>Ga0307507_10002424_pt1 | contig 39213 bp, 5 predicted proteins | sample 7_EM_MG_FD_207223 | JGI IMG/M metagenome (GOLD analysis project Ga0307507, IMG submission 207223) | Populus trichocarpa ectomycorrhiza microbial communities from riparian zone in the Pacific Northwest, United States - 7_EM | ecosystem: Host-associated > Plants > Roots > Unclassified | place...
GGAGTGGTTGCCTAATAGATTAACTCTAATTGTATTCTAAGATTCACTACAAGGAGAGAACTATCTACGGTAGGGACTGAGGTCCTTTAAATACACAACTATACTCCTAAGAAATCCTCTCTTGTACGTGAGGTACGTGTTATACGTATTATATATAGACGTACACTACGTACACTTTATATACTGTGTATAATATTATATAACTCGCTTACTATTCCTTATTATATAGTTCCACTAGATCTATCCTAAACTATGCCTATATCAACCAACTAGCTTCCTACAACTCTTCCCCAAGTAGTTGTAATATCGTACTTAAAGCGTCCGTAATACTATCTTCCTTCTCTTTATCTTTGTCCTTAAAGATTCCTAACATCTCTAAGTTGTCCACTAGAGGTATAATATCCGTTTAATTAGTCTGGTTAATATCTGTACTTATTATACCTAAAGCTTCTTCTTTTTTATAAGCGTAATATTATGCTCGCACTATGGCTGCCATACTATTACTTAGTGAGATAATATCGTCTCTATATTCTTATTGTGCGAAAGCGGGGTTAGTGTATATTGTAATAGCAAGTCCTATATCTTAACAACCCTCCTCTTGCTCTAAGTGTACTAAAGTAAACGTTTAATTATCCTACAATGTTTGCTTTGTCTTTAACGCTAAGTATACGCGTTCTATAACTCTTAACAGTCTTTAAGTTCCCTAAGTAACTTATTATAGGGTCTTGTGTTCAATCTACTGCTATAAAGCTTAACAGTAAGCTCTTAAGCGCCTTAGATAAGCTTTATTATTCATAGGAAGTGGAGTAGGAGGCTATAGCTGCTTAATAGCGTGCCCTTAAAGCCCGTCTATTGGCCTCTGCCCGTCTTCTTCGTCTTAAATATGTCTGTAAGAAGGTCCATTCTAAGAAGTGGAAACTAGTTTAACAGGATTTGTCTAAGCTAGGTAATAAAAGAATTGGCTCTCCTCCTATAAGGGAAATAACTCCAAGTAGCTCAGTAATTGCTCCTCTTAGGTCCCCCTTAGGTGACTTATTTTTTAGCGATCCTTCTTTATTAATACTGCCTAACCTACTTTCTTCTAATACTCCTATACCTTTCCTATAGCGTTCCTTAGGTTGCTTAGTAGTTCCTAGGTAGTCTCACTATAGCCTATCTACTTTACTTTATACTATGTTTTGTTATCTACATCCTTATAACTAATAATTTTTAAAACTTGCTATTTGTCTTCCTCTTATCCTCTATACATATCTGCCTTATAGACTGGTGGCTCAACATTCCCATATACTAGCTTTAGCATTGCAACATATTATATAGGGTAGATTTTCATTTTGGCTAGTAGGTTTAACTTATACGTAACTAATAAAATTCTTTACTTAACTTTAAAAGGTCTTAGTCTAATATAGTCCAACTTCTTGCTTGGTTGTTAACTCTTGAAATTTTTATATAGTAGCTATACTTTATCTCCCTCCTTAAGATCTGGTCCCTTAGATCTTTTAGTATTGTAGTACCTTTTTATTTATTCTTGTACTAGTTTAGCTGTTTCTTTAAGGTCTGTATAAAGATTTATTAACGTCTCCATTCTTTGCTTAGCTATACTACTTATCTTTTTTACTTAACGTGGCGATAACGATATCCTTAGCTTATATCCGTAATTCGCCTTAAATAGTAATGTCCCTATTCCTTCTTATAGTATTATATTGTATATAAACTGTGTAACTGGTAATAACAATACCCAATTGTTCTATACGTAATTAATATAGTGCCTTAGATACTACTCCAGTGTCTAGTTTAGTCTTTCCATTTATCCGTCCGTCTGCGGATAATATGCTATAGATGTTACTATATAAACTCCTTATTCTGCCAGAAACACTTCCTAAAATACTGCTATAAATCTTAGATTTTTATCTAATATGATCTTGTCTGGTGCTCTGTGTCTTATAAATACTTTCTTTATATAGATTCTAGCGATATCTTCTACTAATATCTCTTTTGTATATACTATAAAGTATCCCCACTTTGTTAGCTTATCCACTATTACTAAAATCGCGTTATAATCTTATCCTATAATAGGATCTCTTGACTTTAGTAACTTAATAATAAAGTCCTATAATATAACTTCCCATGGTCTTCCTGGTGTCTTAATAGGTTATAGCCCTCTATACAGCTTATGCCTTGTCGGTTTGTTTCTTTAGTAATTTAGACATTCCTTTATAACTTGTCTTGCTAGTCCCTAGATTCCTTAAATAATATACTCCTCTTAAAGTCTTAATACTAAGCCTATAGCTCCGTTATATCCTTATATTATTTCCTTATAGAACTCCTTAACAAATTCTTCTATAATAGACTTAGGTATATACATTGCTTCTCTGTTTTTATATTGCTCTAAGTCTGGATTCTCTATTTATGCTTTTTAGATATTCTATATCTAATTACTCTCTAGTAATTTATGGATCTGACTTTCCTTAGTTGCTGTAATCTTTAGATAATTATACCTAATTAATCCGTCTTAATCCTTTCGCAATAAAGCTCCTAATAGCTTTTTATTACTTTATAGTTTAGCCTTTCTACTTAAAGCGTCTGCTTGTGCATTATCTGTACCCTTGGTATACTAAATTTTAAAATAGTATTCTATAAGTATTTCCGCCTATCTAACCTATCTTCAGTTAAGTTCCTTTGTCGTTAGGAATTCTATAAGGTTCTTATAGTCTGTCTTAACCACAAATAGTTTCTTTGTGCCTTATAAAAATACTCTCTATTCCTTAAGTGCTGTAACTATACCTAACAACTCCTTATTATAGATGTTATAGTTTAACTCTAGTGGTGTTATTTTTTGACTATAGTATGCCACTGGGTGCTATTTATCTTAATGTTTTTATAGGAAGCACGCCCCTAGTGTAAAGTCTAATGTATTTATTTTTATAACCATCTCTAGACCTAGTTAATAGATCTTAAGAACTGGCTTCTAGGTAAACAACTCTTTAATTCTCTTAAATAGTTCTTATTATTCCTTTCCCTATACCTACGGTTTTTCTTTCTTTGTTAACTGTGTAAATAGCTTAATATCCTATAACTATTGCGCTATAAACCTTCTACAGTAATTATAAAACCCTAGGAACGATCTTAACTGTGTAACGTTCTTTGGTTCTTACCAATTTACTATAGCCTTAATCTTCTTTGGATCTATACTAAGTTAGCCTAGTTTAATAATAAATCTAATAAAATTGGTCTTTCTGGTAAAGAACTTGTATTTCTTAATTACTACTAGCATCTATTCTTCTTATAGTCTCTTTAAGACCCATTTAATGTGTTCTCTATATTCTTCCTTATTCTCTAAGTAGATAATAATGTTGTTAAGGTATACTATAATAAATTCATCTAGGTGTTCTCCTAATATACTATTAATTTGCTTCTGGAACGTTACTAGTGTGTTTATAAGCCTGAATTATATAACTAATAGCTTATATAGTCCTTCCTTTAACCTAAAGGCTACTTTCTATTTGTTGCCTTCCTTAATTCTAATCTGGTAGTACGTCTATCTTAAATCTATCTTTGTAAAAATCTTTGCATTGCTTATCCTATCTTAGATTTCGCTAATTAAGGGTAAAGGATACCTATTCTTCTTAGTAATACTGTTTAACTGTTTATAGTCTATACACATCCTAAGTTTTCCATTTTTCTTTAGGATAAATAGTACTGGATATCCTACTAATAACTATAATAGTCTGATATATCCCTTATATAAGTTCTCCTAGATAAACTCCTTAAGCGCTACTAACTCCGTTTTAGTAAGCTTATAGATTGGAAAGAACTTTAGACTTATTCCCTCTTCTAATTCTATCTTATAGTCCTAAGCTGTATACTCTAACAGCTTTTCACTTTCTAGTAACCATAACTTTTTACCATACTTATGGTATCTCTTTAGTATATAACTTAAGCCTCGCTTAGTCTCTTTATACGTCGCTCTAACTTAATACTATACCAACTTGGTTTACTATCGCACTTTACGCCGTTGTATATCCTTAATATTAACCTAACCTATAACCCAATTAATCTTTAGATTATACTTCTATAATTAAGGCATTTCTAGTATCGCCTCGTCCTGTCCTAATAGTAGGATATTAAAAGACATTCTAACTGGTCTCCCTTTAATAGTTATCTAAATAGGTCCTATTTTAAGATTAATAATGCCTCCTCTATAGGCTATCTAATCTCCTAAAATTGTTATAAGTAGATATAGGTGTTCCTTCTATCTATATAGTAACCCTATCCTTTCTACTACTTTTGGTAATATATGGTTCCTAGTTACTCTACTATCTACTAATACTTTAAACTACTAATCTTGCTACTTAGCTCTTAAATTTAGGTATTAACCTTAAATTCCTTTAAGGGTCTAAGGCTCTAATACTAGTTCCCTTTAGTCCTATATGCCTCCTCTTTTCCTAACTATTGGCTACTAGATCCTGCCTGTACTTAGTCTAACTTTAGCCAATACTTAGTTTATTTCTTTTCCTCTATATACCATAGATAAGTGTTCTCTGGGTACTTTTACCACTATTATCCGTCTAGGCATTCTTCCATAAGGAATCTTTTTAGTTAAAGTGTTAAGTCTTCTTAACCTTGTACTTCTACTAGGTGCTAACTATATATATACTTAGCGTTCCTAAACCGCTTTTCCTTTAGTGCCTAATATATCCTTACTGGGTACTTCCGGTTCTTATCTTTAGGTGCTCTATATATGTTATATATATTATCCACACAAGCTATCCATAATAGTGTATAATACGCTGTATATTTTGGGTTAACTCTTAGTTTGTCTTTATCCTTAAGTTTAAATCTATACCTAGTTAACCTAACCACTAGTATCTCTACTGTAGGTACTAAAATTTGTTGCTTACTTCTTTAGTTCCTAGATCCCTCTTCTAGGTTCCTTAACATTATAATTAATGCTCCTTTAATGTAACTTATATGTTTTTCCATAATAGGTTAGTCTTAGATAACTTTTTTGTCTAGCTATATATAAAAATCTTCCCATTTGTTGTTGTATCGTTGCCTATACCACTTTCTATATAACTAGTTTAGTGTATATAGTCTATCTATTAGAAAGTACCTTGTTATCGCTATATTATAATATCCTTTAGTATGTCTTTTTTTAAACCTGGTTAGAATATCTAGATTTTCTTCTTATTCTAGTTTATTTAACTACTTTGCCCTAGGTGTCCCTACACTCGGCCTATTAGTAACTCTTTATATGGGTGCTCTATTTCTTATATAACCTAGTATAGCTAACCTCTTATCTAGCTTTTGCTTTTACTATATAATAATTCTTGTCCTAAACTTATCTATAGTTTCTTATTTTCTGCGTCTTATAGCTAGATCTTTATAGTTGTTTTGCTTTTTAATCCTAATATTAACTTTTTAATCTTTAGGCTGAATACTGCATTTACCTAGGATTGCTAACGTTCTTATTTATTCTCTAAACTTATAGTTCTTAAACTTACATCCTATACTTATTTATTTATTACTAAACTAAATTACTACCCTTTCCTATTAGTTTTTGTCCGTTATGGGTACTTAGGTGTGTTTTATCTTGTCTTAAAAATCTTAAGCTTCTTTTATCTCTTTTTAAGAATCTTAAGCCTATAGCCTTTTGCCTTTATTAAGTGATAAGCTAGTACTAGTAGTTGTCTACTTGCTTAGTTTCTTCTAAATATTACTTCTATTATCTTATAAAGCAATGGAAATCGTATCTAATAGTGTTGTAATACCCATTACTAAACTCTGTTCTATAATGGTCTTAGTCTCTGCTTCTATTTTAACTTCTTTAAGGTCTGTATACTTCTAGTAAGCTGCCTTTATTGCCTTATTATCGGTAAATGCTTCGCCTTTATTAAATTTATTATCTTTAATATCCAATCTATAAGCTAGTTTGTTGGTTCCTTTAAACTTAGATAATAATGGCTTCCATAGCTAATAGCTTGCGCCATACTTAGCATCCTTATAAATTTGGTATATATTGTTATAACAATACGTAAAATTGTTAATTAAATATTCTTTTATTCCTTACAGTGCACCGTTATCCCTCTATATATACGTGCCGTCTGCTAGTCTGGTTCCCTTTACCGCGTAATTACTCTAACCACCTCTATAGTCTCTGGCGAAATAACCCTGTTTTCCGCAATTTATGCAAGCTCTATTTTTAAACCATCTTTCTTGCTATAGAGTCCGCCTAAACGTCTTCTACTGCTAAGATCCCTGGTTTAGCCTCTACTTTTAGGTCCTTTAATTACTTAATCCTCAACCTCTGGGTTTTTATAGTTTCTTTTCCTATCTTTAGGTTTCTTTAGTACCGCTTAGGTCTATTAGCTCTACGCCATTCTATAGTTTTTAACTCTATATCTATTATTGCGTACTCTACGCCTTATACAACTATAGAACTCTGTCTTGCCCTCTCTTAGCTTGTTCCCTTTGGTAGATTCTATTATTAATCTTTATTAACTAATCTATTAACTCTCTTAGAGTATCCGCATCTTCTATTAGGATAATTACGTCCTAGACTTTAGCCTTAAGTCCCTATTTATACTGTGCTATAAGCGCCTTATTATTCCACTTAACCTATATAGCTAGTATTTAAAACTGTGTTATATACTTAATTGCTAAAGTGCGTTATACTAAGTTCTAAAGCTTTTGTTCCGCTATAGTTGTGGCTTCCGGGTCTCTAAATATCTATATTAGTTATTCCGCGAACCCGTTCTAACTAGCAAATATATACCATACGTCTTAGTTAGTAGTTGTTATGCCATTAGCCTGTATTTCCGTAAGATATAGCTTAAACCACTTAAGTGCCCTCCCCGTCAGGAATAATTCTGTATAGGCTACTTAATCTAACGATATTACTAACTTCGCTCCTTCCTGTACTACCTTAAAGTGCATTTGTGTAAGAAATCCCTTAAGCTTTAACTTCTCTCCTAAGAATTATTTAATTAAAGGTAACTTGATCTTTACTGCTCTAATTCCATTAATGCGTTCTTTAAGTATCCTATTATTGTCTTATAAGTGATTAACTATTTCCTGTAACTGACCTTGTGTAACTACTTAAGAATCCCTATTGTCTATACTGGTATCTCCTGGTCCTGAGGTTGTGGCTATTGCTGACGCTGTTGCAACTGGTGCTGCTCTTAGTGGTATATTATTCGAGTTTATTCTAATACCATAACCTTAGTAGTGAATGTATAATGGAACCTTATAGCTTAGACTACGGTGGGTTCTGTTATTGGACTGGGTATATAGGTAAGAATAAAACAACAACGTAATAATAACTAGTAGAGTAGTTGCCTAACAGATTAACTCCAATTATATTCTAAGATTTACTATAAGAAGAGAACTATTTATAATAGGGACTAAGGTCCTTTAAATACACAACTATACTCCTAAGAAATCCTCTCTTGTATATAAGGTACGTGTTATACGTATTATACATAGATATACACTGCGTACACTTTGTACACCGTGTATAATATTATGTGACTCGCTTACTATTCCTCGTTATATGGTTCCACCGGATCTATCCTAGACCGTGCCTATATTAACCAACTAGCTTCCTGCGACTCTTCCCCAAGTAGTTATAACATTGTACTTAAAGCGTCCGTAATACTTATAGGTTAGTTTTTAGGTGCAATTAAGTGTGTAAAGGAGCGGTCGGCTAATATAGTTGTAATATTAAAGGCTTGGCCGCCCATAAAAGGTCTAAAAGTAGTTAGAAACGTCTCTAAGGTCTCCTATTCCTGGGTATCTAAGTTAAAGTTAATTATAAGGGCTTTTATTAACTTATTAAGAGACTCCTCCGCTTCCTCTCCTTTATAGTCTAGGATAAACTGGTTAATCTAGCTATTAAATCTCTTCTTAGACTTGTTACGCTCTTCCTAGGTATGCCTTATAAACTAACATCCCTCCTTGTCGTACATAAAGCACTTTTGGCTGGTTCGTCTATAAGGGTATACTTTTATACAGGAGTTGCTGCGGTGGTTATAGGTGGGACTTAGTCGGTACGGGTACTGCTAGCAGTAGCGGTAGTCCGTAAAGTAGGTGTCTAAGTTAGTTTATGGGTTTTATAGGTCTATAATAAAGGCTTAAATACTGCCTGGCGGGTTTAAAACTTTATATATTATAATAGAGGACCGTAAATCGTTAATAAGGCCAGTTAAGGTGTCTGTAGGCTTATAATAGGCGTATTTACAGGGTTCCACTTCCTAGCAAGCTATAATAAGTTTATTATACAGGAAGTTGTCTATTTAAAGCTTAGTATTAAGGCCGTGCTATAGGTGCCGAAGGTCTTTAATAAGAATTTACAGGCACTCCGTGGTTAATTTTTTAGTATTCTTATTAATTACGGTCCGTAACCCAATTGTATTCCATTAGGTAAGGATATTACGCTTATATTCCAGCCCTTTAAAGTAGTTACGTGTAGCTTTATATAGCTTATTAAAGGGAACACCAAGGGGGTTACTCTTAAGGTTGGTATAGTAGTGGTTAAGGGCTAGGCCGCGTAGCATAGTGGAATAGGCTTGGCTAAATTCCTGTTTAGAAATATCAGCCTTCTAACAAAGGTCCGTAAAAATAGTTAGTTTAAAATCAAAGTTATTATTTTCACTGCTATACTTGGATTCGTTAGTATAGAGCTTAGCCAGATTAGCTAGTTCCTTGCCGTAGGTCTTTACTTAGGTAGTTTACGGATCTATAACTTAAATAACGGAAGTATTTTAGTCCGTAACTTAAGTATTAGGTGTGGTTTAGCCAGTAAGATTAATTCTAAAGCCATTCGGGTCTATAGGACGAATTTAGTTAAATAGGTTAGCTATAAGGCTAGAGATCCTATTAAGTTTAAAGGAAGCAAAAAGTCCACCAGTTTTAATATAGTCTAGGATTTCCTCTTTAGTCCATTCCGTTTAGTCCTCCTTATATATTGTATTATATAAGGACCATGCAATAGTAACTTATTTATCCCTTTTAACCTATATACCTTAGTAACGTAAAAGGGCTTATAGGTTATAGATAGCAACAGGGTTATAAGCCTTAAAAATAGCTTCCGTAAAGTCCGTAAAGTTTTCCTTATATTACTCCCATAGGTCGTCATTTATAAGCTTAAAATATCCGTATTTAAGGATTTTAAATTTAATATAGTTGTTAACGTTAGTTACAGACATAAGGTCGACTTCTTAGCTCTATTTCTCCTGACCTTTGTTAATCTGCTTACTTGTATCTGCTATGATATATAGCGTAGTATATCTATATAAGCTGTAACGGGTCAAGAGGAGCTTATAGCGAGTGGTAGTGGCTTATATCGGGTGGAGGAGGTCTTATAACAGTCCGTAATAGTTTATAGGAGGGCAGGGGGTTCCATAAAGGTCTATATTCGTGTTTATAAACTTCTAGTAAACTGTACTAAGACTTAAATAAGTATATAGAGATGGTGATATAGTCCGTAATCCCTAACTTCCAACCTTCTAGTAGGTCGTACTAGGATATAAACGGGTAGTCGCTATTATGTATCGCTTAGGGGGAGGTGTTAAGTAATTGCTAATCTGTGCGCGCTTACTAATTAGTGTTTGTATCAACTTAATAATACAAGTAAGTCGTATCCAGGGGCACGAAATACGTATAGTATTGTATGCTCGTTTAGATGGTAACTGTCGGTTCTATTAAAGTAGGCTACGTGGTCTATATACTAGTGCGTCCCCTTGATTAGTCAGTGCCTTATAAGCGAGTGGTTGGTGCACCAGGTGCTGTAATTAGACGGATAGAATTTATATCGTTCCTTTAAATCTTTCCTAAAGCCACTTCGTGCCCTTATATTACGTTACGTTAAATAATTACTATTAAAATAGCAAACGAACCTAAATCCCCTTTAATAACTATAAGCATTATATGCCTAGTTAGGGAATAGTTAACTATAATACAACAGTCCTTTATAGATGTCTTAGCTTAATAGCGGGCTGCACTGGAAGCCTAGTATTAGTAATTAATAGAAACACTCCGCGAAGAACTCTATAACATTAAGGCACTTATATTAGAGACCCTAATAGTAATACTAATAAACAAGATTAAAATAATAGTATCTAAACCTAGCCCGTTAAATATAAATACTAAACTAGTAATAGTAGCTTAATCTATATATATAACGAACTTAGTACCTATTATAAAATCTAAAAAGCTTCCTAATTCTCTAATATTTAATAGAAACTAAAATAACCTACGCCCCTTTATAACTAAGCTCCGTCTTATACTATAATTAATATCCTATTTAAGTAAGGACGCTATATAAACTATAGATCTATTCTTCTATAACGGTACCTTTATCAATTTTAAAATCTTTATCTCTCTACTAGAATAAATATATAATAACGCCAGCTGCAAATATATAGCTATTACTAAACTTAAAAACCTATAATAATAAAACCAAGACTTTACTAGCTTTTTTATTTTTTATTTTTAGGCCTTATTAGTAAGCTAAATTAGAATAAAGCCGCTAAAGTTACTACCCTTTAATAAGTTATTTTAGATAAGATTAGAGCCTAATTAGTAGGTAGGGAACTGCTAAAAAACCTATCTAAATTTACTTGTAAGGAGGAAAGGTGCTTTAAGGCAGCTTTAAAGGAAATAATATTCTATTAAGAGCTAAATTATGTATTAATATAATAATTATAGGACCTATTTATAAACGCTATAGATAAACGGATTACAAATTAATTATAGATCTTATTGTCTCCTAAATATTTTAAAAAACTATATCCTATATTTCTAGACATAGAACTTAATAAAAATAAATTAGAAGTTAATAAATAGGAAATAGAAATTAATAAGCTAATAGAATATAAATATAAGAATAATATATAGATAATAGATGTAATAAAAGCGATTTAAATAGAAAAATAATAGTATAAAGATATTATACTTACTAAATACAAGATTTAAAATAACCGATTATACTATTAATAGAAAATAGTAGTTCTAAATTCTAAACCTTTATAATTTAAAATACTTAAATTTATATACAACTACCTTATAATAGAGCATTCTAGCCGTATAAAGACTTATAAAATTATTTAATAAGTATACTACTGGCCTATAATACACAACTATATATAAAAATATATTTAAGTATATAGGATATATATATATATAAAGACCTCTTATATAAAGAAGTAAGGAGTACTTTAACTACTACTAATTCTAATATAAAAATGGCGCAATATCTTAATTAACTTTATAGTTAACTTGCCTAGCAGTAATAGGTTTATAAATATTATAGTAGTTATTAACTATTTTATAAAAACGCGATATATAATTCCTATAGACTTAATTAATACGGTATTAGTAGCCAAATATTTTATTAAGTACGTTTTTAAACTATATAGACTTTCTAACTTAATAATATCTAACTATAGAAGCTAGTTTGTTTTAGATTTCTAGTAAGCCCTATATAAATAATTAAGCATTTAAATATAACTCTTAACTATATTCTATTTAGAGATAGATAGTTAAACTAAAATTATAAATATAATTATAAAATAATACCTATAAATATACTGCTCCTACCTATAAGATAACTAGGAAAAATAGCTGCCCTTAGCTAAGTTTACTACAAATAATATAATAAATATAGTAATAGGTATAATGCCATTTTACGCAATCTATAGACAGCACCCTTAACTTAGATTTAAACTATAACCTAAAATTAAATATAATAGGACCTATAATTAAATGGATTTAGTTAATTAATATATATAATTTTACTAATTAAATAAAGTAGTTAACGGAACTATTATAAAGTAAATTAATATACGCTTAAATAGTATAGGACACACATCGCCCAAAAGTTAAAAGTCACAAACACGCTCAGAACACGTCATTTTTACGCGTCTACACGTCCGAATACACCTTCGAAGCTGCGTACTACCCGCAATAAGCCCGCAGGGGTCTGCTACGAGGTCGCAGGCATCGCAAAGTGCAGCAGCACGCGAGGCACCAGCACCGCAGCCCGTACCCACAGAGCCACCGCAACAAAAGGTGGCGAAGCTGATTTAAAAACTAGATGACCTACTCCTTCTAAATGGCAAAGAACTTAAGCTTTGGGAGGAGCTTAAGGCAGAGGCCGGCAAGCTCTACTTGCCTCCACGAGTTACAGCCAATAATAATTACATTTAAAAGCTTACGGAAGCCATTACGGACTTAATTAAAAAACAAAACCAGCCAGTAAAGCCTTTGGCGCCGACAACCTATGCCGCAGCTTTATAGGCAGGCCTCCCTCCCTAGACAGGCCCATAGCCGGTCTACAAAGTCCCCACGCGTCTAACCCGCGAACTTGTTATACGAAACTCAGGCGTGTCCCTACAGGACCGCGACCGCCTAATTAGCTAGATTATAGAAGAGATTAATAAGAGTAGGAGCCTAGAGATTACAGGTAAGGTATTAACAGGAAGGAAGCTGCTAAGTGGAGACATTATAATAATAGCGGATACTGCCTAAATAAAGGAACAACTAGAGCAGGATAATAGATGGCTCTCCGCTATTAGTCTAACGGTAGAAGTAAACCGTAGGAAGTTCCCTATTATAGTCCATAGGATGAGAATTATATCAGTAGACTATAGTAAACAGGACAAAGCAATCCGCTAGATACTAGGGCAGAATAGATATTTTAGCAATAAAATTAAAATCCTCCATATACAGTGGCCGAAGAAGCCCTTACGGCTAGGGAAAACAACTATATACCTTATTATTAACGTAGCGACCCCTAAATAAGCGAACACGCTTATAGACAAAGGGCTCCTTTTTTAGAGTAAGCTAAAGGATTACGAACTTTATTATGGGGACTGCTGGGTTACTTAGTGCTATAACTATTAAAAGTATGGCTATATAGCCCGATTCTACAGCAGCTAAAAGAAATGCGGACTTTGCGCGGCGCTAGGACACGATGATAAATCCTATAGCTTCCGTAATAACCCTATAAAACACTAATACGTAAACTGTAACCTAAGCCACCTGGCTTAGTTAAGTAGATATAAAGTACGGAGTAAGTAGGCAGATAGGGCCCGCCTAGCGTATATAATAAGACTAAAACGGTACACAAGCTCTACGAGCAGTATATCCTCCTATCCGCCACTTAACCGCGCCGGCGGTACCCCTAGTAGTACACTTAGCAGCACTATACAGAGTAGCGCCCTAATAAGCTCCAATAGGTCAGTTTTAATCCCAAGCACATAGGGACCAGAGGAGCAGTTATATATAGAAGGAATCCAGGTAGGGTAGGTTAGGCCTACTAGTGTAGTTACTAAGAAGTACGGCCGCAGCGTCTCTATAAGGGGTTTAAGAAATCTAATAGGCAGACCACTAAATAGGCCGTGGGCTGCCCAGAACAATTAGGACATTACAGTATACCTTACACAGAATAATGAAGAACTATAAATACACTCCAAGTTATATAGTATAATGTACAGAAAAGCAAAGATAAGGTAATAATACCGTTTATCACGGAAGCAATGCGGTAGGGGTATAAAATTCTAGTGATATAAGAACCGTAGCAGAACTAATAAGTAAACGCAATATACTGCCCAAGTAGCTATAGTTACTGGCCAGCCTACCTAAGGTGCTTTAGAAGCCGCGCGTGCTTTTTAGTAAGTAGACAAATCCTAATATTAAAGTAGTTAGTCTAGTACCCTCGCCTAGATATAGCCTCCCTTATACTATAAACTGGAAACTATATAGTGCACATCTATAACGTCTACTTGGCTGGCCTGGGAGGACTTAGAACAGTAAATTAGGAGTTGCCTATTTACTACCTTCCACAGCTACTTAACGAGCCAGGAGAGCATATAGTTATAGAAGACTTTAACCTGCACTACCCTATCTGGGGTAGACCGCAGTGCCTTAAGCAATATAACATAGTGGACGACCTTATCCGTATTACCCGCGAAGTATACCTATAGCTTCTTACCCTACTAGGGGTAGAAACATAGGAGGCTAGAGGGGCCGTAAGTATAATTAACCTAGCATTTAGATTAGTAAATATAGCACAGCACCTTATAAGCTGCAAAAAAGACAACCAGCTTAAAAGCGGCTCAGACCACTATCCAATTATAATACTTCTTGCCCTAGAGTCGCCTCTGTAAAGCCAGCAGCAATGGCAGCAGCGCCGTAACTAGAAAAAGATGGATTGAGATAGGGTTATAGTAGGCATAAAGCACCTCCCGCAACTAGGCGCCCTTACCATAGCTAAGGAAATTAAAGACTATATAACTAACCTTCTAGAGTTCCTAGAGGGCCTAGTTAAGAGAACAGTACCAGTAGCCAAGGACATAGTAGGCTACTCCTACCCCTAGTGGACGTAGGATATAGAGGAGGAGGTATAGGCAGCTAGGGTAGCAAGGCGGCAGGGGGTCTTAATAAAAGAGCTACGGATAATTAACCTACGCAAGAAGAATGTAATCCAGAGAGCGAAAATAGTACAGTTTCGACAAAGCGTCCATAAGGCCGCAACTAAGCTAAATGGCATCTAGAAGCTAGTCTGTTAGGCAAGAGAGCGCAGCTACCTACCACCTAAACCGCCTGTAATCCTATCGCTATGGAAAGTAAGAAATGAAGAAACAATTTAGGTAGCAGATACAATGCAAGGAAAGGCTGACTTACTCTAGGAAAGGTTTTTCCCCTAAGAACCCAAAGCCAATATAAGCGATATAGAGGGGTACCAATACCCCCTACCCGCAGAATAGCTCCTGTATATTAATAAGGATGATATGTAGAGGGTAATAAGAGACCGCCTCCCGTATAGCGCCCCTAGGGCCAATGGTATCCTAAACGCCTTCCTTAAGGCATTAGGACAGCCGTTTGCTAAAGTAATGGCGGCCCTAACAAAGGCCTATTAGGAGAAGGCGTACTAGCCAAAAAAATTCCGCTGAGCCCGTACGGTCGCTATTAGGAAGTAAGGAAAAGATAATTACTTACTACTAAACGCCTGGAGACCTATAGCCCTACTAAATATAGTAGGTAAAGTTATAGAAGCAGTCACGGCAGAATAGATACATTGTATAGCGGAAAAGCATACATTGGGAAAATATTCGCAGGATAAGATTTAAGTAGACTTTAATTTTCGCGTTTCGCGTAATTAACATGCAATTTGACTAACTTAACACGCAATTAACCAACTTAACACGCAATTGACCAACTTAACACGCAATTTAACTAACTTAACATGCAATTAACCAACTTAATACGCAATTTAATTAACTTGACACGCAATTAACCAACTTAACACGCAATTTAATAACTTAATATACAATTAACTAACTTAACACGCAATTTAACTAACTTGACATATAATTAACTAACTTAACAACTTTAAAAGCTAACTATATATTTCTTAACACGTAATTAACCTACTTAGCAACTTTAAAAGGTAACTATATATTTCTTAACATGCAATTAAGGTAAAGTTATATGCTATATATTTAACTATTATATATTATCTAATATAATCTTATACAATCTTATATAGTTTTATTACTTGGAGGCTCTGCACAAGGCTCTACACAAGGCTCTATACAAAGCTCTATATAAAGCTCTACACGAAGCTCTACACGAAGCTCTACACGAAGCTCTATACGAAGCTCTATATACAGAGGCTCTACATAAGGCTCTACGTAAAGCTCTGCGTATAAAGGCTCTACACGAAGCTCTATATTAGGTCCCCACTATATTCCTAATAGCGTCTACACGTGTCTCTGCCTATGTAGCCGCCTTATTTTTTACCCTTCTTTCCTTTCTTATATCCTCCCTACCTAGGGAGGCACTAGAACGGCAGCTAGTAGAGAACCGTTGCTAGAACTAGATAACTATCGCTAGAACTAAACAACCGTTACTAGAACTAGACGACCGTCGCTAGAGCTAGACGACTATCGCTAGAGCTAGACAACTGTCGCTAGAACTAGACGACCGTCGCTAAAGCTAGACAACCGTCGCCAGAACCAGACAACCGTCTCTAGAGTTAGACGACTGTCGCCAAAACTAGACGACCGTTACCAGAGCTAGACGACCGTCGCTAGAACTAGACGACTGTCGCCAGAGCTAGATAACCGTTACTAGAACTAGACGACCGTCGCTAGAGCTAGACAACCGTCGCCAGAACCAGATAACTGTCGCTAGAACTAGACAACCGTTGCCAGAACCAGACAACTGTTACTAGAACCAGATGACCGTCGCTAGAACTAGACGACTGTTGCTAGAGCTAGACGACTGTCGCTAGAACTAGATAACCGTTGCTAGAGCTAAACAACAACGACTAGCTAGCGAGCACTATAAACGATTTAATCAATTGATCGAATTAAGGTAGTACAGACAGGTAGGCACAAATAGGGAGATGCTAACGGGTAGGCAGATATAGATAGGTAAGCAGATGCAGATAGGTAAGTAGATGCAAACAGGTAAGCAGATATAGATAGGCAAGCAGATGTAGATAGGTAGGCAGATGCTAATAGGTAGGCAGATATAGACAGGTAGGCAGATGTAAATAGGTAGGCGATATAGACAGGTAGGCAATACAGACAGGTAGGTAATGTAAATAGGTAGGCAATGCAAATAGGTAGGTAATGTAGATAGGTAAGCAGATATAGATAGGCAAGCAGATATAGACAGGTAGGTAGATGCTAATAGGTAGGTAGATATAGACAGGTAGGCAGATATAAATAGGTAGGCGATATAGATAGGTAGGTGATATAGGTAGGTAGGTAAGTTAATAGGTAAATAGGTAGAAGAGAACCATCGCTATATTATATTAAATTATCTAAAATAATATTATTTATTTTGCTAGTCTTATAAATAGCTTTAAAGTAGCTTTTATTTATTTAAAATATGTTATTAGTATAAAAGAGGTAAATATAATTATGGTTGCTAAATGCGCAGATTACTGGCAGGTTGCGCGCAGGTTGCGCGTAGGCTGCGCGCAGGCTGCGTGTTAAAAAAACACGATATAGGCTAGTCGGTCGAGTTGCCAAATGACCTTAACTGCGCGCCAATTGCGTTAACCACCAACCATTGAGGCCATTGAAAGGGTACCATATTTTGCCGATGTAATATGCTACCAGCCTACCAGATAGGAGCCCGGGAGAAGCAATTAACAGAGACAGCCCTAGACCTCTTAGTTAACCAAGTATAGACAGTTTGGCAGATAAAAGGCAATATGGCGTTACTACTCTCCCTTAATATTACTAGAGCCTTTAATAGGGTAGTACAAAAGCGCCTATAGCATGTACTACGGGCAAAGGGGATCCCAGAGGAGCTAGCTGCCTAGATAGAAACCTTTATAATGGACAGATCTACAACGCTAGTACTCTTAAATTGGGAAATGGAGGAGTTCCTAATATCCGTAGGCATCCCGTAGGGGTCTCCCCTCTCACCTATCCTGTTCCTCTTCTATATAGTAGAGCTACTAGACCTCTGTAATAACCTATAGGAGAGACTAAGCGCTAGTGCATTTATAGATGACACTAACTTACTTGCGTACGGTCCGTCTATGGAGGAAAACTGCTAGATCCTAATACGTGGCTATAACCGCTGCCTTGACTGGGCGCACTGCTACGGCGCTAGCTTCGCCCTAGAGAAGTATAAGCTTATGCATCTATCCTGGAACCTAAAGTAGTTTAATATACAGGCCCCTCTCCCCCTATTGGGGGTAGAGACTAAGCCTAAGGCCTTAATACGCATTTTAGGTGTCTGGCTTAACCTATAGCTAAACTAGGGGGCACATGTAAAGGAGATATAAAAGAAAATAAAAACGTATACAAACGCCCTACTGTGGACAACGGCCTTAATATAGGGAGCTACCTTTATACGGGCAAGGCAGATCTATAACGCCGTAATCCAGCCCGCTATTGCCTATAAAGCAGCAATCTGGCATACGCCTACCCTAATTAAAGGTCCTAAAAGCACTAAACCTGTGGGCCCAGCTGTAAAGCTAGCTAAGATTTAAAATAAGTGCCTAAGAGCAATAGCAGGGGCATATAAGGCAACTCCTACCTTAGTTCTTGAAACTGAAACCTCTATACCCCCGCTAGATCTCTACCTAAATAAAAGACTCGCAAACTTTAGGTTTAGGCATAAAGAAAAGTTAGTTACGGAGGCTTGCGTATAGATACCGGGGAAACTAGCCTAAAGACAAAGATAAAGACGGGGTTAAAACCAAAACGGAAATATATATATAGAGGGAGAGAAACGGACCCAGTGGGTAGAGGAGTAGAGGCAGCAAAAACAAAGGATAGAGATGCCGCTTTTAGTAAGCTGGAAGAGAAGATAGGGAGCTAATTGGCCGAAATGGGGACTTATAGGGGTAGGGCCACCGTTAGAAGAACCGCTAAAGATATATAAGGAGCTTAAGAAAGCAGAAAGCTTAGTTTTAACGCAGATACGGATGGGATAGATAGGGCTAGCGGCCTTCCTAAATAAGGCTAGGGTACCAGACTTTCCCTCCCCTATATGCCAGTGCGGCCAAGCCAAAGAGACGGCGTTATATATTATAGCCTACTGCCCCTAGTTCGCAGAGCAGAGGTAAGGGCTAGCGGTAGGCCGCCCGGAGGTTAAAAAACTAGCTAGTACGGCCAAGGGAGCGAAACGGCTCGCAAGATGGTTCCTACAACTGCGGGTCCTACCGTAGTTCCACTATGCGGAGGAGCTCCTGCGAGAGGAGGAAGAGAAAGAAAGGGGAGTAAGTAGGCTAGCTAGGTAAGAGGCTTGCCAAATAGAAGGAGTAGGCGTCTGCAGACGCCTTTTCGATACTTATAGGCTGCGAAGTAGACGGCAGAGAGTGTATAACAGGCCGAGAAGGGGGTTTTTTGTCCCGTATCGGGTTTTCCTATTATGTAAAATAGGAGTACCGCATGGCCACAGAGCTAAATCGGTGTAAGATCAATAAATAAATTAATAGTATAGGAATAGTATGTAAATAAAGGATAAGCTCCTGTATAGGACTTTAAGAAAAGTAATATAGTTTATCTAAATATATAAAACCTATAGACTTAACGGCCTTTAAAGAAACTTAATTAAAAGTTTATAGGCCTATACTAAATTAAGAAGAAACTAAGCCTATATACCTATAAGCTTAAACTGCTAACTAAGATAAAAATATACCTAATATTTTATATAAGCTTATTATAATCTTTAAAAGATAACCCTATAACTTGCGAAATTCCACTGCTACCTCCTATAATTATTAACAATAGTAACAGTTTTTACTTTATTAACTCAATTAATAATATATAATAGAAACTATAATCTAAATAATTTAAACTTTTTATTAAGTGGAAAGAATATAAAATATAAACTTAGGAAACCTATAACTAGATTAAGGCTAATACGCCTTCTTTAGTAAAAGAATTCTATAAGAACTATCCTTTGCGGCCTACTTTAGCTAAATAAATATAATATAAAGGTAAATAACTACTACCTAATATAAAGATATAAAACATAATAGTAGGAAACTTAAAATTAAAAGGAACTTAAACTATATTATAACGCTTATAAGGTAATAAGTTATAAATTCTTAACTAAATTAAATTGTTTTAGACCTTTAGCTAAAGGGGGGGTACTATAATAGGACTAGCCTGGTTATAGTAGGAATATCTTAGTAAAATACCTAATAGATAAATTCTAACGCTTTAATTAAATTCCACTAAATTCCACTAATATAATAGAATTTGGTCGAAACCTATTAAAACCCACATGTGCTTATACCTACGCGTCTATTACTAAAACCCTTAAATATTTAGTTATAAGCTTCCTATATTCCTTTCTCCTCTTTATATAACGTCTTATTCTCTATAAGAGCTATATACCCTTAGATTTAGATAGAATTTATATTATTCCTTTAAATCTTCCTTAAAGTCTCTTCGCGCCCTAATATAAAGAAGAATATAAAAATTAAATAAACCGCTAGATGCAAACAAGCTTTTAATAACTTAAAATATTACTTTATAACGACTTTAATTCTTATCTATTTTAACTCTAATCTTAAATATATTATTAAAATAGACTTATCTAATTATATACTAGGGGGAGTATTATCGCAATATAATAAGAACGGCGAGTTATATCTAATAGCCTTTCTCTCCTAGAAACTCGCCCCTACTAAATTAAACTATAAGATATATAATAAGGAGCTGCTTATAATTATTATATACTTTAAATAATAGCGTTCTAAGCTTAGAGAATTGTTGTTTTTAATATGCGTATTAACGGACTATAAGAACCTATAGTATTTTATAACTATAAAGCAATTAATATAGCGCTAAATTCGTTAAACTAAATACCTCTTATAATTTAACTTTAAGATTATATATTATTATTATTATTCATTGCTTAACGTCCGATTCGGACCCCTATTGGGCCCACGCGGACTACTCCTTATATATATATGGGGAGAAAACTCTATTTAAGAAAACTCCGTAATCCATCTCCCCGCCTTTTGGGACTCGCCTACGAGGCGCCTACGAGGCGCCTACAAGTCACCTATAGTGCTCTACTACCTTACTTTTGACCTTCTTGGGAACCACTGCTGCCGTAACAAACCTACAGACGCGCTAGTATCGCAAACTTTACTCTACTACTGTAGAGTTATTAGGGGGCGCCTAATACCTACCCTATTACCTTTTATTACCATTTCCCTTATAACCCGGAACTGGTTTAGTATATTTTGGCTAATAAGCCACTGGGTAACCGCCTTAAGACCTTTTTATATTAAGAGCAGTGTATTATAGTTCTCTATGCCAGCTACTAAGAGTATTGCTTCTCAGTTAGTGCGTAAGGGGTATAATAGTATTATATATTTTGGTGTCTGTTTTAGCCAGCTACATTTGTATCTTAGGCTATCTACTAGAACGCCTACCCAGTAAAGCTAATCTTTTAATCCTATTATTCCTGTTCTTAGGAGTGTTGCTATTATATTTTCTACCTTTATTAGGCCTTCTTAGAGCCCTTAAGTATTTACCCCCTATAGCGTTAACTATGCTATAGCTTAGGTTACTCTTACCTAAGTTAGCCTCTGTACCTTTAACTCCTATGCGCCTCTCCAGCGCTGGTCCAACCAGTATTATATTACGGTTGATGGTTTCCTAGCATTCTTTTATGCTCTACTTTGGCTCCTTTCTCTTTCTTACTGTTATCTTTATTAGCCTCTTGCGCGTCTCCCTTTCTCCTCTATATAGGCCTGGGCCCTAATACTATACTATTCTTCTTTTACTTTCTTTACCTGTTTCTCTAGTATATCTTCCCTACTTTAGGGTTATTGGATTATTCTCCTATAAGGCACCCTAGGGTCCCTCTATAGTTTATTTAGGCGTGTCTTAATATACTTTATAATATTAGAGTTGCGTTCGTTTTGCGCTCTTTATATTATAGCGGCTTCAATATATAGTTATAGGGGGGGGATATTAGCTTCCTTCTTAAGGAGTGCTGTGGCCGTTCGCTTATACCCGCCTATTATACTCTAGAGGTATGCTATCTAGACCTTTTAGAGTAGTTTAAGGAGTAATTTAGGGGGGCCCTTTTTAGTTTCACTAATAGCCTAGATGCTAGATCTATACATTATAGTAGGCTAGACAACTGCTATATATAGTAGGCGTGACCTCTAGAAGTATGGACCCTATATAGAATTAACAATCCTAGATAATGCAATGTACTGTGCTTAGCCCTTACGGGCTGCTTGTGCCGCATATGCGCTCTACTAGAGCTTACTGTTTACCTATACTCCTAATACCCTTAGGCCCTGAACTGGTTAACCCCCAAAGCCTTAGATATAAATTGCATGCTAGAGATCTGCAGATTGGTTGCGTTTTCTTATAAAATAGATTAGCTGGTATTTCTCTAGTAAGAATTGGACTTTATGTCGTCTTGCCCATTCTATATAGGTATTATAGGCTTTCTCTAGTATTCTACAGTTCTCTGCGGCTGTTAGCCCATATATAATTAAGTTTGTGTCGTTAACAAAGCCTATCCCCTAGGTCGCCCCTTCCTTAAAGGAGTCTAGTAGGTTGCTTATAAAGAAAAAGAAGAGTATAGGCAAGAGGGGTAATCCTTATAGTATTCCTGTTATAACTGCGATAGGGGGGCTCTGGTATCCACTAAAGACCAGTAATATTTCTTTCTAGCCTATAAACCTTTAAACAAATTGTATAATCCATTTTAGGAAGCCCTTTGCCCTAAGGATGTATAGGAGGCGCTTATAGAGTACGTTGTTGTAGGCACCACTGATATCTAGGCTAAGCATTAATACTATAAAGTCCCTTCGCATCGCCCATACAGATTTGATGGTGGTAGCGAGTAGCGTAAGTACTAATAGTGTTAAGCGGTTCTTTCTTGCCTCCATTTGGCTTTGTGGTAGTAGGGCATGTTCCTTAGCCGTGTCTACTATGTGGTCCGCTATTACCTTTTCTAAGATCTTACTAAGGGTGTTTTCTAGGGCGATAGGGCGGTAGCTTCCTGGGATTAAGTAATCTACTTTACCTTCTTTACGTAAAACAACCGTCGTCATAGATCTTCCGAGTCACGGGTAGTAGCCTATGGTAAAGCATGCCCTGGCTACATCTGCAAGCCAGGGTGCTATAAGTGGTCCACAGGTTTTTAAGGCCTTATTTGGAATCCCATCTGGTCCTAATGCTGTATTATTTAAAAGGCGGCTAATAGTTCTGGCCATTTCCTCTGTTGTCATATCGCTGTCGACCCTCAGGCGAGTCACCGGTGTTTCACCCGTGATGTCGCTAAGGTCTGCTGGAGCCGGTTGGGGGATTTAAGATTATATACTAACTGGATAAACTTAATTAGAAGCCTAATGTATTAATATAATAATTATAGGACCTACCTATAAATGCTATAGATAAATGGATTATAAATTAATTCCGGATCTTATTACCCCCTAAACGTTTTAAAAAACTACATTTTATATTTCTAAATATGGAACTTAATAGAAATAAATTAAAAGTTAATAAATAGGAAATAGAAATTAATAAGTTAATAGAATATAAATGTTACGGGACAGGGGCAGTGGCTTTAGAGCGTATATATTTAAGGAGTCTATAAGACGTTATACAATCAATTATAAGGGTTGAGGGCGTAAGGAGGTAATATACCTACGCGTAGCTAATATAAACTATATATAAGGTATATGTAAGAGCACGGGGCTCTCCTATGGAGGCCCCTACGGTAGAGTTCTATAACACTACCCCCCCTTCTATAGAGGCGGAGCTCTGGCGACACTGTGGTTACTATATATATATAAAAGGGACACTTAAAGTATAAAGAAGAAAAAGGAGGTATTGCTAAAGGGTTGCAATAGCATTATATAATAAGGCTTAGTATCTAAGAATCTAACTAATTAGATAACTTTAACTGCCGGTTAAAGTTTCTAGATATCTTAACAATATTCTAGTTACGTAATCGCACTTTGCCATCACGTAATGGCAATCTACGGCAATTTACCCTTACGTGGTAATGTACAATAGTTTAACTCTATAAGGGCTCCCATAGAGAATTAGATGTAAAATCTTTACTTAGGCCTAGTATCTATAGGTTCGCGTAGTAAAAATCGCTAATTAGATCCTTAACATTTTAAAAGTCTTTCTATAGTTACTATTCCAGCTAATCTATATTAAATCCTATATAGATAGCTCTATAGTAGAGCCGCCGTTCTTTAACTTTGCCAAAGTATTTTAAGTTAATAATTTATTTAACGGTCTACTCCTTATAGTTCTCGTCTTTATTTTTATTTCAGATTAATAATAATAGGGGTTTAGGCTATATCTATTCTAGTAATGGGTTAGGCTAGTAAAGATATAGTAGCTATAGGTAAAATATAGGCTATATCCCATAGGTAGCTAGGGCAGGTAGGAGCTCTAGCTTATATACAGCTCCCCTATTAATAACTTGTTTAATTAGATAGGGGCTAAGGTTCTTATAATTGAGTAACTTTATAGGCCTCTGCGTAGAGATATTATGTATATCTAGTTATACCAAGTCGCCCATACACATCTCCGGTGGTGGCGTTCTATAATAGTTAGTAAAGTAGACCTACTTTATTTAAGCCTAGGCTATTTCTCCCTTATAGTAGTTGAGTAGATTTTTTATACAGCCTATATGCTAGTTAGCGAGTAGTATTTTAAGGCGTTTTCCATATAGTAGTTTTTTATTAATAGGTTCTAGTAGCTCTATATTAGATTAGGGGTAATAACCCCTATTCGCGAAGAACGGGGTAAGTCTTATAGTAGTTAAGACGTAGTTATTTACTATAAATTTACCTAGTAGAAGGTAATCTACCTATTTATCTTAACTATAGGCAACTACCTATTGTAGATATGCTTTTATGCTAGTATTAGCGTTTTCTAGTTGCTTAGTAGTTTTATAGTAGAAGGATATAGATATCTTAATAAAGATGCTAAGGCGTTAGCAGATGCGTTTCCATATATTAGAGTTAAATTATATACCTTAGTCGGACGTAATTAAGTTAGGTAACCTATATAATTAGTAAAATTTATAAAAAAAAGGCGTTAGTAACATCGCTAATAGCTACGCCTTTAGTTAGGATATAGTGGCGCTCTTTTATAAGTTGGCATATTATTATAAGGATGTTCTTATAGGTATAACCGTGTTGTTTATAGGGTAGTAGGTTAATAACAAAATCTATAGCGATATCTACCCATTATTATATAAGTACTAGTAAAGGGTATAGTAGTCCTTGGTACTTTATATTAAAAGCCTTAGCGCGCTTATAACTATAGCAGGCGCCTATAAAGCGTTTAACTAAGTCTATTATTTTAGGCTAGAATTAGTATTAGCTAAGAAGCTGATAGGTTCCTTATCTGCTTAGATAGGCGTTTAATTAGAGGTTATAGGCTATTTAGATTAGTTGCCGTTATAGATTTTCTAAGTTAGGGATAAATAGGCGGCCTCTATAATAGAGCCTATTCTCTTTTACTTCTAAGACTGCTATATTAATCTAGCCTAAGCTTTAGAGGTTAATAGGCAGTATATAGGCGCCAGCGGTCTTTATGGCAATAAGTTAATATAGTAGTAGGTTAATAGAGGTATTATATACTATAGTAATAAGCTTATTAATTTTGGGAGGTAGCTTTAATTCTATAGTATAAAGCTAAGGTACAGTTGGCTCTATTATAGATAGTATACCTAGGGCCAAATTTTATGCTTTTAGGATTATCTATTATTGGAACTAATTGCTAGGGTTATCTTTAGACTAAGGAAGGTCTTATAAGCGGCGTATTAGGCTATTAAGCTTAGTACCTTATACTCCTAGCCTATATATAATTTTAAAGTTAAAACTGGAGAGAAACTTATTCCAGTATACTTAGCGTTAGTTTAGCTATTATATAGTTATAAAGTATTTAAGGTTATAATAATCCGTAAGGACTTTAGTTAGCTAGTTAGGTTCTACTAAAAGAGTTCCGGTTAAAATTTCTTAAACGCTTATATAATTATAAGAAGTTCTTTATTATAGATCTTATAGTTATATTCTTATAGTATAAGCTTAAATAAGTAAAATGTAACTAGGTAGAAGAAACCGTTATCGCCTATCTAAAAAAGGACGCCCCTGTTAATATAGTCTAAGAAGTTAGTTTTAAGATAAAGTTATTATTCTAGTATAAAGTAAGCTAGAATAAGTGCTTTAATAAAAGCATCTTTAAGGTCTTAGAACGCCTTCTTATATATAGGTATCTAAATAAAATATAAATATGTTTTTCTTCCTTTTGCGGAAAGGCCCTTTATTTATATTATTACTATAAGTAGTGCTATAATACCCAAGAAGTTATATATAAATTTCTAATAGAAGTTAGCAAAGCTAAGAAAGGCTTATATATCCTTAATGCAGTTAGGGGTTTGCTATTTAGTAATTATATATACTTTCTTAGGGTCCATATAGACACCCTTAGTAGTAATAATTAGTTTAAGGTATTTTACTTCTATAACTAAGAATTTATACTTTTTTAAGTTAATATAAAGTCCTATGTCCCTAAGGCGCTATAGGACCTTTTAAGCGTGCTTAGTATTATAAAGGGACTTTATAAATAGGGGGCTATAAGACACGATTGTGGAACAGAATAGATTGGTAAGAGAGACGAATCCTTAAGGAGGTAAGGCCTCTAGAATTGTGGAGACTATATACTATAGGCACGTGCCTCTAGTATATAACTAACAGATATCTAAGGGGTGTCTAGGGGTTGTCCTAAGGGCAACCCAAGGTGACCGCAATAATATCCCTTATATTGCCCCCCCTTCTTACAGTTAGCCCCTAATTGCCATTACCTTATAGTAGGGAGATTATAAGGGCTCGTCCCAGAAGGGGTTTAGAAAGATATTAGCATACTATTATATATTATCTATCTATCTAACCCCTGCTTTAAACTCCTAAAAACCTTAATAAGGAAAAAATATAACTGGAGAAAAGATATAAGGATTGCTAGGAGACCTATTAGAAGGCCACTAAAAATATGCTGGTAACTACCTAGGCTAACCTAAGGATTCTTATGCAACTCTACTTCTAAGCCTTTATGCCAGTCTGCAATCAATTGCGAGTATTATAGGCAATCTAGTGTTTTTAATATAGTTCCGTAGAACCTTTTAGTATAGGATTTAATATATAGAGCCTTAGCTTGCCATTATCTTTAACTTTTAAAATATTAATCTATAATCCTTTCTTATTAGTCCTATACTATATATTTAGCGTAGCTCTACTACCTAGTAAATAGAAGGGACACTTCGCAATAGTGCCTTTAGCTATTATATAATTATTAAGAACGTCTATAACATTATTCTTTAATACCATAATATTATTTAGGTATAATTTAACCTATATATATCTGCAGTTGACGTCTTAATTGCCTTCCCCGGCCGCGTAATTAGTTTTTATAAGGAAGTAATAGCTAAATAGCTTATACGCGTGTTTCCTTCCTTCTAAATTACGCTATTATAATAGAGTATAAGGGCGTAAAGAGGGTTCGGGGAAGATTCGAAGGAACGATATAAATTCTATCTAAATCTAGGGGTGTATAGCTTTTACTAAGTATATATACAAGACATTATATAAAGAAGAGAAAGGAACATAGGAAACTTATAACTAAATATTCGGGGTCTTGGCAGCAGACGCGTAGGCATAAGCCTACGCGGATTTTAATAGGTTTCAACTAAATTCTATTATATTAGTGGAATTTAGTGGAATTTAATTAAGAGTGGAACTTAGTGGAATTTAATTAAGTTGGCGGAATTAAGTAGAATTTAATTAAAGCGTTAGAATTTATCTGTTAAGTATTTTACTAAGACATTCTTACTATAACTGGGCTAGTCCTGTTATAGTACCCCCCCCTTTAGCCAAAGGTCTAAACAATTTAATTTAGTTAAGAATTTATAACTTATCGCCTTATAAGTGTTATAATGTAGTTTAAGTTCTTTTTAATTTTAAGTTTCTTACTATTATATTTTATGTCTTTATATTAGGTAGTGGTTATTTACCTTTATATTATGTCTATTTAGCTAAAGTAGGCCATAAAGGATAGTCCTTATAGAATTCTTTTACTAAAGAAGGCATGTTAGCCTTAATCTAGTTATAGGTTTCCCAGGTTTATATTTTATATCCTTCCCACTTAATAAGAAGTTTAAATTATTTAGATTATATTTTCTATTATATACTATTAATTAAGTTAATAAAGTAAGAACTATTACTATTATTAATAATTACGGGAGGTAGTAGCGGCATTTTATAAGTTATAGGATTATCTTTTAAAGATTGCAATAAGCTTATATAAAACGTTAGGTATATTTTTATCTTAGTTAGCAATTTAAGCTTATAGGCATATAGACTTAGTTTCTTCTTAATTTAGTATATGCCTATAAACTTCTAATTAAGTTTCTTTAAGGGCTGTTAAGTCTATAGATTTCGTATATTTAGGTAAACTATATTACTTTTCTTAAAGTCCTATACAGGAGCTTATCCTTTATTTATATACTATTCCTATACTATTTAAGCATATATTAATTTACTTTATAATAGTTCAGTTAATTGCTTTATTTAATTAGTAAAGTTATAAGCGTTAATTAACTAGATCTATTTAATTATAGGTCCTATTATATTAATTTTAAGTTATAGTTTAAATCTAAGTTAAGGGTTTTGTCTATAGGTTGCGTAAAATAGCATTATACCTATTAATATATTTGTTATATTATTTATAGTAAACTTAGCTAAAGGCAGCCATTTTTCCTAATTATCTTATAGGTAGGAGTAGTATATTTATAGGTATTATTCTATAATTACGTTTATAATTTTAGTTTAACTATTTATCTCTAGATAAAATGCGGTTAAGAGTTATATTTAAATACTTAATTATTTATATAGAGCTTACTAGAAGCCTAAAATAAACTGGCTTTTATAGTTAGATATTATTAAGTTAAGAAGTCTATATAGCTTAAAGACATACTTAATAAAATATTTAGCTACTAATATTGTATTAATTAAGTCTATAGGAATTATATATTGCATTTTTATAAGGCGGTTAATAACTACTATAATATTTATAAACCTATTACTGCTAGGCAAGTTAACTATAAAGTTAATTAAGATATCGCGCTATCTTTATATTGGAATTAGTAGCAGTTAAAGTACTCCTTACTTTTTTATATAAGAGGTCTTCCTATATACGCATATCCTATATACTTAAACATATTTTTATATATAGTTATATATTATAGGCTAGTAGTATACTTATTAAACAATTTTATAAGTCTTTATATAGCTAGGATACCCTACTATAGGAAAGTTATATATAAATTTAAGTATCTTAAATTATAAAGGTTTAGAATTTAGGACTACTATATTCTATTAATAGTATAATTAGGTATTTTAAATTTTGTATTTAGCAAGTATAATATTCTTATACTATTATTTTCCTATTTAAATTACTTTTATTATATCTATTATCCATATATTATCCATATATTTATATTCTATTAGCTTATTAATTTCTATTTCCTATTTATTAATTTCCAATTTATTTCTATTAAGTTCTATATTTAAAAATATAGAATATAGTTTTTTAAAACGTTTATGGGGCAATAAAATTTATAAATTATTTATAAATTATTTATCTAAAGCGTTTATAGGTAGGTCCTATAATTGTTATATTAATATATTAGGCTTCTAATTAAGTTTGCCTAGTTAGTATATAATCTTAAAGTTAAATTATAAGAGGTATTTAGCCCAATGAATTTAGTGCTATATTAATTGTTTTATAGTTATAAAGTACTACAGGTTCTTATAGTCCGTTAATATATATATTAGAAATAATAATCCTTTAAGCTTAGGATGCTATTATTTACAGTATCTAATAATTATAAGTAGTTCTTTATTATATATCTTATAGTTTAATTTAATAGGGGTAAGTTTCTAGGAGAGAAAGGCTACTAGATATAGCTCGCCATTTTTATTGTATTGCGATAATACTCTCCTAGTATATAATCTAATAAGTCCGTTTTAATAATATATTTAAAGTTAGGGTTAAAGTGGGTAAGAATTAGAGTAGTTATAAAATAATGCTTTAAGTTGTTAAAAGCTTATTTATATTTAGTAGTCCATTTAAATTATATATATTTTTTATTAGGTTTACTAACAGCTAAATAGTTTCTAAGAAGTGGTTAATAAATTATTAATAGAAATTTATAAATTCTAACAATCCTTAAATATCTTATATATTGCTAGGGCCTTCTTAGTTTATAATTATAGTAACTTTCTTAGGGTCTATTTTAATTCCATTACAGGATATAATTAAGCCTAAGTATATAACCTTAGATATATAGAACTTATATTTCTTAATATTGCATTATAAGCCTATATCTTATAAGCGTTTAAGGACTATTTTAATATATTTCTAATATTTAGAAAGCAAGGATAAGTAAATTAAGATATTATTAATATATATAATAATTCATTGCTTAACGTCCGATTCGGATCCCTACTAGGCCTACGCGGACTACTCCTTATATACATATGGGGAGAAAACTCTATATAAGAAAACCCCGTGATCTATCTCCCCGCCTTTTAGGACTCGCCTACACAGCGCCTACGAGGCGCCTACGAGTCACCTATAGTGCTCTACTACCTTACTTTTTAACCTCTTTAGGAACCACTGCTGCCGTAACAAGCCTACAGACGCGCTAGTATCGCGAACTTAACTCTACTACTATAGAGTTATTAGGGGGCGCCTAGTGCTCGCCCCTTTGCCTTCTATTACTATTTCCTTTATAACCCAAAACTGGTCTAGTACATTTTGGCTAATAAGCCACTAGGTAACCGCCTTAAGACCTTTTTATATTAAGAGTAGTGCATTATAGTTCTCTGTGCTAGCTACTAAGAGCATTGCTTCTTGGTTAGTGTGTAAGGGGCATAATAGTATTATATGTTTTAGTGTCTGTCTTAGCCAGCCATATTTATATCTTAGGCTACCTACTAGGACACCTACCTAGTAGAGCCAGTTTTTTAGTCCTATTATTCCTATTCTTAGAAGTATTGCTATTATATTTTCTGCCTTTATTAGGCCTTCTTAGAGCCCTTAGGTATTTACCCCTTATAGTATTAACCATGCTATAGCCTAGGTTCCTCTTACTTAAAACAGCCTCTGTACCTTTAACTCCTATATACCTCTCTAGTGTTAGTCTAACCAGTATTATATTATAGTAGATGGTTTCCTAGTACTCTTTTATACTCTACTTTGACTCCTTTCTCTCTCTTACTGTTATCTTTACTGGTTTCTTGCGCGTCTCCCTTCCTCCTTTATATAGGCCTAGGCCCTAACACAGCACCATTCTTCTTCTATTTTTTCCACCTGTTTCTCTAATATGTCTTCCCTACTTTAGGGTTGTTGGTTAGCTCTCCTATAGGGCATCCTAGGGTCCCTCCATAGTTTGTTTAGGCGTAACTTAATATACTTTATAATACTAGAGTTACGCTCCTTTTACACCCTTTATATTACAGCGGCTTTAATATATAATTATAGGGGGGGGATATTAGCTTCCTTCTTAAGCAGTGCTATAGCCGTTCGCTTATACCTGCCTATTATGCTCTAGAGGTAAGCTATTTAGACCTTTTAGAGTGGTTTAAGGAGGGCTTTAGAGGGGCCTTTTTTGGTTTCTCCTATAGCCCAAACACTAGATCTATATATTATGGTTAGCCGGACAACTGCTATATATAGTAGGCGTGACCTCTGGAAGCATAGGCCCTACGTAGAATTAACAATTCTGGATATTGCAATGTACTGCGCTTGGCCCTTATAGGCCGCTTATAACGCATATACACTCTACTAGAGCTTACTATCTACCTATACTCCTAGTACCCTTAGGCCTTAAACTAGTTAGCCCCTAAAGCCTTAGATATAGATTGTATACTAGAGATCTGCAGATTGGTTGCGTTTTCTTATAAAATGGATTAGCTGGTATTTCTCTAGTAAGAATTAGACTCCGTATTATCTTGCCTATTCTATATAGGTGTTATAGGCTTTCTCTAGTATTCTGCATTTCTCTATAGCTGTTGGCCCATATATAATTAGGTTTATATCGTTAATAAAGCTTATCCCCTAGGTTGCCCCTTCCTTAAAGAACTTAAGTAGGTTGCTTATAAAGAAAAGAAAGAGTATAGGCAAGAGGGGTAATCCTTATGGTATTCCTATTATAACTGTAATAGGGGGGCTCTGGTATCCACTAAAGACTAGTAATGTTTCTTTCTGGCCTATAAACCCTTAAATAAACTATACGATCTATTCTGGGAAGCCCTTTGCCCTAAGGATATATAGGAGGCGCTTATAGGGTACGTTGTTATAGGCACCACTAATATTTAGGCTAAGTATTAATACTATAAAGTCCCTTTACATCGCCTATGTAGATTTAATGGTGGTGGTAAGTAATATAAGTGCTAATAGTGTTAAGCAGTTCTTTCTTACCCCTATTTAACTTTGTGGTAGTAGGGCGTGTTCCTCAGCTATATCTGTAACAGTTCACCAGCACTACGCTGAGACACAAGATCGTCGCCTAAGAGGCTCCGAGACATGATCGACGCTACCCTCGTATGTCTCGGATACGGTCAAATATTGAGTCATAGACTACGGAGTTCCGGGTCTACTTTCACGTATTTAGTTCACTTGATTTCCATAGATTTACAATAAAAGTCGCTCATTCAATACCCACACTTGCACTGTTACAATATCTACCATATGGTCCGCTATTACCCTTTTTAGGATCTTACTAAGGGTGTTTTTTAAGGCAATAGGACGGTAGCTTCCTGGGATTAAGTAGTCTACTTTGCCTTCTTTTTATAGAACAACCGTTATTATAGACCTTTTAAGTTGTGGGTAGTAGCTTATAGCAAAGCATGCTCTAGCTATATCTATAAGCTAAGGTGCTATAAGTGGTCCATAGGTCTTTAAGGCCTTATTTAGTATCCTATCTAGTCCTAGTACTATATTATTTAAAAGGCGGCTAATGGTTCTGGCCATTTCCTCTATTGTTATGTCGCTATTAACCTATAGGCAAGTCACTAGTGTTTTACCCATAATGTTACTAAGGTCTACTAAAGCTAGTTAGGGAAAGAATCTTTCTATAAGGATCTTTGCCTTTTTGTTATTATTATTAGTAGCCTATAACTCCCCTACTCTTTATAGGGGTAGTAGGTGTAGGTCTTCTGCTAGGCGCCCTACCTTTTTCTTTACCTATTTTGCTATGGCCTAAAGGCCCTTATTATGAGGGAGGCTTAGGTTAGAAGTATGCTTATTTATAAACCGTCTCTAGTTGTTCCTTGCTTCTTTTTTTAGGGTATTCTTTAACTGGTTTCTTATGTCTTTATATTATCTCTTATCTTTAGAGTTGTGGCTACTTATATATTTCCTTCTTGCTTGTTATTAGCTGGCAATAAGAACTGCGCATTATACGGACTATGCGTATTGCGTATAGGGGCCTAGTTGTAAGACTAGGTAGTGCTCTTCTAGCCTTTTTTTAATTGCTGCCTAAATCCTTTCTAGTCTTTAGTTAATTTCCTTAGGGGTGGCTAACAAGCCTTGCTTATTTGGTATTAGGTAAATTTCTTCTAGGTCTTAAAGTTGTTGTTTAACTATACTAAGGAAGCTGTCTGTCTTAAGTTTTCTTATTACATATCTTTTACTATTTGGTTGCGCCTTAATATCTAGGTCTAGCTATATTTGGATAGGGATATAGTCTAAGGCGAGTGCCTATTCTTCTTTAAGGTTATACCTTTTAAGTCTCTAGTATAGGCCTTCGTCTATAAATATAAGGTCAATTATGCTTCTGGCGGTGCCTTATTGCCATATAATTACTCCTAGGGGGGTAGCTAGTTTAAGGCCCCAGATATCTATAGCTCTTAGTAGGCACTATGCCTATTATTTAGCAGCAATATAGATACCCCCCCACCATGGGTAGTAGAGGTTTATATCTCCTAATAGGATAGACTCCGTGCCTTTGGTTTCTAGTAAGCTTATTACTAATATAATATTCTCTGTTTATAGGACCCCTTTAACCCTAGGGTTATATATATTAATAATTTATACCAGACCCTTATATGTCTGGATTATTATAACTGTAATATCTAGGTTAACTGCCTGCTATAACTATAAGGATAAGCTAATAGCCTTACTAATTATAAAGCACACACGTATAGCTGCTTTTGGTTTATATAAGAGCTAGAATCCTTAGGGGCAGTATATTAATTATATATAGGTATTATAATACGGTTCTTATATAGCAAGGATATAGTGTTTCTCTAGGTCTAGACTATCTAGTAGGGGCCTTGCGAGACGGTAGTTTATATTGCCGCAGTTATACTATATAATAGATAGGTAGCGGACCCCTAGCGAGGGTTCTTCGTCTCTCCTTTATTCCTTGCTTCTTCTGTTTCCACTTTCTCTAGGATTTTTAGAACTTCTATCTCTTATATTTGCACCCTAGTCGCTACTTATTTTATATAGAGCTTTCCATTCCCGTATCTTATATTCCTACTAGCGCTTTTATATCTAAATCTGTTATTGTCTCCAGTTCTTCCCCTAATCTTACTGGTCGGCTATATGCCCTTTATAGGTTGGCTGCGAATGTTATATTTGCCTCGTTAAGTCTAATTCTTAATTGTCCTAGTCTTAAGCTTACTATAGCTGTCCATAGGGGCCTTCCTACGGGGCGTCCTCTCCCTTGTGTCCCCTGTGACCCTTATATCCCTATTTAGTCTGGTGATATTGCGTGGCGTCGCTTCTGGCCCATTAAGGCTTGGGATAGCTGGCCTAGCCCCCTAGTGTTGAAGGTAGGGAACGCTGGGAAGGCACCTACGTCCCCCTAGCTTATCGCCTGTTGTTTCCACTCGTATATTAATATATATAGTAATAAATATATTAAGGAATTTATAAAGCGTATTATTAATATATTACTAAAACATACTGGGACTGTTCTTTATACTAAATGGCATTACTAGGTATTTAAAGAGTCCCTATTATATATAAAAAGCTATATACTTCTTATCTCCTTTATATATATAGATTTTATTAAAGGCAGCGACTATATGAAGCTTTATAAAGTACTATACCTTTACTAAATAGTTAAGCGTCTCTTAAATTAGGGAATTAGATATTAGTTTTAAATTATAATTACATTTAGAGCTTAATAATCTATATAGAATCTTAAGCCTCCTTCTAGCTTTTTAAAAAATAGTATAGGTAAGGCGAATAGGGATTAACTAGGGCAAATAAATTCTTTTTTTAGATGTTTGTTAAGGTATTATTATATTATAAGCAGTTCTTTTTATAATATACCGTATAGTAGACTAATCTTTAGTATTATACTAGGCTTAAGTTCTATCTTAAAATTATACTTATCTTAGTGCGGGGCTAGTTAGTCTATAAATTATTTCTTAAACTTATTAATTAAGTTATAGTACTCTTTAGGCATAAGAGGTTAAGAATTAGGATATTATTTTAGCTCTAGTGCTTTCTTAATATCTTCCCTAGTTATAGTAAAGATTTTATAATCCTGTCTTTTTGCTAATAAAATAAAAGGTGCGGTTTGTATTATATAGATTTTAAGAGGTTTTAATAAAATATCTTTACATTCTTTACTATAATCAGTAGTTATAGCTTTATTATCTTATTTCAAGGTTTATAGTAAGGGTAATTTATATTATATTAAATTTAGATAGTTATGTGCATATTTATAGGGTATATAGTATTTTAAGTAATAGCTTTAGCAGTAAGTTATATAGAACTTTAGTATTTCTTTAACCTAACTAATTAAGGGGTTATATTGCTTTAGCTATCTATATCTAAGTATAACTTTATATTACTTTAAAGGTGTAACAAATAGGGAGATATATTTAAAGTATTTGCCTATCTATATTTTTACTAGGGCGTAGTATATTATTTCGCTATATATTAAGGGTTTACTATTAAAGCCTTATAGGCCTTAGGGCTTATTAAGTTTCTTTAATTTTAGGCGTTAAGTTTTTGTATAACGTACTTGATCACCGAGAGCGACAGATCACCAAGAGCGACAGCGCAAAATATACCAAAAAACCCGAATTTCAATTTTAAATAACTTAACAATAACTTTATAATATTTTCTAAAAATTTAAATATGAGCTCTTATATGCCTATACTTATACTTTTTATAATATTAGAATGTGCAGTCTGGTAGTTATTGAGATATTTAAAAACGTCTCTGTTTTTAGCCCCTAAACTCTATATCTTAACAACTACTATATTATACGCTCTAATATTATAAGAGACGCTGAAAGAGGTATATATAAGCTTATATTTAGATTTTTAGAAAATATTATAAAGTAGTTGTTAAGTTATTTAAGATTGAAATTTAGGTTTTTTGGTGTATTTTGCGCTGTCGCTCTTGGTGATCTGCCGCTCTCGGTGATCAAGTACGTTAGTTTATATTAACAAAGCCTATACTAGTAGCTCCGCTATATATTAGGATTTATACCTCCTTCTATTTTTTAAATATTTAAATTTCGCCAAGTATATTAAGGGAGTTATACTATATATTAGCGCTAGAAGAGCTTAGACACTTATCCTCTTCCACTTTTTATCCTAAGGCGCAACTTAGCCTTAGGATAATTTATTTTCTAAGTTAACTAAAGGTAAGATGCTTTATAGCAACTAAATATAATTTATAGAGCGAGTATAATTTAAGGAATAGGAGGAACTACAGCGGACCTTTTTAAAGGGGTAAGTTTGGCAATGCTTTTAAATATATCCTTTTTTACCATATCTAAAGCATTCTCTATTTATAGCTTAAGTTTTTTATTTATTAGTTCCTAAGGGTGCATAGGATTAAGCAGCATTAAGGTCTATAGGGTTATATATAGGGCTTTTGGGTTTTAGAGACGGATTGCGCTTTTGGGTATATACTAGTTTTGTAAAGTTTTAAATATAAGGTATAGTTAACTTTAGAGAATAAGTCTACTAGTATTTGTTATATTAAAGGTCCTTATTAATTTATTAATATATTATAGCAAATTTAGACAGGTTTTTTAGTAGTTCCCTACCTACTAACTAGGCTCTAATTTCGTCTAAAATAGCTTATTAAAGGGCAGTAACTCTAGCGGCTTTATTCCAATTTAGTTCACTAATAAGGCTTAAATTTTTTAAAAAGAAACTAGTAAAGTCTCAGTTCCGTTATTATAGGTTTTTAAGTTTAGTAATAGCTATATATTCGCGGCTGGTGTTATTATACATTTATTCTAGTAGAGAGATAAAGATTTTAAAATTAATAAAGGTGCCGTTATAGAAGAATAGATCTATAGTTTATATAGCGTCCTTGCTTAATTAAGATATTCTATAGCTAACCTTGCTAGCCTTAATAGGGTATTAATTATAGTTTATTAAGAGTTTAAGACGGAGCTTGGTTATAAAGGGATATAGGTTATTTTAGTTTCTATTAAATATTAGAGGATTAGAGAGCTTTTTAGATTTTATAGCAGGTATAGGATTTGCTATAGGTATAGGTTAAGCTACTATTACTAGTTTAGTGTTCGCATTTAACGGGCTAGGTTTAGGTTTTATTATTTTAATCTTATTTATAGGTGTTACTATCTAGGTCTGTAATGTAAGTGCCTTAACATTATAGAGTTCTTTGCGGAGTGCTTCTATTAATTACTAATATTAGGTTTTTAGTGCAGCCCGCTACTAAGCTAAGGCGTCTATAAAGGACTATTGCATTATAGTTAACTATTCCCTAACTAGGGATATAATACTTATAATTATTAAAGGGGATTTAAGTTTATTTGCTATTTTAATAGTAGTTATTTTAATATAATATAATATAAGGACGCGAAGAGGCTTTGGGGAAGATTTAAAGGAATAATATAAATTCTATCTAAATCTAGGGGTGTATAGCTCTTGTTAAGTATAAAATGTTATATAAAGAAGAGAAAGGAATATAGGAAACTTATAACTAAATATTTAGGGTCTTAGCAGCAGACGCGTAGGTATAAGCCTATATGGATTTTAATAGGTTTTGACCAAATTCTATTACGTTAGTGGAATTTAGTGGAATTTAATTAAGAGTGGAACTCGGTGGAATTCGATCAAGTTGGTAGAATTTAGCAGAATTTAATTAAAGCGTCGGAATTTATCTGTTAAGTATTTCACTAAGACATTTCTACTGTAACTGGGCTAGTCCCGTTACATAGAGTTATATTGGCAAGGTTGCGGCTATTTACTAAAAGGGTATTAAAAGGCAAAGTATAGAGATACCTTGCTTATTAAGTTGCTCCTTTTCCTTAATACCTTACTTCCCATTATTAACCTTCGTCCAATTTTGGACGTATCTTTAATATATTATTAAGATTTTCTTTTTTTCTATTATTAATTTAATATACCTCTTTATTCTCCTACTAACTACTCTTTTAAGCCAATTCTATAGCGTATCTTAGCCCTACTACTATATATAGAATCTTAACCTCCGCTAACCTATAATTAGTACTGGTCCTACCTAAATAATTTTGCCTATATATCTTTAAAAGATCAGAAGTCTAATAAACAGATTCTGGATACTTATAACAAGACCTACTATATAAGGTTTAACACCTTTAGTCCTTATAATTAATGCATATATATTAAAAGCGGCAGTTATATTAAGGTAGGCTTTCCTATCCTTAATAGGTTTCTATTACTAACTTTAGGCTTTAATATAACCTAGGCCTAAGTGGCGACAATCCTTTAATATCCTTAACTACTATATTACCCAGGCTCTCTCTTATTTTAGCGTTAATACTAAATATCTAGGTTAAATTTAAGACTATACTATAGCCATCTACACCGCCTATAATTTATAGTAAGCTAGCTAGTAACGCCTAATAAGGGAGTAAGGTTAGTATATTAAGGATAGGGTAAAGGATGGGAGTAATAAGAAGAAGGTTGCCGTCTACTATAAGAAGGAGTTTATATATACGCGTTAAGTTTTAAAAGAGCACAATATAATATGGTATTAAGAAGGTTACCCTTCGGGTACCTAGCGGATATATAATTAACAGTTACTATAGCAAGGTCTTAGTAGTTCTAGACTTTACTAGCTAGCCAATATCTCCATTTATTTTAGGCTTAAGCGTGTCTTTATTAACTACAAGCTTATACCTTAGGAACTTCGTTAGTACTAGTTTAGACCTAATATTAGTGCTAAGCGTTTAAGAGTCTCTGCTCCTTCTATACCTTATTAGCCTGCCCCTAGTTTTATACCTATCCGCATCCCTATAAAGGGATCTAAATCTTATTCTTATTAGCTATTACTTAGTGGGCTAATAGATACTAATCCTGCACCTTTTTATTTTATTTTATATCCGTTGTATTATACTATGTACAATACTGCGCATGCAGCCTCTAGGCTATAGCGCTATAGTTCTAACTACATGAATCCTTCCCAGGCAGCTTAACATATACTAGTAACTATATCCTCCTAGTTTATAAACCCCTAGACTAGGGGCTTACAGCTCCCTAGTAAGTTACTAAGTTGCTACAACTATTTGGTAATAAGAAAACGATAGAAACACTAAAATAAAGTCCTAACGCCTGTCCCTGTCCTTTTACAGTTTATTTCTGTCCTTTTGCTCTCTACTATCTCTCTGCTAGGAGCTTA
>Ga0307507_10002425_pt1 | contig 39195 bp, 4 predicted proteins | sample 7_EM_MG_FD_207223 | JGI IMG/M metagenome (GOLD analysis project Ga0307507, IMG submission 207223) | Populus trichocarpa ectomycorrhiza microbial communities from riparian zone in the Pacific Northwest, United States - 7_EM | ecosystem: Host-associated > Plants > Roots > Unclassified | place...
TAATAGAAAATATATATTAAATATTATAGATTGCAAAAGAGAATTAGTAGGATTTCTAAAAGAGTTATAGGTTTTAAATTTTAAAAATTGTTATAATAGTGTTACGGACAGCTTAAGTACAATGTTATAACTACTAAGAGAGGAGTCGGCAGAAGCTAGTTGGTTAATATAGGCATGGTCCAGGATAGATCTGGTGGAACTATATGACAAAGAATAGTAGCTAAGGTCACGTAATATAATCTATATAATCTATATAATCTATATAATCTATAGGATAGAGTAGATAGAGTATATATACCTTATAGAGTGAAGGGATTTCTTAGGAGTATAGTTGTGTATTTAAAGGACTACAGCTCCTACCTAGATAGTTCTCTCTTTATAGTAAATCTTAGAATACAATTAGAGTTAATCTATTAGGCAACCACTCTACCAGTTATTATTATGTTGTTAACTAGTTTAATACCTATATACCTAGCCTATTAATAGGACCCACCATAGTTACTGCTACAAGGTTCTATTATACATTCACCACCTAATTATAGTATAATAAGTTAAACAATATGCCACCTAAAGCATCAGTTATAATACTATTAACGGCAGTAACTACCTTAGGGACAAGCAGAGATACTAGTATAGCGGATACTAACTCACAGTTGGTTATAGTAGGTTAACTATAAGAGATAGTTAATAAGTTAACAGAGAATAATATAATACTTAAAGAACGCATTAATAGGATAGGAGCAGTAAAGGTTAAGCTACCTTTAGTTAAGCGGTTCACAGGAGAGAAGTTAAAGCTTAAAGGGTTTCTTATATAAATAAGGTTTAAAATTATATAAAAAGGACTAAAGCTTACTATAACTATAGATTAGATGGTCTATATAGGACTGTTCTTATTAGGAAGAGCACTTAAGTAGTTTAAGCTATATCTTACTAAGATATAGAAGAATGGATAGATAACCACCAGCTTAAAGGTTAAGTATATATTTTTAAGTTGGGAAGGGTTCTTAATATAACTTATATAGATATTTAGAGACCCTAAGGCCACTATAATAGCGGAATGGAAACTTTAGCAATAGAGTATATAACATAGTTCTAAATACTAGCTATATAGGTTAAGTAAAATAACAAGGCGCTTATAGCATAGTATAAATAGGGACTTAAGGTAAAAGTCTAGGACGTAATTATCCTAATGGAGGATGCGGACACCCTAAGGGAATTAATTAATTAAGTAATTAAGATTAATAATAGGATCTACTAAAGGGAGCAGACCAAGAAGGGTTAGGATAGAGTTCTACAATTATACAAGGCGTATAGTACGTAATAATAGACGCAGAGTTAAAAACTATGGAATAGTGGACTAGAGCCAATGGACCTAAGTAGTACTAAAGAACCTAGAAGATGGAATAAGAAACTATAGAAACCTAGAGGTTAAGGATCTAGTAATTATAGGACTAAGGAGCAAAGGCTAAACTAGGGATCTTAGCAGTAGAAGATATTTAGGCGGACTCTATAATAAGATAGATAGTTTAAAGATAGAGCTTATATAAATTACAGGAAACAAGGTTATTTTGCTAGAGACTATAAAGGTAGTTAGAGTAACTATGCGGTAAAGGGAACCAGACTAGCAGACAATATATATATATAAAGGGATAATAGTGCACTATAAGGAACAAAAAAGTGTTTAATTAACAGTTTTGCATTTTATTATAATAACATATACTAAGTTTATAAGGACGCTAAGTATGGCGCAAGCTACTAGCTATAGGAGCTAAAGTTATCTAAGTTTAGAGGAACCAATAAACCAGCTCGCAGAATGGACATTAAAGATAATAAGTTTAATATAGGCGAAGTATTTACTAATAATAAGGTAATAAAGGCAGCTTATTAGGAGTATATAGACCTTAGAGAAGTTAAAATAGAAGTAAAGACTAAAACTGTTATAGAGCAGGGTTTAGTAATAGGTATTATAACACTATTAGATACGGCATCCATTACTTTATAAGATAAAAGGAGTAACGTTTAGAAAAAACCAAGCAATCAGATAACTACTAGTGCTAGCTTATTACTTAATAAAGGTAAAAGGCCATAGGCTTAAGATTCTTAGGAGGAGATAAGAGACGCTTAAGATTCTTAAGACAAGATAAAATATACCCAAGGACCCACAACGGATGAAAACCGATGGGAAAGGGCAGTTACTTTGTTTAGTAATAAATAAATAAGTATAAGACGCAATTTTAAGAACTACATGTTTAGGGAATAAATAAGAACGTCTATTCTAAGTAAGCGCAATATTTAGCTTAAAGATTAAAAAGTTAATACAGAGATTAAGAAGCAGCGTGGTTTTCAATAAGCGAATATTCAGCCAATAAAATATCGGCAAATGCCAATATTTGCAGCGCCAATATTCAATATTTGCAACACTTTTAATAAAACTGTTCTAATAGTAACGTATTTATCCCAAAAATAAAAGATTATATTAAGAATTGGCATATATTGGCAAGTTTTCAAATTAAATTACGTGATTGGTTATTACATAATTGCGCGCCTTCCTCGTACAGTATTTTAATATCAATTCTAAACGTTACTTTACGTCACTTTACCTCAGCAGCAGCAGCAGCAGCAATAACAACAATGTGAGTACATCCTCCAGACAGCTCATACGAAGCTAGCGCCCTTTGTAGCTTCACAGGTTTGCCATAGCTTTAGAGCAGCTTGTACCCTAGCTTTAGAAGTTTATACAAAGCTAACTTTAACTTAGGGCTCTTGTTCTCTATAATGCTGCCATCGCCACCGTTAACACTGCCGGTGCCAATATTAATCCCATCCTTATAGTAGGACAGCAGTAGCTGGCTCCCTACTGCCACAGTCCACAGGCTCGGGCGTTACTGGCCCTTCTAGGGCAGGATGTGGAGTTCGTACAAGGCGCGATCTCCCCTTATTAAATAGCAACGCACCGGCCTTCGTACATTAACACCATCCTTATATAATCTTAGGGTAGGGTGGTGGGTAACCCATGCGCTGTGTGCCTTAGCGCTTGCCTGGGCTATCGCCCTTTCCTATTGTGTCATCAGGTACCCGGGCACTTTGGTGGAGCATATAGGAATTACAAGTGGCGTAACCACGCAGCCCGCTGCTCCGTACAAGATGAGGATAGAGGTAGTAGTAGTAGACCTCTGCGCTTGCCACAGGCAGGGGCTGGCGGTGCTAGTGGTAATGGCACAGCAGCGGCGCCGTTGTTAATTAAGGATGAGGAGAAAAACTAGCTAGGGGGTAACCCCTAGAATGCTATTATTCTGGCTTAGGTACATACGAGCTTTTATTTAGTATATTAGCAACCTGCATATACCTAGCTGGTTAGGGGTGTTGCTAGCACTTACATATAATCTGTGGCTTAACGTGCCGTATAAGCTAAGTAGTTGTTTTATACAATAAAACTAAAACAGATTAGTATGTAGATAGATCCTTAAATTTAGAGCTTTATATAAAGAATAAGTCAAGTTTCCTTAACTAAGAGTTTAGTTCGGTGCCACTATTTTACACACTCTACCCGTTTAAGAGTCTTAACACCCATTTGCATTCTCTCCTATAAGATTATACAACGTGCTCCTAAAAAGGTTTATTTAGGTTTATCGCTCATTACTAGAATTAATAAGATAGTGATTGTTAGTAGCGATAGTCGTGGCCATTATACGCGCTATTACTCTTGGCACCACCATTAAATGGCAGAAAGCTTTCCAATATAACTTAAAGGATCGCTAATATAGTTATTATACTCATCTTGGCTCTAAGGTCAAGTAAACTTATTAAGATCCTTAATAATCTGTTTATATAAATCAAGTTCTTATTTAGGCCTGGCTTGCCTATACAGCAACCCAGATAGCTAAAGAGTAGCAAAACTCTTAGGCCTAAGAGCTTGCGATTAGTAATCCTCCCAGAGTTATTTAACCTTTTTAAGTATAGCTCTCTGCCACTTCTTTTCCCAATTTGCTCAGATATACTTTGTACAACGTTTAGGATAAAAAATAATTGCCGCAGCGTATAATGGGGATTTATCTAACTTAAGGTAGTATTTATTAAACACCTTCCATCCAATTTAAATCCTAGAACAAAAGAAGCTATTCTTCTTATAACGTTCCTATTATACGGTATTAGAAGAACTCTTAAAAGTAAGAGAAGAAGATTCCTTATAAGACTCTACTTAAAATGCCTTACAAGAATATCCATTAAAAAGAGAACGTTTGAGATTGTTGCGTCATGGCCCTGGGTTTCTAATATAACCCTCTTAAATATCTAAAGGAAGTCGTGTGTTATACAAAGCGTAGTCCAATCCTATAGAGTAAGGAAATCTTCGCCTAAGGTCTCAGCATACTTCTTTATATAAAGGTCAATTACTAACTTAAGTTCTAAGGCCACCTAAAGCATTTGGTGCCAGCTATTCCATCTTATACAATTATCTAATGGGATTTGTCTTTAAGCAAGAGTAATAAAGTCTCTTATATAACCTAGCGAGCTCTAGGTATATATAACAATATTATAGAGTTTGCCAAGTGCACTAAAGGTTCGAAATTAGTTTCTCCTAGAGTATAGGTTAACTTTAATTCCTTTCTTATCTTTAATATCATATGATAAAAGCTTATCTTCTTAAACCAAGTCTTAGAAGAGGAAGGCCTTAACAATAAGGTGGATAATATAGCCATTGTATCTAATTCATTAGTATAGAGATTTCTACTCTATATTATAATCTTCCTGAAGATATTTTTAGATCGTACGACATAAGACGTCATTTGTAGACGCATTATTGGCGACAATAGCACCAAGTCTCTGTACAATACCGTAGTCCTAGAGTATTGGAAGCAGTATTTAGAACTAGTCCTCCCTACTATATAATAGTATCGTACGAAGTGCAAGAAGGCCTCTTTATAGTCTTTCATTTTAATTAATAAAGTATGCGCAGACGCCAAGTAGAAGATATCTATTTAGGGACGTCCAGATATCTAGTAAGAGGTGAACCTTAGATATTGCTAATTAAAGCTTCTTTTATACAACGTCCTTCTACATTATAAATGTATCCTAGACCATTTTATTAACTGTAGAATAAGCTGTTGTAATATAACCCTTAACCTCTAGATTAAGGACCTAACAGAACACATGGAACTCTGGCCATTTAACAATTCAAAATAGTAGCCTTTATACGGTTATTAATAAAACAAGTGCTGCAGTAATAGCTTCCCGGTTAAGTGCAGATTAAAGGACAAGCGCATTAATATCATTTGCCTGCTCTGTATCGCGGAGCTGTATATAGAGATTATAAAGTTAAGTACTGGTTTTCGTATGAATAGGGACCTCTTGCTTTTCAGAACGGATATCATGCTTAGACCTTAGGTAATGTCAAAATTTTATAGTAGATTTTAAGCAATATACTGTCTCTATATAATGCTTACAGTACATAAGCCTTATTCTCTGGTAGTGTGTAGCCTTATCTTTGCATAATAGCCGGGTATGTGCCTATAGCTCAGAAGTCTTCTTTTGTTGGGAGTTTAATAACTCCTCTATATTAAGGGAGTCTAAAGTAGGTATAAAAAGTAATAAACCCGCGTCAGAAGCCATTATTATAATAACTATATATACAATATTGCAGTGTAAAAAAATTTCAAGGGGTGCCAAGAATGTCTGTGCCAATATTTGCCAATACGCGCCAATATTAATTAGTAACAAAATTAATTAGTAACAATATTGATCAATATTATTGGCAGTATTGATATTGAAAACCACGCTGTTAAGAAGTAAGATAACTTTAAAAATCTAGCTGCAAGACGCAGAAAATAAGAAACTATGGATAAGTTTAGGTTAAGAATTATTATATAGCAAGATAAGAAACTAGACTAGAGATCTAGCGGCTGTATAAGGAACAGAGCACCTATATAAAGAATTACTAATAGATCTAAGACAGGCACGCTAAGGGTAAAGTGGTTAAATAAACTAGAATAAGAAGAGGATTTAGGAATTCCAACTAAATTTAAAGAAAAATATACCAAAGGTTGTTATAACGCAGCAATAATAAAATACTTTCTAACAGACAGACTATATATACTAAACTAGTTATATAGAAAGTAGTATAGGCAACAATATAACAATAAATAGGCAGATTTCTATATATAGCTAGATGAAAAAGTTGTTTAAGACTAACCTATTACAGAGAAACGCATAAGTTATATTAAAGAAGCATTAATTATAATATTAAGGAACCTAGAAGAGGGATCCAGGGACTAGAGAAGTAAGAAATAAATCTTAGTACCTGCAGAAGAAAGACTAATAGTTAGATTAGCAAAATAGAGGTTTAAACTTAAGAGTAAAGATAAGCCAAGAGTTAACCTAAGTTATCTAGCGCATTATATACTGTTATAGATAGCTTATATAGATAACATGTGTAATATATATAGAGCACCAAAAGACAAAAGCCGGAAGTACCTAGTAAGGATATATTAGGCACCTAAGGAAAGGCAGTTTAGAGACGCTAAGTATATATATAGATGGCACCTAGTAGAAATATAGAGTTAAGGAGACCTAATACTTTAACTAGAAAGATTCCTTATAGAAGAATACCTAGACGGACAATAGTAGTGGGAGTGCCTAGAAAACACTTATCTATAGTATATAGAGGAAAAGAAACGGACTAAGTATTAGCCTAGGATGGACTAAGTATAAGTGGGATTTAGCAGCTAATAGTTAGGAAAAGAGGAGGCCTATAGGACCAGAGGGAACTAGTAGTAGAGCCTTAAACCCTTAAAGGAATTACAGGACAACACTTAAATTTACAAGTTAAATAGCAAGATTAATAGTTTAAAGCACTAGTAGATAGTAGAGCAATAAGGAACTATATATCACTAGTAGCAGTGGAAAGAATAGGATTACTATATAGACAAAAAGAACACCTATATCTACTTACAACAATTTTAGGAGATTAGATAACCTATAAAGAAGGCATTATTAATCTCAAAATAGGATCTATTCAGCTAACTATTAAAGGAAGATAGGTCAAGATGTCTTTTAATATCCTACTATTAGGACAGGATAAGGCAATACTAGGAATACCTTAGTTATAGGAATATAATCTAAAGATTAATTGGGTTATAGGTTAGGTTAATATTAGGGATACTTAATAATGCAGAATACAATAGCAAACTAAGTTAGTATGGTACCAAGTTAGAGCAATATATAAAGAGACTAAGCAAGGCTTAAGTTATATACCAAAGAGATACCACAAGTATAGCAAAAAGTTATAGTCACCAGAAAGTAAAAAGCTATTAAAGTATACAGTATAGGACTATAAGATAGAATTAAAACTAGGAATAAGTCTAAAGTTCTTTCCAGTTTATAAGCTAACTAAAGTAGAGTTACAAGTACTAAAGGAGTTTATTTAGGAGAACTTATAAAAGGGATACATTAAATTATTATAGTTATTAGTAGGGTATCTAGTGTTATTCATCCCAAAGAAGAACGGAAAACTTAGGATATACATTAACTATAGACAGTTAAACAGCATTACTAGGAAGGATAGGTATCCTTTACCCTTAATTAGTAAAATCTAAGACAGGATAGGTAACGCAAAGATCTTTATAAAGATAGATCTAAGATAGGTGTACCACTAGATAAGAATTAAGGAGGGCAACAAATAGAAGGTAGCCTTTAGGTTAAAGGAAGGACTGTATAAACCATTAGTTATATAATTTAGGCTTATAAACGCACTAGCAACATTCTAGAAGTAAATTAACAGTATATTAAGAGAACACCTTAATAAGTTTATTATAGCATATCTTATTATTATTATTATCTACTTAATAAGTAAGAAAGAACATAGAGAATATATTAAATAGGTCTTAAAGAGACTACAAGAAGAACAGATACTAGTAGTAATTAAGAAATATAAGTTCTTTACCAGAAAGACCAATTTTATAGGATTTATTATTAGACTAGAAAAGATCAGTATAGACCTAAAGAAAGTTAAAGCTATAGTAAATTAGCAAGAACTAGAGAATATTACGCAGTTAAGGTCATTTCTAGGGGTTTGCAATTACTATAGGAGGGTTGTTACATAGTAGTTAAAGAATATTAAGCCGTTTACAAGGCTAACAAAGAAGGAGAAACCATAGGTATAGGACATTAAGTAGAAGAAGCTATTTAAGGAGCTTAAAGAGTTGTTTACCTAGGAACTAATCCTTAAGATCTATTAACTAAAGTTAGAGATGGTTATTAAAATAGATATATTAGACTTTATACTAGGAGCATATTTATTATAGAAATATTTAGACATATAATATCCAGTAGCGTACTATAGTTAAAAAATAACACCACCAGAGTTAAACTATAACATCTATAATAAGGAGTTGTTAGGCATAGTTATAGTACTTAAGAAATAGAGAGTATTCTTATAAGGTACAGAAAACCCATTTATAGTTAAAACAGACTATAAGAACCTTATAGGATTCCTAATAATAAAGGAACTTAACTAAAGACAGGTTAGATAGGCGGAAATGCTTATAGAATACTATTTTAAGATTTAGTATACCAAAGGTACAGATAATGCATAAGTAGATGCTCTAAGTAAAAGGGCTAAACTATAAAGTAACAAAAAGCCATTAGGAGCTTTATTGCAAAAGGATTAAGATAGATTAATTAAGTATAATTATCTAAAGATTACAGCAACTAAAGAAAGTTAGATCTATAAATTACCTAAAAGTAATTAAATGTAAAAGATCTAAGACGCATAGGCAGAGGATCTAGACTTAGATTAGTATAAGAATAAAAAAGCAAATTATGTTCTAAAATCTATTACAAAGGAGTTTATTAAATTATTCTATAAGGGACTAATATAAGGACATAACGGAGCTATAGGCTTAGTGTTAAGACTTTAAAAGAAGTATATTATTTAAGGAATCTAGGGACTAGCAAGACAAGTTATAAGGGAATATCTAGATTGCTAAAGGAATAAGTTAACAAGGTATAAGCTATATAGAGGACTATAACCTATTAAAACACCTAAGAGACTATAGGAGGTTATATTATGGGACTTTATTATTAAGTTACTAAAGTTAAAAGATCCTATTAGTAGACAAGATCACAACGCAATCTTAATAATAGTAGATAAGCTTATAAAGTAGGGATACTTTATAGCATGCACAGAAGAGATATTAGCAGGGGATATCGCTAAAATCTATATTAAGGAAGTATTTGTAAGATATAGAGCACTAAGTAAGATTATATTGGATAGAGATCTAAGATTTATAGCAGCATTTTAGGAAGTATTTCTGGCAGAATAAGGGGTTTACGCAGCAATATTAATAGTATATTATCCACAAATAGATAGATAAATAGAAAGATTAAACTAAACACTAAAACAGTATCTAAGATATTATATTAATCACACATAGAATAATTGGGTATTATTATTACTAGTAATACAGTTTGCATATAATATAATACTATAAAAAGGAATAGGAACATTACCATTTAAGGCAAATTACAGATACAGGCCAAGAATATTATTATCGCCATATTAAGTAAAAAAGATAAGTAGCATAGCTAAAGAAAGAATGGAGATGTTAATAAATCTTTATATAGACCTTAAAGAGATAGCTAAACTAGTATAAGAATAAATAAAAAGGTACTATAATACTAAGAGATCTAAGGGACCAGATCTTAAGGAGGGAGATAAAGTGTAGCTACTATATAAAAACTTTAAGAGTTAGCAACTAAGTAAAAAGTTGGACTATATTAGACTAGGACCTTTTAAAATTATATAGAGAATTTTATTAGTTATATATAAGTTAAACCTACTAGCTAAAATAAAGATCTACCCTATATAGCATATTATAATACTAGAGCTAGCATATAGGAATATTAAGCTACTAGTTTATAAGACAGATATATATAGAGGATAGGAAGAAGATAAGTAATAAGTTTTAAAGATTATTAGATATAAGGATATAGATAACAAAATATAGTATAAAGTAAGGTAGATAGGCTATAGTAAGACTACCTAGGAACTACTAAGTAACTTAGAGAATGCTATAGGAAAGGTATAAGAGTATTAGAAGAAAGTAGGTTAGGGGGTATTAAAAAAGGATCGCTAAAGGACAAGTTACCTAAGGGGGACCCAGAAAAAGCAACTACTATATTACTTAGAGTTATTTCCTTCTTTAGAGATACTACTCTCTTATTACCCAGCTTAGATAAACCCTATTAAACAAGTTTCCACTTCTTAGAATAAACCTTCTTATAAACACGCTTAAGACAAAGCAACTAAGCGTGGGCAGAGGCGCGAGCTTTAAGAGTATAACGCTCCTTATCCCTTACCCGCTTAGCATAAGCGTAGTCTTTATCTTAAAGACAACAAATCTTACCTAGAGCACTTAAGAGCTTATTATTAAGCTTTATAGCGGCAGATTAAACGTAAGACCCTATAACAAGTTACTTAGGGAACTTAGAGACTGTTAAGAGTTATAGGACGCGCACACTTAGCGTTAGAGATAGAGCGAACGTCATAGAATAATTGGATATTTGCTTTAGTGCACTCTAAATAAGAGGAAGGTTGCCAAGAGGAAGGACTTACTAACGCAATATAAACTAACCCCTTTTTCGCATAATAAGAATATGGAGATAGTATAATCTCACCCAATAATAATATTGCAGCAATGGTACGAGACCAATAAGCTATGGAAGAAGAGGCTAAAGGTTTAGAGACCTTAGTAGGCATAGTAAGTAAGGATGTTAACCAAATTGGTTAAGCGGACATTATACCTCTAGTAAATAACTTAGAGATATTAGGAATCTTTAAAAACAAAGATAAAGAGGAGGGAGATAGTGTTACGGACAGCTTAAGTATAATGTTATAACTACTAAGAGAGGAGTTGGCAGAAGCTAGTTAGTTAATATAGGTATAGTCTAGGATAGATCTAGTGGAATTATATAATAAGGAATAGTAGCTAAGGTTATGTAATGTAATCTATGTAATCTATATAATCTATATAATCTATAGGATAGAGTAGATAGAGTACACGTACCTTATAGAGCGAAGGGATTTCTTAGGAGTATAGTTGTGTATTTAAAGGACCACAGTCCTTACCCAGATAGTTCTCTCTTTATAGTAAATCTTAGAATACAATTAGAGTTAATCTATTAGGCAACTACTCCACTAGTTATTATTACGTTGTTGACTAGTTTAATACCTATACACCTAGCCCATTGACAGGACCCACTGTAGTTACTGCTACAAGGTTCCGTTACAAATAGCTAAGGCTTATATATATTATAAATTTTAGATATTTTTTAAAGCTTTAAAATTAATAATGTGGTTGTTATATAATAATTTGGTATAGATTTTATCTTGAAAATGCGCTTGGCATAGAGACTTTTAATAAGGTACTGTAGAACAGTCTTACTAAAGATCTCCATAAATACCTAAATAACTATAATACTTACTAATACTATAAATCGCGCTGCTATAAACCCTATAGTAAGCTATAGCCTCTTTAGGTCCCCACCTAAGCCTAGCAATATTATTTACTTAACTTTATTATAGATCTCCCTAAGTCTAAAACTCCTAATAGCGTAGAGTGCAACTCCGTCTTTATCCTTATAGACCATTATATAAAGCTAGTACGCTACTATCTAGTATGTAAGATAATTAATACTACGCAACTTGCAAAACTTTTATTTAGAGTCTTTATATAAACAGGGCCCCTAAATAATATTATCTTTAATAAGGGTAGCGTGTTTATAAGCGAGTACTAGAGTACTATATACTACCATCTCCACGTTTAGTATAAGCTTAGCACCGCATTCTATCTATAGATAGATAATTAGACAGAATACTAAAACTAAGAGCTTAAGATATACCTACGTATATTTACAAACTAGGAATAGTTTAATTAGGCCTCCCTACTTAATAAAGCAGCCTTTACCTATAGCTCTAAGGCCTATACTATAACAAAGTGTTCTCCTATTAAGCTCGCCTATAGCTAGCTACTAAATATCCTAAATAGAGTCCTAAATAGCGTCTAAGACGCCTAGTAAGGTAGGAAGGGGCCTAAGTTAATAAATATTAAACTTATAGAGACGTATCTATAATGCCTGCACCTTATATATAAGGCAGCGGCAGCGTTAATAATATATACCTAATAGCTTTAGGTAAAATACTATAATCGTTACCATCTGGCCAAGTATTTTGCCATTAGTAAATAAGTCCTGCTCTCTTCCAAGAATATCTACATAAAACGTCCCTATAAAAAGCTTAGTAGTAAGTTTATAGGACCGTTTTAGATCCTATAACGTGTAGGGCAGTAAGTATATAAGCTAGAGCTTCTACCTACTATAGTATAGCTCTACCTAGTCCCCCACATCTTCTTACTAAAGCCTTATAAGTTACATCCTAGGTTTTAACCCCTAGTAGTAGAAGAGCTTAAGGAAGGCAGCTAGGAAGTAGAAGCAATTATTACCTACTAGGATTATGCTAGACAACCATAGTACCTTATTAAATAGCTAGGATAGCTAGATAAGTATAATAAATAGAAATATAAGATAGAACTTAAAAATTGTTAATAACTGCTAGATAAGTACCGTAAGCGGAATACCCTAGCCTTATAGCTAAAGCGTAGGCGAAAAGTAAGCGCCGCTACTAAGATATAACCTATACTAAAGCGGAGCAGAAGATATCCTAAGGGATTAAAGAGTAAGTAACGCTCGCGATAAGAACTGCGGCATATATATAGGGTAAAGTATAATTTATTAATATCCTATATAGGCCACACTCTAACACAACCTGGCTATACTAGCGACTTATAGGCGACTTATAGGTAAAGCTACAGCGTATACTAATAAAGCTTAATTTAGAAAGTACCCTTCCTAAACCTAGTCTATTACTCTATACTAGCTTAGCAGATTATTATATTAGAGAACAGGTCTACTTAACTGGGGTTTAAGACCTACTAGTAACCCGCTAGCAGTAACCTATACTAATAACTTATACACTATTTTATATATATACTATACAGATAATATATAAGGCTAAAGCATAAGTTAATAGCAGATTTAATAGGTATATAGCCCTACTATCTATAAATCTGGCTATATATAAGTAACCTATAACCTACCTATAAAGTATATACGGTACTATACCGGTATAGCGTAAGGCCAAAGTATAGGATTAGTAGTGGATTTAACGGGCATACTGCCTTACTACCTATAAGTCTGGCTATATATAAATAACCTATAACCTATCCGTAAGGTACTAACAACCTACCTATATAAGCAATCTTTTAGAATATTTTTAATGGTTTACTAAATTTGGGTAAGCCCTAAATAGACTAATTAGGATTTTCCATCCTAGGGATAGAAAATCACTACTGGCTTAGTTAAATATAGGGAGTCTTAGTAAGGCAAATCTAACTAATTAAACAACTTTAACCGGCGGTTGAAGTTCTTTAACATCCTTATACTGCGCATATATACTACCTATTTCTCTATACACAAAATTAAGACACTCTTTCCCCTCTAATTTTTTTTTCCTTATTAAGGTTTTTATGGGGTTTTATTAAGGCTTAAGTATATAAAGGATTGGGGATAATCCTTTTTAAAGGGGGGGGCATTATTAGGTAAAACCTAAGTAGATAGTTATATAGCCGTAAGGTATGGGCGACCCTAGGGCAACCTAGGGGTGACTTACCTATAAGGCACGTGCGCTGCACGTGACTAGGGAAAACCCTTCCTTACCTCGCATACAGACTCCTCCTTTTCCCTTAAGGATTTGTCTATCTATATAATATACCCTATTATTCTATTATTAAGCTCCCTATCCATATCTTTACCTTATAATTAGTGCTTAGAAAGGCCTTATAAGGCATTTAGGAAGGTATAGAAACACTATTCCTAATATATACTAATAAATAAAAATATAATTCTAGCAAAATACCCTATTAATTCTGTACTATATATATAAAAAGGCTAAGAACCTATCTTACCTTAGGCCGTAGCCCTAATTAATTCTTATAGTTTCTGGAGCCTATCTATTTTATATTTAATTTAACCTATTTCTTACTCTTTAGGGCCTCTTACGGCCTGCCATAAGCTTTCTTTATAGGTTGCGATAATACTATAGTATTAGAGCTCTTTCTGCAATTTACAGATTACAGACCTTAGTTTTAATATTCTTTTATAATATCTTCTCAATAATTAAGGTAATCCTCTGGTTCCTATATAGAGTTCTTAGTGGGCTAGCCTAGTTATTTAACTTTATATTAAAGCTTATTCTTAATAGACTTGTAGTGTAATATAGCTTTAACCTTATACCGCTCGCCTACTACTTTAGGGTATTTAATTAGGCCTAGACGGAAGCCCCCCCTAGTAATAGTCTATGCTATAGCTCTAGTAGATTTATATAAAACACTAGATATATACAGGCTATAGATAGGGGTAGCTGGAGACGGTTGGCTAGCTTACTAATTTATTTCTTAATTTAGAAGGGACCTAGGTATCTTATATTAAGCTTCTTTAATAGTTAATAGGTTTTAATATTTATTAAACATAATAGAACCTTATTACTTACTCTAAAATGCTTATTCTGGTATTTATGGTTATACTAGAGTCTTTACTTTTAGGCATTTTATAGGCTCTGCATTATATACTTCTATTACTTCTCCTATTTCTAAAAGTATCTTTATACTCTCTAGTAGATGTTCTTAGACTTCCTAATAGGATCCTATAATTAATTATACGGCCTTAGCCAGTAATTGCTGGGTATACTATTAAACCTAGATAGTTAGACGCTATAGGCAATCTGGATTGGTATATACTTATACAATATATATTACTTTAAATTATAAGCGTACTCTGTGTATAGAAGTAGCTCACACCAATTATCTTACTAGTAGTTTAAATATATTTATAAGTACGACTCTAGTTCCTAGTTCTAGCGTTTTATTTACCTATCTATCTATAAATAGAAAGCCGTACTATAATAGTAGTCTATATTTAAATAGAAGTATAGATCAAACTAGTACTGGCTTATAAAGACGCTGCCCCTATTAGTAATAATATAGTATGGTTAATCTACTTTAAGAAAGTATTTCTCCTTAATTAGGTTTATAAGCGCTTATATATTAATTATCTTATTAACAGGAAGGTATTAGACGTACTTTAAGAACCTATTAATAAGTACTAGGACTAAATTATATGTTTATCCTTGCTTAGCCTTAAATAGTGAAAGATCCGTAATAAAATCTATAGCGTAATATTACTATAGTTTGCTAGCGGAAAAAACCAATTTAAGTAAACCCCATGGCTTTTGCCTTTGGATTTTATATACTTAATACTTCTTATAGTGGCTAATATACTCCTTTGCTTTCTAAGTAAGCTTTAGCTAATAGTATTTGCGTTAAAGTAATTCCACTATTTTAGCTTAACCATAGTGGCCGCCTAGAGGATTATTGTAATTCTTTATAAGAATCTTCTATTATAGATTTACTTCTTATAGCATCTAAACCTTGCCATATCTACACAGTAGGCCTATTAGGCCTAGTTCTTAATAGTAACGCCTAGCAGCTTTCTTTCCGTTATATTTCTAGTCTACTTCTATATTAAAGATGGTATAGAAGGCGTCCCTCTATTATACCTTACGAATAAAATCTATTAACCTTTTAAATAGTTTTTAGGTAAAGCTATTTTGCCTTATACTACTCTAAGTATAAGAGTAGATAGTACTATAGATCTTACAACTTCTTAATACGCGTATATTAGGAAGGCCGCTATAAGGTTAAAGTCCTTTAGTTATTATAGGGCTCCGAGTTCTAATTGCTTTATGGCTTTACTATTAGTTTAAGGGGATAGCTTAGTAATTAGTAATGTATTATTAGGTTCCAAACTTATATTAGGGATATACTATCTAGGTATATATAGACCCTTATTAGCTATAGATTAAGTACTAGCTAAAACGTTAGTAGAAGCTAATAGGGTTTATACCGCCTAAGGCTTAGTGCGTAGAGCTATAGGTACTTAAGCATTTTATACCTAGAGCTTGTTCTATAATATAGGGAGTAAAATATCTATTATTTATTTTCCTTCTTCCGTTTTAAAGCCTTTAGTATAGTCTGGCCATTATAATGGTCTATTAGTAGGGTTATTTTCCCCTAGCTTATATTTAATCTTAAAGTTAAATTATATAAGCTCCCTTACCTATTTAGCTTATTAAGGTATAAGCTCCTTTATAGTTATAAAGTAGCATAGATTATAATAATCTAAAAGTATATAAGTGGTATAGCTTACGTGTTTAAGGTAGTATTACCACTATTTAAAGTAGTTAACTATAGCTAGCAGTTTCTTATTACGGGTATAATACCTAACTTTAGGTCCCTAGAATTTTCTATTATAGAATGCTACCGGTTTCTAGTAAAGCTAGGTAGCATCTAAATACCTATTAGGTTATAGTAGGATACTAATAAGGGCAAAATTTAATACATTAGTGACTATTATTAGTGGCTAATCTAGGTTAAAATGCCGTAATAGTAGAGCTTTTATAAACTTTATGCGTAGTTTCTAAAAGGCTTTCTAGACCTTTTAGGCCATATCTATAGTTTATACTATTTAGTTAATCCCTTCCTAGTTTTCTTCCTTTCTTCCTTTAAGCTTTTTACTCTCTAGGCTAGGTCTTAGAAGGCTTTAGTAATATGGTTAAATAGGTATTAGGTAATGTTTAAGTAATTATAGATAAAGCGCCTATAGAAATTGGCAAAGCCTAGAAACACTTAAATATCCTAATAGCTCTCTAGCTCTGGCTACTCTTAGATTGTATATACCTATACTAGGTCTATAACTCTACCTATAGGCGTTATAATATAACCTAGGAATTTAACCTACTTAGTATTAAAGATATACTTTAACGCCTTAGTATAGAAGCCCTAATTATCTAAACGTTTTAGTACTTTATAGACGTGTTGCTTGTGTTAATTCTTATCTTCTAAGTAGATTAGAATGTTATTTAAATAGATAATATATATGTGGTTAACTAGTCCCCCTAAGGCTCTATAAATATATAATTAAAATATTATAGGCGTATTGGCTAGCCTAAAAGGCATTACTATATACTTAAAGTGTCCGTATTAGGTTTTAAAAGCGGTCTTCTACTTATCCCCTTTTTTAATATAGAATCTATAATAGGCGTCTTATAGATTTAGCTTTATAAAAATCTTCGCCCTAAATAGTTAATCCAGCATTTTACTAACTAGTAGTAGTGGGTAACGGTTCTTAATTATAATCTTATTAAGACCGTAATAATCTATATATAGCCTTATAGTTCTATCTAGTTTTAGGATAAAGAGGATTAGCGCCTACTAGTAACTTACTGGGCCAGATCCATTTCTTTTTTAGTAAGCCGTTAAGGTACTTTTATAGAATTTTAAGCTCTTTATAAGAGAGGTTATAAATAGGAAGGTTTAGTAGTTATTTACCTTTTTTTAGATTAATTATATAATTATATTCCAAGTTCAGCTAAAAAAGACTTTTACTTACCTATCTAAAAATACCCTAAGTAAGTCCCTTAGGCCTAACGGAATATTTAACAGGTTAGGGTTACGCTTATTCTCTATATTATTATTAGGTAGATCTAAGAGCTCCCTTAAAACACTTATAGGCAGCGTTGCGCGCTATAGTAGCTATTTATATATAGTTGCTACTATATGTTAAATAGTTTCGTGCGGTAGCCAGTAGAGGGTAAGGAATTCTTTAATATAGCGTTTAGGGTACTATAGTATATTCTCTATATATTGCTTAAGCCAGAGTAGCTTATAACGGTAGAAGTATCTTATAAGATCTTTAAGATCGCCGCCTCCTATAACGGGACCAGCCCAGTTATAGTAGGAATGTCTCGGTGAAACACTTAACAGATAACTATATAAAACTATTCGTAAACTGTTTATAACTATCTGCAACTATCTATAACTGTCCACAATTGTCCGCTGTAATCTACTATTTTCTACCAAGTTCCGCTAACTTAATTAAATTCCACCAAATTCCACCAACGTAATAGAATTTGGTTAAAACTTGTTAAAATCCGCGTGGGCTTATGCCCACGCGTCTACTACTAAGACCCTAAATATTTAGTTATAAGTTTCCTATATTCCTTTCTCTTCTTTATATAACGTCTTATTCTCTTTAAGAGCTATATACCCTTAGATTTAGATAGAATTTACATTATTCCTTTAAATCTTCCCTAAAGCCTCTTCGCGCCCTTACTGTTACGGCACTGGCAAATTGCCGCAACTGCCGTCACGTGACGGCAAGTTGCGGCAAGTTGCCATCACGTGACCATTAGATTGTATATAACTTCAAGCGGTACTTCCGTTCTTCTTATTTCCTTTCTTTAGCTTTGGATCCTCGTTTATAGACAATCCAATCATACAGGCTTGCGCGACCCTCTTGCCGTGCTCGTGCCTTAATTGATTAAGTCGCTAACATTATCCAAAGCTCTTTCTACCACTCTTTCTTCCTAAGAAGGAACTCAAATATATCTACAAGGACACAGAACAGGACCCTAAGGACATCACCAGGACCATAAGGACAGGATAGAACCAAAAGAACACAAACAGAACGCGAAACCTAAGAATAGGACACGCACGGACCAGAACCCCTAGAAAATAAATAAACACCAGAAATTACCCAAAACCCCTACCACTATGCCAAGAAATATAGTAGCCGGCAAAGCTGCTGCAGGACCCGTAAATACCTCCAATAGTGAAACAGTCACCGTCTTGACCCCCTAGGAAGAACTCGCAGCAGCCAATGCCAAAATCGAGTGGCTTTAAGAGCTGCTTGAAACTAGAGACACCCCTGCACTTAGTAAAGAGTTATCAGATACCTAAAGACTTGCTATAGTCCTTAAGACCCTAGCCCAACGCATAGCATTAGTATTATTGCAATCCGCGAAGGTTGCGGACCCTCCTTTACTCACAGACGGAACTGACCCTACATTTAATAATTAGAAGCTTTAACTGCAAGACAAGCTTAAGGTCAATGCGGACCACTTCCCTACTACTTAAGCTAAGATGGCCTATGTCTTTGGCCATACCGGCGGGGACATACAGACGCATCTACGTCCGCGATACGCCTAGGACTCAGCAGACCCCTTCCTCTCTAGAGAAGAGATAATTGACTACCTGTCTTCCATTTATAAGGACCCCTTTAAGACATAGAACGCCCGCCTTAATTATAAGGCCCTTAATATAAAAACAACGGAGACCTTTTTGGCTTTCTAGACCCGCTTTCTGCACCTAGCCGGCCAAGCCCGAATTCCCTATAAAGACCTAATACTAGACCTCTTTAACAAGCTTACCCTAGACCTACAGCGTGCCATACTGCCAGTTTTTACTACGGTATAGACGCTAAAGGTACTTACGGACTACTACCTGGCTATTAATTAAGGCCTCCGTCGAATTAAGGCACAAACCGAGCGGTATAAAGCCAGAAACTCTTCAAACCAGACTACAAGCGCTACAAGAACGGCCCGCAGTGCCCTAGCACGACCGGCAACTCCTATAGCACCAGCCGCATAGCCCGCCGTTAGTTTAGCAGCTAGCCGCGCAGCTAGCCCTACCGCGGGTCCAGCGCATACTTAGCCGACGTACAGCAACCCCTGTAGATAGGCCCTTAGTAATTAAGGAGCTTGCTTCTTATACGGCCAAAAGGACCACTTCGCTAAGGACTGCCCAATAAAGGCAAAAATGGATGAAGTTCTGTTAATCCAGGAGGACAGCAAGGAGTCGGAAAAAGAGGAACCCTAGAGAAAGACTCCTCTCTAGGGTTAAAAGGAATTAATATATTACATATTAATCTGGGTCGGCTAGTTAGTGGAAGAAGCTGCACTATCCCTTATACTTTATTTTATAATGGATATTAAGTTTTAACCTCTACTTTAGCTGACTCTAGAGCAAATACCTTTGCCTTAATAGACACTTAGTGCGCTGTAAAGCTAGCTAACTTTTTAAATGCACCCCTTAAAGAACTGCCCAAACCAGTCCCTATCCGCGGGTACAATGGACGGATAGGACTACTTATTATAACTATCTTACGGATCCACCTTTATGTCGATAGACAAAGGTAGTATAACGTCCCCTTTCTTATTATAGACCTAGGAAGCCACGATATAATCTTAGAAAAAAAATGGCTAGCCTATCTAGGCTTATAGCTTGACGTACGGAGTAGACGGCTTATTTAGCCTAAAACCCTACCCCTAACACCTTCTTTTATAAAGGAAATCAGCATTATAATAAAAAACCTTGTGCGCCCATAGATAGATACCGTTTACTAGGCCGATGCTATGTATAGGGACCAGGCCTTTAAGAAAGACGTATAGCTTAATCCGCAATAGGTCCGTATACTAAGCCGCCCCTAGACTACTTATGCTACGCCCCCCGTACCAGAGACCTAGGAAATTAGTAGTAACCTAGCCAAGTCCCCCACGGAGAACTTAGGCCCTACGCAGCTACAAAGAAAGGCTAGGAATACTAGACGCTATACTAAACTGATAGACCAGAAGGACAACTTACGGAAAATGGAATATAAGCTAAGGAAGACTATAAACCCTATCCCACAAAATACGGCCTAATAAAAGTCTGTAAAGAAACCTACGGACCTTCCCCTAGTTAATATCTGCTATATCGGCGCTGTAGGATTCTATTAGAACTTAGTTTAACCTAATACTATTGCCTTTACTACCAGCTTGTATAAAATTGATCGATTAATTAAGAAAAAGGAGAGCGAGCTTAGCGGATAGGAAAGTAAGCCTATAGATAAGGAACTGGTAGAATAGAAACTGCCCCGTTAACACCAGAAATTTAAGGACATATTCTCTAAGGTAGTGTCTAATATACTCCCACCTCACCGACCATATAACTATAAGATTAAGATTGAGCCAGACAAGGAAGACACCCTTAGTTATAGCCCCCTTTGTCAGCAGTTAACTGCTGAATTATAAGCTATAAAGTAGTACCTTATTAATAACCTAAATAAGGGCTTTATTAAGCCTAGTTAAGCCCCTTTTAACTCGCCTATTCTTTTTACTAAAAAACTAAATGGAGGACTTTGTTTCTGCATTAACTACCATAAACTTAATAATATAACCCGCAAGGACCGCTATCCACTGCCCTTACTTAATAAGACTCTAGCCCGAATAAGTAGAGCTAAGGTCTTTACTAAGCTTAATATCCGTCAGGCTTTTTACTAGATTAGGATGGACCCTGGATTAGAAGATCTTACTATATTTTAGACCCGTTACGGAACATATAAATGCAAAGTACTTCCTTTTAGACTGACCAACGGACCAGCTACGTACTAGCGATATATAAATAATATACTCTTTAACTACCTTAATAACTTCTATACGGCCTACCTAGATAACATTATAATCTACTCTAAGAATAAGTTAGAACACAAGGAGCATATCTATAAAGTCCTATAATAGCTCCGCAAGGCCGGTCTCTAGGCCGATATTAGGAAATTGGAATTTAGTGTTAAGCGTATAAAGTACCTAAGTTTTATTATTAGTATAGACGGAATTAAGGCCAACCTAGAGAAAACGGCCATAATTAACTAGTAGACACCCCCACGGACCGTAAAGAGGGTGTAATTATTTTTAGGTTTCTGTAACTTCTACCAATACTTTATTAAGAACTATAGCAGAATTGCCTAGCCTCTTAACCGCCTTACTAGGAAGGACCAGCCATTCCACTTTAACGCCATATGTATGCAGGCCTTTAATGAGCTTAAAAAACGGCTGGTATTAGCTCCCCTACTTGCCCACTTTAACCTAGAATAGCCCTTAATGCTAGAAACTAATGCCTTAGACGGCGCAATAGCCGGTGTTTTCTCTTAGAAGTAACCGGACGGAGAATAGCACCCTGTTATATACTATTTGAAGACTATAATAGATGCCAAGCTAAACTACCATATCCATAATAAAGAAATGCTGGCTATTATCTCTAGCTTTTAGCACTGGTGTATATAGCTAGAGGGGACCCCTAAGCCCATTAAGGTAGTTTCGGATTATAAGGCCCTAGAATACTTTATAACAACTAAGGCCCTTATGGCCCAGCAGGCACGCTAGGCGGATATCCTATCTTAGTTTAACTTCTTAATTATGTATAAACCTAGCGCTACAAACCGTGCGGATACTCTTATAAGGCGTAAACAGGACCTAGGTAACCAGGTAGCTATAAAGATCTTATTATAGACCTAGATACTACTACAACCAGAGCACCTTAACCCCTAGATACAGGCAGAACGAAATATAGACCCTTTAGACGCTAAGATATATCCCGTTAACTCCACGGAACTTAACCTTATTAATAAACTGCTGTAGGCAAACCACACGGCCCCTTCTCTACAGGAGTACCGCAAAAAGGTAAAGGATGCTACTAGCCTATAGTCCCTTAAAAACAGACTGCTTAAGCACCAGAAACGGCTAGTGGTAGCAGAGAAACAGAATTTACAGACTCGACTTATTGCTAAAGCATATACTTAGGTTTCTACGGCATACCCCAAAAAAAATAAGACCCGCAGAATTATTGGCGACCGCTACTACTGGCCCGGAATGGTTACGGATATTAACCGCTATATATAGAACTGCGACAACTGCTATAGGTCTATAATTCCACGAGATAAGACCCTAGGGCTATTAAAGCCACTCCTAATACTAGAACGCCCCTAGTAGTATATCTCTATAGATTTCCACGAGTTACCTATAGACCGCGACGGATATAATATGGTTATAATTCTAGTTAACCGCTTTAGTAAGCGCCTGTTCTTAATTCCCTATCACAAGAATATTAACGCTAAGGAGGCGGCCCAACTGTATATTTACTACGTCTACCGAATTTACGGACTACTAGATACTATCATATCCGATTATAGGCCGCAGTTTATATTAGCCTTCTGGAACGAGTTCACCCGGATCCTAGGTATTAGGCTAAAGCTCTCTATAGCATACTACCCCCAGACAGACGGTCAGACGGAGATTATAAATTAATACTTAGACTAGAGACTCCGGCCCTTTATTAACTACTTTTAGGATAACTGGGGCGAACTACTACCTATAATAGACTATATCTAGGCAACCCTACCCTATAACTTAATAGGGTTTGCACCTATCTAGCTAAAAATGGGATACTTACCCCGTATAAGCTTTGACTGGGAGAGACCGGAAGGACTATAAACCGTACGCGAGAAACTATCTTATAAGGAAGCACAGCAGTATGCTAGACGCTTGGAAGAAGTATAGATAGTAGCCTATAAGAACCTAGAGAAGGCCTAGAAATTGATAAAATAGTAAGCAAATAAGTATAGGCGCAAGCCCGACTTTACCAAAGGCGATAAGGTCTGGGTTATAACAAAGAACTAGAAGATAGAACGGCCTAGCCGTAAGCTAGACTATAAGATAGCAGGACCGTATAAGATCCTTAATAAAGAAGGCAACTTATACAAGGTTAAACTCCCAGACTTAATTAAAGTCCACCCTATTTTCTTACCGGATAAGCTACGGAAAGCTACAAATAACCCACTACCTGGACAAAAGAATAAGCCTCCACTGCCGATTTAAGTTAATGGCGACGATAAATAGGAAATTGAAGAAATACTAGCCTGTAAACTCATACGAGGAATACTAAAGTACCATATAAGTTGGAAAGAATATGATCTAGACCCTACCTAGTACCCCACATAGAATTTTATAGGTAGCCCCCATAAGTTATAAGAGTTTTATAGCTGTTATCCTAACAAACCTAAACCGCCAAAGTACTTAGATAAGTAGATGGATTACTAGTATAGCGAAGACGACAAATTACCAGTAGAGCATAAAGATAAGAATGCCCCGCGGGGGTAATACGGACATATAAAGCCTAAGGGCAGGCTTTTCCAGAGGGGGGGGTAATATTATGGCACTAGCAAATTGCCGCAACTACCGTCACATAACGGCAAGTTGCGGCAAGTTGCCATTACGTGACTATTAGATTGTATATAACTTTAAGCGGTACTTCCGTTCTTCTTATTTCCTTTCTTTAGCTTTGGATCCTCGTTTATAGACAATCCAATCGTACAGGCTTGCGCGACCCTCTTGCCGTGCTCGTGCCTCGATTGACTGAGTCGCTAACACTTACACTACGTTGCGTTAAAATAACCACTATTAAAAATGGCAAACAAACCCAAATCCCTTTTAATAACCACGAGTATTATATCCCTAGTTAGGGAACAATTAACTATAATGCAGCAATCCTTTACGGATACCCTAGCTTAGCAGCGGGCTGCACTAGAAGCCCAATATTAGTAATTAATAGAAGCACTCTATAAAGAACTCCGCAATATTAAGGCTCTTTTATTAGAGACCCTAATAACAATACCTATAAACAAAATTAAAATAACTGTATCTAAATCCGACCTGTTAAATGCAAATACTAAACTAGTAATAGTAACTTAACCCATATCTATAACGAGTTTAATACCCGCTATAAAATCCAAAAAGCTCCTTAATCCTTTAATGTTTAATAGAAATTAAAACAACCTACATCCCTTTATAACCAAGCTCCATCTTAAACTTTTAATAAACTATAACTGATACCCTACTAAAGCTAGCAAGGTTGGCTATAGAATGTCTCGTTTAAGTAAGGACGCTACATATACTATAGATCCATTCTTCCATAACGGCACCTTTGTTAATTTTAAAATCTTTATCTCTCTACTAAAATGAATATATAATAACGCCAGCCGCGAACACACAGCTGTTACTAAACTTAAGAACCTATAATAATAGAACCAAGACTTTACTAGCTTCTTTTTGGAATTTTTAGGCCTTATTAGTAAACTAGATTGGAATAAAGCCGCTAGAGTTACTGCCCTTTAATAAGCTATCTTAGATAAAATTAGAGCCCAGTTAGTAGGTAGGGAACTACTAAAAAACCTATCCAAATTTGCTATAATATGCTAACGAATTAATAAGGATCTTTAATATAACAAATAAACTTATTTCCTAAAGTTAACCATACCTCGCGTTTAAAACACCCTAAAACGCAATCCGTCTCCGAAACCTAAAAGCCCTATATACGACCCTATAGACCTTAATGCCGCTTAATCCTATATACCCTTGGGAACTAATAAATGAAGAACTTAAGCCATAAATGGAGAATGCTTTGGATGCGGTAAAAAAGGATATATTTAAAAGCATTGCCGAACTTACCCCTTTAAAAAGGTCCGCCGTAGCTCCTCCTATTTCTTAAATTATACCCATTCCTTAAGCTATACTTATTCCTTAAATTGTACCCGCTCTATAAATTGTACTTAAACGCCATAAAGCATCTTGCCCTTGGTTAATTTAGAAAATAAATTATCCTAAGGCCAAGTTGCGCCTTAGGATAAAAAGTGGAAGAGTATAAGTATCTAGGCTCTTCTAGCGCTAATATATAATACAACTCCCTTAATATACTTAGCAAAATTTAAATACTTAAAAAATAGAAGGAAGTATAAATCCTTATAGATAGCGGAGCTACTAGCATAGGCTTTATTGACACGAACTATATAAAAACTTAATACCTAAACTTAAAGAAACTTGACAAGCCCTAAGGCCTATAAGGCTTTAATGGCAAACCCTTAATATATAGTAAAATAACGCACTACGCCCTAGTAAAAATGTGGATAGGTAAACACCTTAAATATATCTCCCTATTTGTAATACCCTTAAAGCAATATAAAGTTATACTCGGACATAGATAGCTAAAACAATACAACCCTTTAATTAGCTGGGTTAAAGAAACACTAAAGTTCTATATAACTTACTACCGAAGTTATTACTTAAAAAACCATTTGCCCTACATATATACACATAACTATTTAAATTTAACACGATATAAATTACCCTTGCCACAAACCTTAAGCTAATATGATAAATCTATAACTGCTAATTATAACAAAGAATATAAAGATGTTTTGTCGAAACCTCTTAAAATTCGGATAATATAAGCCGCACCCTTTATTTCGTTAGCAAAAAGACAAGATTATATAATCTTTGCTATAACTATAGAAGACATTAAGAAAGTACTAGAACTGAAATAGTATATTAATCCTTAACCTCTTGTACCTAAAGAGTACTACGACCTAATTAACGAGTTTAAAAGATAATTTATAGACCAACTAGCCCCGCACTGAGATAAGCACGATTTTAAGATAGAACTTAAGCCGGGCATAATACCAAAGTTCGGTCCGCTATACGGTATATCACAGGGAAAATTGCTTGTAATATAACAATACCTTAACAAGCATCTAGAAAAAAGATTTATTTGCCCTAGTTAATCTCTATTTACCTTACCCGTACTATTTATTAAAAAGCTAGGAGGAGGCTTAAGATTCTATATTAATTATTAAGCTTTAAATATAATTATAATTTAAAACCAATATCCAATTCCCCTAATTTAAGAGACGCTTAACCGTTTAGTAAAGGTATAGTACTTCACGAAGCTTAATATAGTTGCAGCCTTTAATAAAATCCGTATATAAGAAGGAGATAAGAAGTATATAGCTTTTTGTATACAATAGGGACTCTTTAAATACCTAGTAATGCCATTTGGCGTAAAGAATGGTCCTGGTATGTTTTAGCAATACGTTAATAATACACTTTATAAATTCCTTAATGTATTTATTACTGTGTATATTAATAATATCTTAATCTACTTATCCTTGCTTTCCAAATATTGGAAACATATTAGAATGGTCCTTAAACGCCTATAAGATGCGGGCCTATAATGCGACATTAAGAAATGCAAGTTCCACGCGTCCGAGGTTATGTACTTAGGCTTAATAATATCCTATAACAGAATTAAAATAGACCCTAAGAAAGTCGCCGCGATTGTAAATTAGGAAAGCCCTAGCAATATATAAGATATTTAAGGATTTCTAGGATTTGTAAATTTCTATTAACAATTTATTAACCACTTCTTAGAAACTGCTTAGCCGTTAGTAAACCTAATAAGAAAGAATATAAAATTTAAATGGACCACTAAATATAAATAAGCTTTTAATAACCTAAAGCATTATTTTATAACTGCTCTAATTCTTACCTACTTTAACCCTAACCTTAAATATATTATGGAAACAGACTTGTCCAATTATGCGCTAGGGGGAGTGTTGTTACAATATAATAAGGACGGTAAGCTATGTCTAGTAGCCTTTCTCTCCCGGAAACTCGCCCCTACTGAATTAAACTATAAGATATACGATAAGGAACTACTTATAATTATTAAATGTTTTAAACAATGGCGTCCCAAGCTTAAAGGATTATTGTTCCTAATATATATATTAACGGACTATAAGAACCTATAGTACTTTATAACTATAAAGCAATTAACGCAGCACCAAATTCGTTAGGCCGAATACCTCTTATAATTTAACTTTAAAATTATGTACTAACTAGGCAAACTTAATTAGAAGCCTAACGCATTAATATAATAGTTACAGGACCTACCTATAAACGCTATGGATAAACGGATTACAAATTAATTACGGATCTTATTGCCTCCCAAACGTTTTAAAAAACTACGTCCTATATTTCTAGATATGGAACTTAACAGAAATAAATTAGAAGTTAATAAATAGGAAATAGAAATTAACAAGCTAATAGAATACAAATACAAGAACGACATATAGATAATAGATATAATAAAAGCGATTTAAACAGGAAAATGACAGTATAAGGATATTACACTTACTAAATACGAAATTTGAAACGACTGATTGTACTACTAATAGAAGATGGTAGTTCCGAATTCCAAACCCTTATGATTTAAGATACTTAAATTTGTATATAACTCCCCTGTAGCAGGGCACCCTAGCCGTGCAAAAACTTATAAAATTGTTTAACAAGTATACTACTAGCCTATGATGCACGACTATGTACAAAAATACGTTCGAGCATACAGGATATGCGTATGTAGAAAGACCTCTTATATAAAAAAGCAAGGAGTACTTTAACCGCTACTAATTCCGATATAAAGATGGCGCGATATCTTAATTGACTTTGTAGTTAACTTGCCTAATAGTAATAGGTTTATAAATATTATAGTAGTTATTAACCGCCTTATAAAAATGCAATATATGATTCCTATAGACTCAATTAATGCGATATTAGTAGCCGAATGTTTTATTAAGTACGTCTTTAAGCTACACGGACTTCCTAATACGATAGTATCCAACCGCGAAAGCTAGTTCGTTTTAGACTTCTAGCAAGCTTTATATAAACGATTAAGTATTTAAACACAACTCTTAACTGCATTTTATCTAGAGATAGATAGCCAAACCGAAATTATAAACGCGATTATGGAATAATACTTATAAATATACTACTCCTACCTGCAAGACAACTGGGAAAAATAGCTGCCTTTAGCTGAGTTTACCGCGAATAATATAATAAATATATTAATAGGCGTAACGCCGTTCTACGCGACCTACGGATAAGACCCTTAACTTAGATTTAAACCACGACCTAAAATTAATATAATAGGACCCACAATTAAACGGATTTAGTTAATTAACGTGCACAACTTCGCTAATTAAATAAAGTAGTTAACGGAACTATTACAAAGTAAATTAATATACGCTTAAATGTTATAGGAATGGCATATAAATAAAGGACAAGCTCCCGCATGGGACTTTAAGGAAGGTAATATGGCCTACCTAAATACACAAAACCTAAAGACTTAACGGCCCTTAAAGAAACTTAATTAGAAGTTCGCAGGCCTATACCAAATTAAGAAGAAACTAAGCCCGTACGCCTATAAGCTTAAACTGCCAACTAAGATAAAAATATACCCAACATTTTATATAAGCTTATTGCAACCTTTAAAAGATAATCCTATGACTCGCGAAGTGCCGCCACTATCTCCCATAATTATTAACAACGGTAATGGTTCTTACTTTATTAACTTAATTAATAATATGCAATAGAAACCATGATCTAAACGATTTAAACTTCTTATTAAGTAGAAAGGATATAAAATATAAACCTGAGAAACCTATAACCAGATTAAGGCCGACGCGCCTACCTTAGTAAAAGAGTTCTATAAGGACTATCCTTCGCGGCCTGCTCTGGCTAGATGGATATAATATAAAGGCAAATAACTGCTACCTAACATAAAGACACGAAACACGACAGCAGGAAACTTAAAATTGAAAAGAACTTGAAATATATTACAACGCTTATAACGCAATAAGTTATAAATTCTTAACTAAATTAAATTGTTTTAGACCTTCGGCCAAAAAGGGGGGGTACTATAATAGGACTAGCCCAGTTACAGTAGGAATGTCTCGGTGAAACACTTAATAGATAACTATATAAAACTATTTATAAACTGTTTGTAACTATCTGCAACTATGTACAACTGTCTATAATTATCTGCTGTAATCTACTATTTTCTACTAAGTTCTGCTGACTTAATTAAATTCCACTAAATTCCACTAATGTAATGGAATTTGGTTAAAACTTATTAAAATCCGCGTGGGCTTATGCCTATGCGTCTACTGCCAAGACCCCAAATATTTAGTTATAAGTTTCCTATGTTCCTTTCTCTTCTTTACGCAACGTCTTGTTCTCTTTAAGAGCTATATACCCTTAGATTTAGATAGAATTTATATCATTCCTTCAAATCTTCCCTAAAGCCTCTTCGCGCCCTTACACCTCCCTATAGTATCTCTGCGACCTATCTAGCAGTTCCCTATAGGGTATCTATTACAGAAGGGTTATTGCCTATACTAGGCCTTATACCTATCTTGCTATACAATAGGGGTTAGATCTAATACTCCTTTAGGTAAAGAGTATATACTATTTCTTCTAGAGCTATATCTTCTAGAATATCTTTTAAGCTTATTAGTAAAATACGCCTTTCTAATTCTTTATTATTCTACTATTTAAAGGCTCCTGTCTTAAGGTTTATTTTAAAATCTACTTCTATAAGCTAAGGGTATCTAAAAATAAGGTTATAGCCTATAAAGTCGGCCGCCTAAAAGGGTTATAGGCCAACTACCTTAGTGCGGTTATATATGTTGGCCACTAACACTATAAGCTTATAGGCACTGTATAGTTTAATCTAATACTTATCTAGGAACCCTATAGTAGGTTTCCACTACCTTAGTAATAGAATAAGCTTATACTTTTTTACTAAATTATATTATATAAAATTAATTTTAGCGCCGCTATTATATAGTGCTTAGAACTAACATACCTCGCCTATATGGAGTACTATTTTTAGCTTAATAGTAATACGAAGAGTCTCTCCTTCTATATCTTGCCTTAGTTATAGCTAGAAGAGGTCCGCAACTAGGGCTTTTCTTTTTTTAGATTATTAGTGCGGTTGTTGCCCTGCTTATTTTTCTAATTAGGTTTACCTTTAGGCCGTTAGGAAAACGGGGAGTGGCGTAGGAAATTTAGTTTCGCTAAAAGTATTTTTTGGGCCAGGGGCTAGCTTTCCGCCATATTAGCTAAACCCTAGAGCTATATGCTAGCACTACGCCAGCTAAAAGAGCGTATATTATACTACTAAGGCTCTGCACGAGGCTCTGCACAAAGCCCTATATAAAGCCCTGCACGAAGCTCTACACAAAGCTCTGCACGAAGCTCTGCACGAAGCTTTGCACGAGGCTCTATACGAGGCTCTACACGAGGCTCTACACGAAGCTCTATATAAAGCTCTATATGAAGCTCTATATATATATAAAGGCTCTGCATGAGGCTCTGCGCGAAGCTCTGCGTATAGAGGCTCCACACGAAGCTCCGCATGACATACACTACTTGTCACGGGACTCACTCGTTCTCACGTCTCTGCGCGTCTTTGACGTTCTTGACCCGTGCTCACGTTCGTCCCGAGACACCTACGCACGTTCCCCTACAGCCCCTATTTATACCCGTACCTGGCACACGAAGACTCTTCTTCTTCATCCAATGTCTTTGTATCAACCACGCATAGTTACGTGTACGTAGCCTTCTCAATTACTACCTCGTTTAGTGCATTGTATCCCGGCTCGTGCCTACTCCGTGACACTACTATTAGGTCCCCGCTATATTCCTAATAGCCTGCATATACCTCTGCCAAGTTACCCCTTTATAGCCACCTTATTTTTTACCCTTCCTTATATCCTCCCTACCTTAGGAGGCACTAGAACGGCAGCCAGTATAGGACCGTTGCTAGAACTAGACGACTGTTACAAGAACGAGATAACCGTCTTAAAGCTAGACGACCGTCACCAAAACCAGACAACCGTTGCCAGAACCAGACAACAACCATTTAAACAACCAGCTAGCAAATACCACAAATAACTTAATTAATTAATTAATTAAATTGAACCAGAGTTTTAATATCGGCTTATCACTAAATTAAATTAAGGCCTCCTAGGGAGGCACCCCAGACGACTGCTGTTTAAATATATAGTCAGCAAACGGCTATAGAGAATAATTCAAATCAATTAGAGCCTTCTATTAGGCGAACTTCTCCCCCAAATTAAACCAGACACTAATATAGGTAGGCAGGCAGGTAGGTAGGTAGATAGGTAGGTAGATAGGTAGGTAGGTAGATAGGTAGGTAGGTAGGTAGGTAGGACTATTACCAGAACTACGATCGTCGCTAAAGCCAGACGATAGTCGTTTAAATAACCAGCCAGTAAACACCACGATCAATTCAATTAATTAATTAAATTAAACCAAAGCCTTAATATTACCCTATTACCAAATTAAATTAAATTAAGGCCTTTTAGGGAGACACCCTAAATAACCACCGTTTAAATATATAGCTAGCAAACGCCTATAGAGAACGATTTAAATTAATATAATTAATCGCAATTAAAGTAAGCAGAGCCTTTAATCGGGCCAACCTCTCCCCCAAATTATAGATATAGATAGGTAAGTAGGTAGGTAGGCAGGCAGCAGATTATTAGGAACACCGCCAATTAAGGAAGCAGTATTATAATATAGATTAAGCCTTTATACGGCTTCTGCAATATATACCTCTTATAGCTACCATTAATTTTAAATTTTAAATTTTATTATTTAGTTTATAATTATAAATATTACAGCTATAGAAAATATTATATAAAATATACGAAATGTATAAAACGTATAAAATATGCTAATGTTGCTAATGTTGCTAATATGGCCCTAGGCTAGCGTAAAGTATATATAGGTAGATTAGCGAATCTAGCTAAAATGACCTCGGGCTAGCCCCTACTACTCTCCTGTTTTCCTAACAAGAGAAGTTTTCTTTTAACTTTTTAGAGTATTTCTATAAGGGTACTAGACAGGTATTAGGTTAGCCTTAAAAGTCTTTCCCATTGCTTAAGGTCCCTAACTTTAACTATTATAGATTTCTCTTTAAAAATAGCTTCTTTAAAGTTTAGGTCTGTCCTATATTACTACTAGAGTGCCCGCGCTTTTAGTTACCTCCTAGCTTTTTACTAGAAGAGGTCTAGTTCCTTACTATATCCTTAGTATTTAAAACCGCTTATTTAATTTTTGTATATATAGTAATCCGTAATAGGGCTCCTACGCGCTTTATTTTATTATAAATTACTAGCTTAATTCTAGCCTAGATAAATCTAATCTTCTTTTTCTTATAGATATTACCATCCTTATTTTTAAAGGGCTCTAGACTTATTAGTTAAGCATAAATTTCCATAAAGTTTATAAACTAGCGAAAGTTATAGTGGTTAACCTATGTCCTATTCCAGAATAGTTCTATATTACGCTGTTAAGAGTAACGGATATAGGTAGGCTTTGCTATTACTACCACAGAACGGAGATGCTGCAACTACTAATATTATATATCTAGAGGTGTTGCTACCCTCTTAGTATATAGTAGTAGCAGTAGTGGCAGTAGTAGAGTAGCAGGGCAGTAGGGCAGTAGTAGGGCAGTAGGGTAGTAGTAGGGCAGTAGGGTAGTAGTAGGGCAGTAGTAGGGCAGTAGCAGGGCAGTAGTAGGGCAGTACTTAGTTTTGGGAGGACAAAAGCCCGCCGCAGGCGCGAGAAATCTGCTAAATTTCTCTAAGGACCCGTAAATTGCGGGTTATAAGTCCGCAATTTCGGAAATTTTCCTTAGAAAATTTGGTAGATTTCTCGTATTATATTACCTCAATTTTGGTGAGGAAAACTGTGCGCGAGGTGGCACAGACTCCTATGCCAAGACTTATCGCGATAAGATGTAATGGATATCCTTATCGCGATAAGGCTTATCCAAAACCACACTGGCCCCCCTTCCTCCCGTACGGCATACTACTATAGTACACGGAACCTACACGGCACAGCGATCGAACGAACCGTATACACCCCAAGAAGTCTATGATAAGCCTCTTATTCCCTATCCTACCCGACAGCCTAGACTTACCGCGCGGTATTCCGTCCTCCTTTATACCTTAATCCACCCAGCTATATTCTGGTACTGTTGGCAGCATAAGTACTAGGTATAGGGGCTTAGTACACCCCTACTACTAGTACTAAGCTAAGCGCACTTATTGGATGCAGGAAATAGGGAATAGGGGACCTAGGTTGGGGCCCTAGGATAAGGCCCCTAGATCTTTTTCTATACGTCCCGCTGTTCCTTTGGGATGGAAATTATACTGCAAGCAGGAGGACCGCAGGCGTATACACACACATATATAGGGTAATTAAGGGAGTAAGGGCAGGCACACAAGACCTTACGGCAGTCTCACGGCAATCTACAATTGAGTGGAAGTATGCCATAGTACGAATGGCAGACAGGGCAAGATAGGCAATTAGGACACTCCCTTACGGGAGTCTCAGAGCAGCGACCTAAGGGTGTTTTTCCTCCCGTTGATATAGCACAGATGCTACCTAGAGGGGTACATACTGTATTATCTCTCACGTCTCCCTTGGAGGTTTTTTGTACCTATATTACAGCATTAGTCTGCATGGACCAGATGGGGACCGCATCAGACGTTAAATAGAATTAATAAATAACTCTTCTATTATAATACTATATCTTATACCCTAAATTAACTCTAAACGGTTATAATTAGATTTAATTAAAAGTTAGTTGCCTCCTCTATCTAATTAAGAAATAATATATATTACTAGTAGAACATATATACCTCTATCCGATAATTTATAAAGCCCTTTATTTTACGCCCCTTCTAGCCTTCTTCTACCTTCTAATAGACACTGTAACGGATACCCTCTCCACCTGTTCAAGACACCCGCGCCTCTAACGCACAACTAGGTCCTGCTCACTGGTCCCCGCACTCACACTTACACTCTCATCAACATGGTGCACGCAGTTAATGAAACTACTGGACGCAACGTCATCGTGGAATTCATCGAGGATGACGAGTATATGCGGCGGAATTTTCAGAACGACGAAGGCGGCAAGAGCGAGGTAAGTTGTCGAACTGAATCGGATTTCCTTACCACCATCTTACTACTGTCTTCAAGACTAGAACCCTATGTCTCACTACCCCGCTACTTACCATCATATGTCTCATCGGATGTCTCATCGAATATCTCATTACCTATTTCCATTACCAATTACTGACTGAATGACGACTACGTCGTCATTCTATTGCCACCTACCTTATGTATATAGAGAGCTTCTAGAGCCCTCTTTAATAGACAGAGTTCTGATCCTGATTGTCCGTTTAACATAAGTTCCCTTACCAGTCACCCCTCCCCCGCTCGGCAAGGGACTAATGGAGATAGGCCTTCTTCCGAAGGTGGACAAGTTTATTCTTAGGACTCGCGCAAGGCGAAGCCGCGACTGTCTCGCCCCTAATGTCCGAACTGTTGGGACGAGAGGCCAAAGGCGGTGTGCAAATGGTTAAGGAGCTTTTGAGTAATGATCGGGCTTATACGTGGCACCAGAATTATGCTAGAAAGGACTAAACGCAACATGCTGAGTAAATTAAATCTCAGACATTTTTGGGAAAGGCACTTGTAGATTTGACTTGGCTTGTCTGGTCAACTTTGAAAATTTTAGCATAAAAAATGCCATAGGGACTATTCACCAACTACCTAGAAGCGATTTTAGTAATATCATTAATGAAACCATAACTAACGCAGCAATTGTCCGCAATCAGTCGATAATAGCCTGTGCTAGGCAGCCACAAATGTCTTCAGTTATCCCGTCGATGTATTTCTCCGGCTCCTATCCGCCCTGGGATCTCGACGACCTGTTGTGATCTCCAAAGCCTGAATGAGGGCCTTCTCGTCGTATCTCTGGAAGCTTTCTCCCTCCACCCTTCGACCGTACAACCTGATGGTTTCAATCCCTAGGTCTGCTAGCTCCTCTCTGTCCACATGTGGCGTCCCAGGTCCTTGAAGGTGAATTAAGTGCGTTACGTACATTCTGTACTCATTCGGGGCTACTGGGCCGGTCAAGCCTCTACTCTCAGCTCCTGCCTTTGCAATAGCAGCAATGAAGTCGGTCGCACTAAATGGCGCGAAGGACGGTCCAGTCTCCCTGTCAATGGTGCTATTCAGGATTAAGATTTTGTGTCTAATATCCGGAGACGCAATTGCTTCACCCACACCTCGCAGAATGATGGACGGAATGATGGACGTGTAGAGCGACCCAATACTGTAGATGATACTCTGGCACTCTTTCAACGCTTCCACAACCTTAGTGTTCGCAGCGAGTCGGATCTCTTGCCCGTACGGATTGATATACCAGATCCGCTCGATCCTGGCGGGCAAATCTTCCTCGTCCGCTTTCGAAAATGTGATATATTGTTTTCGTAGCGTGGGCAGGGAGCCAGGTAGATTCGCGTCCTCAATGCGGTCATGCTCTTCGGTTTCCTGGGTCGGGCTGGAAAGCTGGCCTTGTAGCGCTGTGGGGACGGATGGGTGCGAGATGGCATTTTGGCCTGTGATAATAGTGCCGTTGGCGAGGCCGGCGGAGATGTGATGGGAGAAATTTGTGTTGATCGCTGGGAGGACGGAGATGTTTGGAGGGACGGAGCAGATGCTGGAGAGGAGGTATATAGAACTTTCGAAGCTGCTAGAGAATAGCCGGGCACTGTAATTGTCAACGAATGTCAGGTTTTGTCTTGAGACCTGAGCTGCTTCGGAAATTATAGAACCAAGGAATTGAGATAATGGCAAAAGAGTAAAATTGGGAATTGAGGAATGCTTACGCTGTCAAGAATAGATTGCCAATACTAGCCGAAGAAAAATCGAAAGTAGACGAAAGTCGAATTCGTTTGACAATTTCAAGGTTAATAAGATTTAGAAAGGAACGAATCAGTTCCTTTTTAGCTGAAGAAATGTTTTCCCAAAGTGCATGTCTAGCCTCAACTATTTCTAGCCATTCTTTCCTGGCATCATCCCTATCCCTTGGCAAGCGGTGATTGAAAAACGTTTTAATTGCAGTCTTCTCGCTATCATCGTGATCAGGGTCATCAGGAATAAGACGGACGAGACGGCCTGGATTTACGTTATTGGCATGCGTAAGATGGAAGATCGAGAATCCTAGAGACATAATGAGTAAAACTTGGGATACTCACTCCTGACGTCTCCGATGCCTTCCCGAAGAATTGAATTAGATAAGATGCTTTAGTAGATATACTGGGGTTGTGTACAAACCGGGTCCCCCAAAAACGCGAATCAGCTCCGATGAGCTTCCTCCATTATCACTGATAGGGATAACGTAGCTTAAAGTGCAATTTTTGTTTTCTGTGACCGTTTTAAAGACATCGACCAAGTTATTAGCAGCACTGCCACCAGAGAATACAACGATGCCTTTGGGTTTAACACCATTCACGACCGTGCTGGGTGTACGCGCCGAGGATGAACCGGCTTCCATGACGACAAGATAAAGAGCTGTTTGCCGTCTAGGCCTCGTTGTTCATGATAGTTATATAGTCATCTTTGGCAGGATCAACATTAATATAGGTTAAAGGATGTTTATTGAAACAGACACGAGGCACAATGGGAAGAAGAGTCATACTAAGAAGTTGCCAGTTTAGGTCGTGCTAACGCAAAATTGCTAATTTGTAAGCCTCAGCCGCCCTTGCTGTCCCACATTCTAGCAAGAAGGGAAACAAGCGCATCAATTAATTTTGAGGAATTTGTATATTGGATTGAGTCCTCTTCTCAAGAAAGGAATCGAGCAGTACACTATCGCTCCTCTCACTACTGTTTTCTAGCACAAAATAGCATGCAAAAAAGACAGCAGACCCAGAAATATATATTGTATCCACTAGTATGCAAAGCAGCCTTTTCTGCTATCATCTTTGGCGCCTTCCCAAATCTAGCTCACAACATTTCCCCTCCCTCGGTTTATGCTGTAGCATCTTCCGTGCCTTCCCTCTCTGCGTTTCTCCTCCGCTTTTCGAGCAGTCTATCCCGTCGGTCCGCCAGAATCTTGAACTGTCTGTGTTCCACGCCCTGTAGCCAATATCCGAAGCTTCCCCCGATGGTTGCGTAGACCGGGTATACCCAGAGGGATTCTTTGTTGAACATTGGCCGCATCTCAATGCCAAGCTGCCATAACCGGACAGCGACACCTATTCCAAAAATCAATCAGTAAGCAACGCTTTGCTGGTGATAAAATAGGTGGAAGAGAGACTTACCGAAACCACTCCAGAAGAGGACTTTGTGAACCATTATGGCGCCGGTTTTGAGTGACTGAGGAGTTAATCCCGAGAAGAATGTCCAATCTTCCCAGAGGGACTTTGAGAGGACAATTAAAGGAGAGTGTGTTTTGAGATCGCGTCAAGGTGAGGGCTGGCTACACCCAAGCTGCGGTGTGGAACCGATTTGGCGTCACCTCTTACCTCAGCAAGCCCAGACGTGATTTTGTTGGTGCGGATTTTCAATCGGTCCGCAAGCTGACTAACTACGTTTGTGCGAAACCACCAGAATCACGTCTGAGGTTACCTCAGCAAGCTCATTACCTCAGCAAGCTCAGACCATAGAATCAATTAGCGGACATACGTATATCCGCAAGCGGATATCGCTAACCTTTTTTGTTAAAAAGTTGATTCTATGGTCTAAGAGACTTTTATAAGGTTTCTTATTTCAGCCAGGCAGGTATCACGACAAATGACTTAAGCTGGTTGATAGGTAGAGACACAGAATTGTACGAGTGATCTGTCTATTAAAGGTGGCTCTCGAGGATCTTTATATACACGAGGAAGATGCTAGAATAGGAAAAGAGGGAGATTCAGGCAACAGAGATATCTACTAAGACATACGAAATACGAGGGTAAGCACTAGGGTAGTCTTACACAGGATACTAGGCATCAAAGACAACAGTAAGACGGTCTAAAGCTACCTCCGTGGCCAACATCTTAGGCGATCCAACTTATTTTGTATGTAGAGCAGTTACCTTTTTTAACGAAATTAATCTACCACCCCACAACAGCTATCGTCTCGGAAATACCGTTAAATTGATCTGTAGAAGCAGCTCTATAATTGATAAGTATATCTACTCCGTACGCCTCTACGGTATCTAGTAAAAAGCGCCGCCGAACGGGCGATGTGTCTATTGAATCGCCTATAGCCTACCCAAACAACAACCACCTAAGGACTTTAAGCTGCTTATTACTACTATCTTAGGGGGCTACAAATGTCTGCATGAACGTCTGCACGAACGTCTGCACGAACGTCTGTATAAACGCTACACAAATGCCTACACAAAGCTCTGCTCAAAGGTCTGCACGAAGCTTTGCACGAAGCTCTGCGTACGCAGGCTTTACACGAAGCTCTGTACGAAGCTTTGCACGAAGCTCTGCGTACGGAGGCTCTGCACGAAGCTTTGCGCGAAGCTCTGCACGAAGCTTTACACGAAGCTCTGCACGAAGCTTTACACGAAGCTCTGCACGAAGCTTTACACGAAGCTCTGCACGAAGCTTTACAGAAGCTCTGCACAAGGCTTTGCACGAAGCTCTACACGAGGCTTTGCACGAAGCTCTACACGAGGCTTTGCACGAAGCTCTACACGAGGCTTTGCACGAAGCTCTACACGAGGCTTTGCACGAAGCTCTGCTCGAAGCTCTGCACGAGGCTCTGCTCGAAGATCTGCTTGAAGCTCTGCTCGAAGCTCTGCTCGAAGCTCTGCTCGAAGCTCTGCTCGAAGCTCTGCTCGAAGCTCTGCTCGAAGCTCTGCTCGAAGCTCTGCTCGAAGC
>Ga0307507_10002426_pt1 | contig 39138 bp, 9 predicted proteins | sample 7_EM_MG_FD_207223 | JGI IMG/M metagenome (GOLD analysis project Ga0307507, IMG submission 207223) | Populus trichocarpa ectomycorrhiza microbial communities from riparian zone in the Pacific Northwest, United States - 7_EM | ecosystem: Host-associated > Plants > Roots > Unclassified | place...
ATAAGGAAGGCTCTAGACTTATAAGATATAATAAGGAAGGCTCTAGACTTATAAGATATAATAAGGAAGGCTCTAGACTTATAAGATATAATAAGGAAGGCTCTAGACTTATAAGATATAATAAGGAAGGCTCTAGACTTATAAGATATAATAAGGACAGCTTAAGAGCCTATAACAGATAAAAACTAATGGGAAAGAGCAGCGACTTAGTTTAGTGACAAATAAATAAGTATAGGACGTAGGTTTAAGAACCAAGAGTTTAGGGAACGAGTAAGAACGTTATTAGGAAACTAAGATTTTGAGAAATGAATAAGGACTATAACAGTTCTAGGTAAATATAGTGTTTAGCCTAAAGGTCAAAAAGTCAATACTAAGATTAGGAAGTAAGACGACTTTAAGGATCCAGCTACAAGACACAGAAAATAAGAAACTATGGATAAGTTTAGATAAAGAATTATTATATAGCAAGAGCAAAAGCTAGACAAGAGGTTAGCTATGCCAGGTTATATAAGGGACAGAGCACCCGTATAAAGAATTACTAATAGGCCTAGTGCAGGGACGCCTAGAGTAAAATGGTTAAATAAACTGGAATAAGAAGAGGATCTAGATATCCTAACTAGGTTTAAAGAAAGACATACTAAAGGATGTTATAATATAGCAATAATAAGGTACTTTCTAATAGACAAACTATACACACTAAACCAGTTGTACGGAAAGTGGTATAGGCAATAAAGCAATGACGAATGGGCAGATTTTTATATATGGCTGGATAAGAAAGTTGTCCAAGATTAACCTATTATGGAGAAACGCATAAATTATATTAAAGGAGCGTTAATTATAATATTAAGGAACCTAAAAGAAGGATCTAGGGACTGGAGAAGTAAGCGGCAAATCTTAGTACCTATAGAAGAAAGACCAACAGTTAGATTAGCTAGATAGAGGTTTAAATTTAAGAGCGAAGACGAGCCAAGAGTAGACCTAAGTCACTTAGCGTATTATACACTATCGTGGATAGCTTATGTGGATAATATGTATAACATGTATAGAGCACTAAAAGACAAGAACTGGAAATACCTAATAAGAGTATATTAGGTACTAGAAGAAAAGCGGTTTAGAGACGCCAAATATATACATGGATGGCACCTAGTAGAAGTATAAGGTTAAGGGGACTTAACACTTTAACTAGGAAGATTCCTTACGGAAGAATGCCTAGACGGATAGCAGTGGTGGGAGTGCCTAGAGAACACTTATCTATGGCATATAGAGGAAAAGAAATAAACTAAGTATTGGCCTAAGTTGGACTAAGTATAAACAGGATCTAGCAGCTAATAGTTAGGAAAAGGGGAGGCGCACGGGACTAGAGGGAACTAGTATTAGAGCCTTAGACTCTTAAAGGAATTTAAGAATAACACCTAAATTTATAAGTTAAATGGCAAGATCAGCAGTTTAAAGTATTGGTAGATAGTAGAGTAATAAGGAACCACATATTACTAAAGGCAGTGGAAAGGATGGGGTTACTATATAGACAAAAGAAACACCCGTATCTACTTATAACGATTTTAGGAGATTAGATAGCCTATAGAGGAGGCATTATTAATCTTAAAATAGGACCTATTTAGTTAACTATTAAAGGAAGACTAGTAAGAATGTCTTTTAATATCCTACCATTGGGACAGAACAAGGCGATACTAGAAATGCCTTGGTTACAGAAATATAATCTAAAGGTTGATTGGGTTATAGGTCAGGTTAATATAAGAGATACTTAATAATATAGAGTGCGATAGCAAACTAAGTTAGTATAGTACCAAGTAGGAGTAACGTATGAAGAGACTGAGTAAGGCTTAAGTTATGTACTAAAAAGATACTATAAGTATAGCAAAAAGTTATGGTTACCAGAAAGTGAAAAGCTATTAGAACATGCAGTATAGGACTATAAGATAGAATTAGAAGAAGGAATAAGTCTAAAGTTCTTTCTAATCTACAAGCTTACTGAAACTGAGTTAGTAGTACTTAAGGAGTTTGTCTAAGAGAACTTATAAAAGGGATATATTAGACCGTTATAGTTATTAGTAGGATATCCAGTACTGTTTATCCTAAAGAAAAACGGAAAACTTAGGATGTGTATAGACTATAGATAGTTAAACAGCTTTACTAGAAAGGACAGGTATCCTTTACCCTTAATTAGCGAAATCTAAGATAGGATAGGCAATGCATAAATCTTCACGAAGATAGATCTGAGATGGGCGTACTATTAGATTAGAATTAAGAAAGGCGACAAATAGAAGGTAGCCTTTAGGTTAAAGGAAGGACTATATAAGCTATTAGTTATACAATTTCGGCTTATAAACGTACTAGTAATGTTCCAGAAGCGAATTAATAGTATATTAGGAGAACACCTTGATGAATTTGTTATGGTATATCTTAATAATATTATTATCTACTTAATAAGTGAGGGAAAATATGGAAAACACGTTAAATAGGTCTTAAAGAGACTATAAGAAGAATAGATGCTAGTAGCAATTGAGAAATGCGAGTTCTTTACAAGAAAGACTGATTTTGTAGGATTTATTATTAAGATAGGAAAAATTAGTATAGACCCAAAGAAAGTTAAAGCTATAGTGAGTTGGCAAGAACTAGAGAACGTTATACAGTTAAGGTCGTTTTTAGGGTTTTGTAACTACTATAGGAGGTTTATGGCATAATGGTTAAAAAGCATTAAACCGTTTATAAGACTAACAAAGAAGAAGAAACTATAGGTTTAGGGTAGTAAGTAGAAGAAGCTGTTTTAGGAACTTAAAGAGTTGTTTACCTAAGAACTAATCCTTAAGATCTATTAACCAAGGTTAAACACGGTTGTTAAAACAGATGCATTAGACTTCGTACTAGGAGTATATTTGCTATAGAAGTACCAGGACGCATGGCATCTAGTAGCGTACTATAGTTGGAAGATGATACTACTAGAGTTGAACTACGACATCTACAATAAGGAGTTGTTAGGTATAGTGGCAGTATTAAAGGAATAGAGAGCATTCTTGCAAGGTATAGAGAAACTATTTGTGGTTAAGACAGACTATAAGAACCTTATAGGGTTCCTAACAACGAAGGAACTCAACCAAAGACAGGTTAGATAGGCGGAAATGCTTATAGAATACCATTTTAAAATTTAGCATACTAAAGGTATAGATAATGCATAAGCAGATGCTCTAAGCAGAAAAACTGAACTATAAAATAAAGAAAAGCTATTAGGAGCTTTATTGCGAAGGGATTAAGATGGATTAATTAGGTATAATTATCCGAAGATTATAGCAACTAAAGAAAGTCAGATCCATAAATCACCAGAAAGTAATTGGGCGTAGAAGATTTAAAAAGCATAGGTAGAGGATCTAGACTTAGAGCAATACAAAAATAGAGAAGTAATGTATGTGCCTAAGTCTGTTATAGAAGAGTTTGTTAAGGAATTCTATAAGGGAATGATACAAGGACATAACGGGTCTATAGGACTAGTGTTAAGACTTTAAGAGGAGTATATTATTTAAGGAATCTGGGGACTAGTAAGATAAGTTATAAGGGAGTGTTTAGATTGCCAAAGAAACAAATTAATAAGGTATAAGCCGTATGGAGGGCTATAACCTGTTAAAACACTAGGAAGACCGTGGGAGGTTATATTATGGGACTTTGTTGTTAAGTTACTAAAGTTAAGAGATCCTATTATAGGATAAGATTATAACGCGATCTTAGTAATAGTGGATAAGCTTATAAAGTGGGGGTGCTTTATAGCATGCACTAAAGAGATATTAGTAGAAGATGTCGCTAGAATCTATGTAAAAGAAGTGTTCGCAAGATATAGAGCACCAGATAAGATTATATTAGACAGAGATCCAAGATTTATAGTAGTATTTTGGGAAGTATTTCTGGCAGAACAAGGGGTTCGCGTAGTAATATCTATAGTGTATTATCCGCAGATAGACGGATAGACGGAAAGACTAAACTAGACACTAGAATAGTATCTAAGGCATTATGTTAACTATGCACAGAATAATTGGGTATTGTTATTACCAGTTATATAGTTTGCGTATAATGTAACACTATAAGAAGGAATGGGAATATTACTATTTAAGGTAAACTACGGGTATAAACCAAGAACGTTGTTATTGCTATATTAAGTAAAGAAGACAAGTAACACAGCTAAATAAAGAATGGAGACGTTAATGAATCTTTATGTAAACCTTAAAGAAACAGCTAAACTAGTATAAGAGCAAATAAAAAGGTACTATAATGCTAAGAGATCTAAGGGACTAGATCTTAGGGAGGGAGATAAAGTATGGCTACTATATAAAAATTTTAAGAGTTAACGACTAAGTAAGAAGTTGGACCACGTTAGACTAGGACCTTTTAAAATTGTGTAAAAGATTTTATTAGTTACGTATAAGTTAAACCTACTAGCTAAAATAAGAATTTACTCTATATAACACGTCGCAATGCTAGAGCCAGTATACGGAAACGTTAACCTACTAGTATATAAAGCAGACACGTATAGAGGATAAGAAGAGGATAAATGGCAAGTTTTAAAGATTATTAGTTATAAGGATATAGATGACGAAACGTGGTACGAAGTAAAGTGGATAGGCTATAGTAAGACTACCTAGGAACTACTAAGCAACCTAGAGAACGCTATAGGAAAGGTAAAGGAGTATTAGAAGAAATCAGGTTAGGAAGCATTAAAAAAGAATTGCTAAAGGATAAGTTACCTAAGGGGGACCTATAAGGAGTAACTACTATGTTACTTAGAGTTATTTCCTTCTCTGGAAACTCTACCCTTTTATTACCTAGCTTAGACAGACCATGTTAAACAAGTTTCCACTTCTTGGAACGGACCTTCTTACAAACCTTTTTAAGACGAAGAAGACGCGCTAAGGCAGATAGGTACGCCTTATAAGCGGCGCAAGTACGCTAAAGCTCTGCAAGGGAGGTAGAGAGCTTATTGTCAAGTTTCGCAGTGGTAGATTAAATATAAGACCCTATAATAAGTTACTTAGGGAACTTAAAGACTGTTAAGAGTTATAGAACGCGTATACTTAGCGTTAGAAACCGAATAAACGTTATGAAAGGAACAGATATTTACTTTAGTGCACTCTAAGCAAGAGGACGGTTGTTGGGCGGTAGGACTTGCTAGCGCAACATAAACCAATCCCTTTTTCGCACAATAAGAATATAGAGACGGCATTATCTCACCCAGTAATAGTATAGAAGAAACCGTACGCGCACAACAAAGGGTTAAAAAAGAAGAAGATGCTTTAGGTATAGTAAGTAAAAATATTAACCAAATTAATTAAACGGACATTATACCTCTAGTAGACAACTTGGAGATGTTAGGAATCTTTAAGGACAAAGATAAAAAGGAGGGAGATAGTGTTACGGACAGCTTAAGTATAATATTACAACTACTTAGAGAAGAGTTGGAGGAAGCTAGTTAGTTAATATAGGCACGGTCTAGGATGGATCCGGTAGAGCTATATAATGAGAAATGGTAGCTAAGGTTACATAGTGTGATCTATATGGTCTATGTGATCTGTGTAATCTATACGGAGCGTATAGAGTATATGTACTTTATAGAGCGAAGGGATTTCTTAGGCGTATGGTTGTGTATTTAAAGGACCATAGTCCCTACCCAGATAGTTCTCTCTTTATAGTAAATCTTAGAATACAATTGGAGTTAATCTGTTAGGCAACCACTCCACTAGTTATTATTACGTTGTTAAGTTATTCTTACCTACATACCTAGCCTAATAATAGGACCCACCGTAGTTCCTGCTATAAGGTTCTGTTATATTTAACCTCCTATTCCTTGTCCTCTATAATCTAAATTAGTACTAGGTGGTTATTATACTATCTAGGTAATGGGTTATCTATAGCCTTCTATAGTCGGTTTAAAAAGAAAATAGGGTAGATCTTTATTAACTCTAGTAGCTTAACCTTAAAAGAGTGCCCTACCTTTTTAGGGATTTTATAGGGGCTAGCTATTTAGTAGTCTAGCTTATAGCTCGGCCTCTAGGTCTTCTAGTTCTTTATTAATACCTATACCTTATCTCCTATATAGAAGTCTACCTTATAATAATATTGGTTTATATTGTGGTGGTATAAATTAGACGTCGCCTACTATCTTAGCATTTTCCTATATTTATAGAGCCTTTGGCTTTCCTCCCTCCTTCTTATATATTATTACCAACCTACTAATTTACAGAATAAATTCTTTTCTTTCTTTCTTACTAACTACTTTCTACTAATTAATTCTAACTAATTCTAACTAACTAACTAACTAACTAACTAACAGATAGACTAACTAACAGTACTATAACTTTCCTATCTAAAAGACACCGTACCCTTCTATATATTATTTAGCATTCCATATAGGGATGACGGCAAGCTCTTTAGATTAAAAGTCTGGAACTCTATATACAACTATATATACAGGAGATACGTAGGAATATACTACAGCTATAAAAGAACGACCAGCTGTAGAAGAACTATTAGCTATAGAAGAAACGCCAGCTAGATAGACAAGAGGGCAGAACTAGAGAACTAGGTAGTATTAGATAGTAAGGGGAACCAGGTAGACCCTAAATAGAAAGATAGTAGAAAATACAAGACGGCTAAACTTAATATATAGGCCAAAGAGTGGCAATAAGAGGCAAAAGAGTATAGGTTAAAAGGTCTTGTTAGGAGTTGGGTTTAGTACCCATATTTAGAAGTTTAGTATTAAGCGAACTAGCAAGCCTATTAGATAACATTAACCAGCCGTTAGAGTTACCTAATATCTCACCACCTGCGCGTATAAGTATGGCTAGAACGTTATTAAAGATATAGAGATAATAAGCTAAGGACTATTAGTTAGATGGAAATAAGATTTAAAATATCTGGCGGTAAAGGAAGTTAGTACTACCCTTTAAGAATAGAGATAATACTAAGTAAGGCCGCGAGCATATAAGATTAGATCTGCCTTTAAAAGCTTCCTATTCTAGCTTAGCTTTGTCCTCTTTTAAGTTATTTAGATTATATTAGTAGCGGCCCTAGAGGCACTCCATAAGGACTTACTATATAGAACGATAGCAGGCTAAAATAGATGGACGTATTAAGACCTAGTAGTGGTAGAAGATAAAGATTCCGTACTCTTCCAGAAAGACCCCCCCTTAGGCGTTAAGAAGTAGGTGCCTTCTATTAGGGATATAGCCATATAAGTAGACCTACCGTAGTGTTTACCTATAACATCTAGGACTAATAACCCCTAGTAGATAAAGGGTAAGAGCTGTAAGGATTACATATAAGCTCCTAAGGATGCATTACCTTATGTCACAGCGACTTAGTCAATCGAGGCATAAGCGCTGTATAGAACGTATGCAAGCCTGTACAATTGGAATGTCTATGGACTCGGATATCAAGATGAGGAGCAGAAGAAGGTCGTGGAAAGGACACGTCTATATACATGGAGCCAAGACGTAAGCGAACCCCCCTGACTAGGCCCTATCCAGGTTACGCGCGTCAGTGCCGTAACATTACCCCCCTCTTTTAAAAAAGCTTGCCCTCAAGCTTTGTCCTTAGGTGCTTGTCTTCCCCTTGTACAGTTGTTGTATAGCTGCGGGCAGAGCAGTAAGAGTCAGTTGGAATGCTGCAGGCAGGAGCAGCGGATGTCAAATTAAGGTTAGCTATAGGTGAAGCAGCAATTGTTACATTAGGATAGCTGCAGGCGAAGCAGCAGGTGTCGGTTATAGTACTGCGGGCAGGAGCAGTAGAAGTCGATTGGGTTACTGTAGGCAGAGCAGTAGTGGTCTGTTTAGGTAGTAGTACGGTACTAGCGGCGGTAACGATAGTAGTTGAGCACAGAGCTCGTCTATTAGTTGTTAAGTTTGTAGATCGTAGGCGTAACGGCGCGATTAATAGGTTGATAGATAGCAGGCATAGCGGCGCTATTGTTATCTGGTTGGTGGCAGTACGGTGCCAGCAAAAATCGGTGGATCGTAGGCGTATCGGCACGATCGTACGGTCGGTGGGACTGTAGGCGTATCGGTACAGTTGTTGTCTAGGTAACGTCCTAGTGATTTCGTTCCTCGAAGCTCGTACGACTTAGTATTAGTCGGGGTCGTTCATCGCAGTATACGTAGCTTAGTATCCATTAAAAAGGATTGTCAAGTTGTAGCAGTACGGTGCAAGCGTCCAGAGACGTACGGTCGTTGGTTGGTAGGTAGACGTACGCGTTCGGTTGACAGATGTACGCGTTGCCCGGTTGGTCGACGAGTTCGTACGGTCGGAAAAGGTTACCGCTCGGCACGTGCTTCTCCATAGCATAGGCGGCCGTTTGGTAGAGAGAATTGAAGAAAAAGAAGAAAATAAAAAACTTATAAGGGTGCCTGCACGGTGTAGGGATTCCATACCTAGCTACCACAGGACTTCGCACGATTTTGGTCCTTGCTTTGTTATAGAAGTATGCATCTCCTTCCTTTCTTGCCTGCTAGTATATAGGGCTCTGTCACCCGTTAACCACCCTAGGCTATAGGGCTTTTCTAACCTGGGATATAACAGCCTGCGATTAACCGAGGGATCTTAATATAATGTTACAGCGACTTAGTTAATTGAGGCATAAGCGCCGTATAGAACGTATGCAAGCCTGTATAATTGGAATGTCTATGGACTCGGATATCAAGATGAGGAGCAGAAGAAGGTCGTGGAAAAGACACGTCTATATACATGGAGTTAAGACGTAAGCGAACCCCCCTGACTAGGCCCTATCCAGGTTACGCGCGTCAGTGCCGTAACACCTTATAACTAGCAGTTAACGGCCTAAGACAAGATCTACGTTATAGTTTAGCCTATACTAGCCCTAGAAACTATTAAAACTCCCTACTTTACAGGGTAAAACATGTTGCAGTTTATTAAATAGTATAAACGGCTATATACCTAATATTGTGTAATAAGTAAGGAGAAGTACTAGGGCCTTTTAGAGTACTACGGTTGTTGGGTAGGGATATAGATCTAAAGCCTACCTAAGTTTATAATTAGTAACTGGACGGAGCTTATTAGAAAGCTTAGGACTAAGTATTAGGTAGATAACTATTACCAATATATAGAGTTAAGGGACTTTATTAAGGCATTTATTAGGAAGTCGGCAGAGCGGCTAGGAAATATGCGTTACTACATGCAAGATTTTACTAGTATTTTAGTAAGAGCGGTAGCTATAGGAAACCTTACTAAGTAAAAGAAGGGGTAGTGGTTTATATAAGGACTCCCTATTAAATACTATAGGCATATAATAGAAAAGATAGGAGCTGTAGTAGACAAGCCTAGTACCCTTATATTTAAAAGACTAAAGGAGGCCGTAGAGTTAAGAATAATAGCTATAGAGAACGTTAAGCGAATGGCTATTCTTCTGGAAGAAGAAGTCCTAAATATCTAGATTATATAAGAGCTACAGCAGTAAAGGAATAAGCTTAACCACTAAAGGAAAGGAAGACTTCTAAACCTAAGGAAGCACGCAACGCTATTAAATTAGGCTATAGTTTAAAGCCCGGTATAAGGATATAAGGACTAGTAGAATAGCACCTAATATCTATAAGACTGTTAATATCCGCAAGATCCCTAATATCTACAAGATTCTACTACCCTTAGATAGCTGTAATGGGACATATAGGGTTAGTAAGGCATGTAAAGACAAGGCCAATAGACCTATTTTAGATGCGGAGGAAGTCACTATTTTACTAAGTATAAATATTAAGGGTTAAAGGATCTTATTTAGTAAGGATTTATATATCTATCTAATTAAGGAAGACTAGTAGCTAAGATATATAATTAACCTAGACCTGTATTTCTATGGCTTAGTAATAAAGGACAACTAAAGGGTATTAAGGACTAGCTTTATATATACTAGGGAACAAACCCAGATAGGCTAAAGAAAGGACAACTATAGTAATAGGCCCCCCCTATAGTATAAATGGATTTAACTGCTTTCTATAATAGAGTAGGGCTAAAGAATAGTAACGAAAGACGTATAAACTAGAAGGACTATTATTAAGTATAGCCTACGGACTTAGCAGTAACGCCTAGCTAGTAATATCCGCAGACTTGCCTAACCCTTAGAGATAGCCATATAACTAGGACAGCTGTTAAGTAGTAGGAGAAGAATATAAGACTAGGAGGTTATGTCCAGATTATATTACAGCCTATAGATAAGACAGTTAAAGCTAGGAAGAAGAATAACAATCCTTAGAGACGGTTATAGAGACGGACGCTTAACTAAGTTAGCCATTAACCTATAGGCTCCGTAGTAGGCTCCGCTATAGGTATAGGATATTTAATTAGGGGATAGTTAAGTTTTAAGGTAGGGGAGGGGATATAGGTAACGGCCGTATAAAAGAATTCTATTTGTCTGCTTAGTTATAGTATTTCCTAAAGCTTCTTCTCTTATTTACTTTCTTAATTAAAATATATTAAATTACAATAACCTACCGCGAAGATGTTAGTTTAGCTTACCATCTATTACTAAGCTAATAGTAATTTTCTATACCTGGCACGGAAAATTCTAATTAGTTTATTTAGCAGTAGAGCTAGCAGAACTCTATACTATGCCTAGAATTTAATAATGCACTAGCTACGCAATAAGAACAGTATTAGGAGCCTTAATTAATTATATAGATATAGAGCTAATTATATAATATAAAGCTAGATATAGAGCTATACGTAGAACCTTAACTAAACAACTATACGGAAGCCTTAATTAAATAACTATATAGAAGCCACGGTTAGTTAAAGAGTTAAATTAAGCCTAAGCCTTAATATTAGTACGTCACTGTTACTAAATTAAGTCTATCAAATATTATTAAATTAGAGCTTTTAACCGGGCCGACCTTATTCCTTATTTAAATAATAGCTAATTATAGCTCCGTAACTGCTATCTAAATTTAGCACTGTACTAGCTATATAATAAGAACAGATATTATGGTAAGGAAGGGACATACATAAGAGCGGCAGCATAATATTAGTAATAAAGCACTATGGAGACGGCAAAGTAGTATATAAAGAGGTATTACAAGAGATTATATATCGGGTATAGCTGACTATATTAAGCCTAAACTATTCTTATATAACTAAAGACGGAACTAAGCCGTATCTAGCTAAGTTAGTAAAGGACTTTACTAAGGATTATAAGGGGAATAGGAATTAGATATATAGGAGCTAGTACTTCTTAAAGATTGTCTTAATAAAAGGACTGTATTATAGATATAAGGGCAAGGGATATATAATGGAGGTAGTTATAATAGCTAAGAGGCTGCTACTAAATAACCTTAATGATATTAAGGGTGACTTAGGTAAAGTATAGAAGCTAGTAGGATAATAATAAAGAGACTAAAAGTAAAAGGTAATTCTAGGAAAGGTTCTTAAGCTAGAAGAAGATTAAGGATATAAGAGGTTAAAGTGTATTACTAATAGTAGGAATAAAGAAGCAGCCGTAAAAGCCTAAGGATATACTAAAGAAGCTAAAAGTAAAGACGGTTCTAAAAGGGAAGAAAGCAGCTATAAAAGATATCCTAAAAAGGTACTAGGCCTATAGAAATAGTCTTCTAAAATCTGCCGTTTATGCTTATAAAAAAGGAAGTCTTAAGACAGGTCTCTAGATTAGACATCTAGTAGACACTAAAAGCCTTAATTAACTATAGATGTAGAACTTTAACTAAACAACTATATAGCTAGAGTCTTAATTAACTATCCGCAGATATAGAGCCTATGGATGCAGAGCCTTAGCTAAATATTAATAGATTTAAAGCCCTAATTAAGCATATAAGATAATATAGAGTCTTAATTATATATATAGTAGAAAACGCCTTAAGTTAAGCCAGAGCCTTAGTTAAATCTTAATTAATTAAACGCCGTCTCTATAGTTAAGTTAAATTAACTAGAGCTTTTAGTTAGGCTAACCTAATACTCTATTTAAACGTTAGTTAATTATATATTATTACAGTTAAATTAAATTAGTCACCGTCGCTATTAGATATCTTTATATACAGCTAAAAGATTATTAGAAGTACTACTAGTTAACATCCTAAAGCCTCTATAAGAGCCTTTTCCCTTAACTAACCTCCCTTATTAATTAATTGCCGCCCGTCTTAACGCTTATAAAAGTTAACTAGAATAAACTTTCCTATAGATATAGATACGGAGCTTTATATGGAGTTTTATATGGAGTTTTATATGGAGTTTTATATGGAGTTTTATATGGAGTTTTATATGGAGTTTTATATGGAGTTTTATATGGAGTTATATATGGAGTTATATATGGAGTTATATATGGAGTCTATAGATATAAAGTATATAGGTATAGAGCCTTAATTGGACAATAGTACGGCAGCTTAACTGGACACCTATATATACAAAGCCTTAATTAAATGGTAGATGCGGAGCCTTAACTAATTATACATCTATACAGAAGTATTAATTAGTTGTCTATAGATGTAAAGCCTTAGTTATATATATAGCAGAAGATACTTTAAGTTAAGCTAGGGCCTTATTAAATCTTAATTAGTTAAACGCTATCTCTAAATTAGGATAGTTAGAGCCTTTAACTGGCCTAACTTTTTACTTTAATTAAATAACCGAACGATTAGTTACAGTATATTGTCGCTAACTAATTGGACGGTCTTTGGCTAGTAGTTAAAGTAGGTATATAGGTATATATATAAATACACACGCAGATATAAATATAGACATAGACGTAGAATATATAATATAGAGCTACTAATATACAGCTAGATGTAGAGCTAGATATAGAGTTTTAATATTAAACTACTAACTAAATAATTAAACTAAGCTAGAGTCTCTGCTATCTTAGTTAACTACCCTACCACTACTGCCGCTACTGCTACTATTCTGTCCAGCTATTTTATCTGTAATGAAATCCCCTAGGAGGTACATATCAGATAAGACAGTAGGAGGTTTTATTAATGTCCCGTCTACGTCCTATGTATGTTCTAAAGGAGATATAGTTAGGTAGATAGGGGCGAAAGGTTTTACTAGTGTCTTGGAAGGTTTATATAGGAAGCTAGTTCTCCTCTAGAGAAGAACTAGCAATTAGTCTCTAAATAGAAGAAGTTAGAAAGTATTTATCCTTTATATATAAAGCTCGTTCTATCTTTAACTTACCTTCTACTTACCTATAACTCTTATTCTATACTATTAATTAGATAATTATACATTCCAGTTAGACTAGCCTCTTATAATTCTAATCGCTTACAATCCTTTACGGAAGGAATATACGGCTATTAATTGACGATAATGGGCTATACCTCCTTACTCCCTAAAATAACACCTTTACTACAAGAGGCTAACAGAGTCTCCCTGAAGGAGCGCATCCCCTCTACTTACAAAGGAGTAGACTAGGAAGCTATGGCTGGTCCGTCTAACCTTCTAAGACCCTTAGGAATAATTACTGCTAGGGAGTTATTAGAGCAGTCGCTACACGAGACCCTATAAAAGACAAAGGAGTTGGAGATATAATTAAGATAAGTATATTAAAACTACTAAGGACAATTGCAAGGATAATTTGGGGAAGTATAAACACCCCAGACACAAAGCGGACTTAAAGGGGTAATGCTATACTACATTATAATGTTAAAAAAACCTAAATTCCGTATAAAGGAACCTAATGAGTATAATAGTAATAGTCTCCGGAACTGCAATTGTTTTATCCGTTAATGTAAAACTAAGTTTTAGCTAGACCTAAAATATTACTCTAATAAGTATAATTAGACACTAATTACTTCTACCTTCCTATATGGCACCGTTAAGAGTTTATGGACACGCTATAAGAAGAAACTTACTATACCCCTTAAATTTAGCGAACTTAAGTCCTAGTTGGTTAATTAGATCTAAGACCCTACTAATTAAGGGATAGATTATAACTAGTGATACTATAATGCTAAACAGCAAGAAGGCTAGAGTGTAGTCTAGTTTATAAACTATTTAGAAGAACTAGAAGATAATATACCCTACTCGGACCTGTGGGATAATGCTATATAACTTTACTAGCTACTTGCCAATTTATAACCTAAGATTTGACAGGCTATACAGGAGAAGGGCGAAATTCCTACCTTTTGAGAAAAGCTTATCTCTAAAGCTACTTAGATTGAGAACGCTAAAAGAGACCATCTAGGGAAGTAAAAGGAATGAGACGCCAATAATAAAGAGCGTAGAACTAGACCTAGCTTTAATAAAAGGGGAGATTCTAACCTAACTACTCTGTAGAAGGACAACGTAAGCAGGCTTTATAATCCTAAAGCAACGCTGGTTAACCCTAAAATAATAATAGGCAGAAACCATGGAACCAAGAGTTACGTAGCTGTTATTACTACGGTAAGAAAGGCTATATACAACGCTTTTACCGGCAGAAGAAGTAAAAGGATACTTAATTGGGAAAAGAGAGAACCTAGTAGATCTTTACTTCCTTATATTAGGCCAGTAAGAGAAGGAGGGAGTAAGCTGCTATATGGTCATTCCCGTCTCTATTTAAGTTAATAATAAATAGGTAATATAAGACTGCCTTATAGATAGCAGCGTGACTATGGGGTTTATTTCTTAATTACTAGTAAAAGAATTAGATTTGGACCTTAGTGGCTCGCAGGTACGTACCGTTTAAAGTATTAGAGGCTACTATATTCCGTACTATAGGGAATAAACTTTTTCCGTGGCCAGCTAGGACCGTAATGGTCTATGGGACACACAGGAGATACGCTTCTGCGCCGTAGAAATTAAGGGGTATAACCTTATTTTGGGATACCCATGGCTTTAATAAGTCAATCCAGATATTAATTGGCCTTTAGCCTTGTATCGACACCGGAAGTCTTAACTGCGCATTATGGTTAAAGATTAAAAGACTTTCTTAAACTATATATAAGAGGAAGGGTAGGCGTATGCTATATATACCACCCTTAATACGAAGAATAGGGATATAGGGTATTTATTTTTGGATGTCCGGCTATGCGCAGTTAAGGAACTAGAGATTCTATAGGAATATATAGACCTAAAGGATGTTGCTAATAAGGAAGCTGCGTACACCTTGCCTAACCCTATATTAGTGGAGTATAAGATAGATATAGGAGATAAGAAACCTCCTTTTGGACCACTATATAACCTATTAGAAAACAAGCTAGTAGTATTGCGTTAGTATATAGTGGACAATCTTTAGAGAGGATGGATTTGGCCTTCTATAAGTTAGGTAGGGGCACTAATTATATTTATACCTAAGAAGGACAAGACCCTTTATCTTTGTATTAACTATTAGGCGCTAAATAAGATTACTATAAAGAATTGCTACCTGCTATCCTTAATAGGGGAGCTCATTAATAGGCTATTAGGCGTAAAGATATTTATAAAATTGGATTTAAAAGATGCATACTATTAAATCTGGATTAAAGCCAGCAACGAATGGAAAACGGCGTTTTAAATATGGTATGGCTACTTTAAGTACCTAGTAATGCCATTTGGGCTCATTAACGCACCGGTGATATTCTAGGCCTATATTAATAAGGCATTATTGGGCCTGTTAGATACGATATATGTAGTCTACTTTAATAACTACAAAGCATATATATACTATATATAAATAGTACTAAAAAGACTGTGGGAATATAAGCTCTATATAAACCTAAAAAAATGCTTATTCTATATTACTAGTATTAATTTTCTAGGCTTTATTATTAGTGTTAACAGAGTGTTAATAGAGAAAAACTAGGTAGATGCTATTAGGGAATGGCTATACCCTATAACGTTTAGGGAAGTATAGGTTTTTATAGGCACGGCGAACTTCCACTAAAGGTTTATTGTTTATTACTTATAAGTGATGCTCCTAATTACTAATCTACTAAAGGGATCTAAGGATAGCAAGAAGTTAGGACCCTTTATATTTAGGGAAGCTGCTAAGCAGGTTATAGACTAGTTAAAGGATTTGTTTATGTTGGCGCCTATTCTAATATACTTCTACTAGGAGCTATATATATACCTTAAAACGGATATATTCGGCTTCGCCCTAGGGGCAATTATATCTTAATTAAAAGACAGAGAATGGCATCCTATGGCGTTTTGGTTAAGGAAAATAACCCCTATAAAGTAGCATTATATAACGCATAACTAGGAGCTACTTGTAATAGTTACAGCAATAAAGTACTGGCGATATTATTATATAGGAAGTAATTATTCTATTAAAGTTCTTATAGACTATAATAACCTAAAATACTTTATAACTATAAAGGTGTTAAGTGGTTAATAAGCCAAATAGGCGGAGGCACTATTGTAGTACAACTTTAAGATTATGTACCGCCTAGGAAAGATAAATCCCGCTAATAGGTTGTTAAGACGTCTGGATTATAAGACTAGGAGAATCTAGGACAGTATAAGGGAAATGATTTCTATATTGCAAAATTTGCTTAGGAAGAAAGAAGAATCTTTCCCTAGAACTATAGAATTCTGCAGTAGGGTAGAGGTTCTAGCGATATAGCTACGAAGCACTATAATAATGGAGCCGTAGGATATGGTTATAGACTAGGTTATAGACCAAGTAGATATTATAAAGTTGGCGTACCCTAGAATTAGCAAGAATTCTACAGGATGTGCTAGAGGTATTACGGCACCTTTAACTTAATGGCGCATTAGCTGCGAGTTTCTAGATCTAGAGGGGATAGGCGAGATGCCTATCCGCAGTGTGGTATACTGTGTAATGGCAGGAGAATCTGCTAGCACTAATAGTTTGAAACGTTTTGTGCTACGCCTAAAGTCCATAATGGCGGCGGGTGAAATGGAAATAAGTAATCTATATAAAACCTTTCTAGATCTTTTTCTTTAAGCGTAATAGAGGGACGCCTTTATTGCTAGGGAGAGGTGGAAAGATATAGTGGAGACTAACTTAGCCGGAGTTACTAAGAAGCTATAGTAGTAAGACTAAAAGGGTCTATTGCGCTTTAAGGGTACTGTATATGTCTTAAAGGACTAAGCAGTTTAAGACAAAATTTTAAAGGTCTTCTATAATGACCCTTTTAGGGGTTGCTATGGTGCTAATAGAACCCTTAAGGCCGTTTAAAGGAAATACTTATGGGATGGAATATCTAAAGAAGTTAAGGACTATGTATTAAGATGTAATATGTGCTAAAGGGTATAGATATCCAGACATCGCCCCTATGGCAAGTTATTAGTGCTTCCTATTCTATAAGGACCTATATTAGAATTAATAATAGATTTTATAATAGGCTTACCCCCTACTAAAATAAGAATAGGAGAGGTTGCTAACGCTATCCTAGTAATTATTAACAGATATACAAAGTTTTTAGGGTATTTTGCTGTTATAATAATAATTACAGTAGCAGAACTGGCAGACCTGTTTTTAGAGCAGTGGCTCTTGTTTAGCACGCTAAGGGGAATTATGTCCAATAGAGGTACCGTATTTAACAGCGTATTTTGGTCTTTATTCTATCTTTTATTAAAAATACGGCAAAAGATAAGTACTGCCTTTTACCCGCAAATAGATGGGCAAATAGAGCGTCTAAATACGTTGTTAGAATCCTACCTCCGCTATTATATTAATTATTAATAGGATAATTGGCCATTGTGGTTAGCTCTGGCGCAATATATATATAATATAAGCATCTATAGTAGTATAAAAACGACCCCTTATAAAGCACTGTTTGGGGTAAAAGTAAATAACCCCTAGAACATTAAGGACATTATTCCTAAAAGAGAGGCACTGGCGGCGTCCAAGAGAATTAAGTAAATAAGAATTTGCAGAGAAGAACTTAAAAAGCACTTGCTAGATACCTAGGCTATATAAAAAAGGTACTATAATAAGGGATATATGCCTAAAGAATTTAAAATAGGAGACGAAGTCTTACTGTCCATAAAAAATATCTGGATGAAATGTATTAAGAAGAAGCTGGACTATAGGTAGCTTGGACCCTTTAAGATAGTTAGGAAAACTAAAGGAAATTAAGCCTATAAATTGGAATTGCTAAAATTATATTTAATATATCCTATATTTAATGTTTCCTTATTAGAGTTATACTAGAGAAGAGACAGTGTAGATCCACCCCTACCTAGCAAAATTAATAGGGAACTAGAATGGAATATAGAAGACATTTTAGACTAAAGATGGCGTTAGAAGAAACGCGAATTTTTGGTTTGTTAGGAAGAATACTTTTAGGCGTATAATAGTTAGGAACTTAAGGAGCACCTTTGGCCAGGATATAATATAGTAATTAAAACTTTCCTAAAGACCATAAATTAGGATTTAGTAATGGTTCTAGATATGCTATAGGCAAGATAATAGGGAAGACCCCATAAATTAAAACTATAAGGTTAAGCATAGGCATTAGAAATGGGAACGTTTTGCTATTATAATAGGGATTCTAGAATTTTGTAAAAGAAAGCTATAGGGATCTATATAAGAACTACTAGGGATGCTGTCTAAAGAAGACGCTATTTAAGAATAAGTAGTAGTACTAGAAGAAGGGGCCCTAGGGATTTAGAAGGGTTCCCTAAGGATAAGGGGAGAGTATCTAGTCTAATACTAGAGATATGTAGTAGAGTTAATAATATAAAGAGGACCAAAAAGACATAGAGCGAAGATTTAGAAATTTTGAGAAATTGTAAAGTACCTATAAGAACACTACCCGTTTATTATATACGGAGATTATAACGGTATGCTGCTTTTATATGGACTATTACTAAAAATAAGAATAGAGGCATCCCTAAAATATAAAGTTAATTTCTAGTATTAGGGCATTCTAGAGGCACTAGAGAGGCACTGTATAAAGCTATCCTATAAGAAGAAAGAAAAAATAAGATAATAACTTAAATACTAGAAGTAGTAATAGGAGCCTCCTCCTCCATTTTAACATTATTATTGGTAGTATTATTAACACTCCTATTCCTAGAAGCATTAGTATTCTTACTAACATTTTTCTTAGAGTAGTAAGAACTAGACGGACTACTATAACTAGGGGACTGGCAGGGAGAACGTTTATCTTTATTACTATCCTTAGTGTTATTCCTAGGTTCTAAATTAGCATCTAGGCTGAGATTAGAAAGTTAACGACTAAAGAGTTAGCATAGTTCTTAAACGTGTTACTAAAGAGACTTACCTGGCTAGAAAGGCCCGCATAAGAGTGCGAATATTATTATTAATAAGAACGAACTGCTTATATATGCGCTCCTGAACACTATATGTCTAAGATTGCTGCGTCTCCACAGCAGTAGAAACTCTCATTAAATTAAAAAGGCTGCGAGTAATGGAAGACACCTTCCGTCCCTGTCTTTTACTATTCTAATACAGACGGAAATCCCTAATGGCGCGTTGGAGCTGGCAAGCCTTACGCGCGCAAACAGCGGGGATTTAACATAGTGAAATCTAAAATAGGATGGAATAAGAAATACCGGAATACAGGTCTTCTTCTAACTATAATAGTGGGAATACTTAGATCTGTTCTTGCTAGAGCGCGGCATCTTATAGGCATAGGAAGGGTCTAACGTGAGCGCGTGAACGCAACGACGGTAGTACTTTAGAGAAACCGCCGCAGGAGTAATAGAAGTGGTCTGTGGTGCTAATGGAGCTAGGATAATGCTGCCGCCAGTCTAGGGACGCGCAGTATAATTATAAACTATTGCGAGAGAATACTATAGGAAGTTAGTATTATTAAAGAGATAAAATGGGGATCTTATTACCTATAGATATGTCATAAGAAGAGAACGGAGCAGTAGTGGAAAGAATAGCTAGAGATGCGGAAGCTAAAAGCTAAGATGTAATGAAAACAGCCTACTAAAAGGCGAGACAAATGTTATTATTAATAGAAAGATATATAAGAGACGACAGCTTATAAACTGGAAGAAATTAATATTAAGACGTTATTATTAGGACCCATTTTAGGTAAATAGAGATGGTGGCTAGTTAACGCGTTGTATGGGACAACCTCCGGATTAGCTTATAATAAATTCTTATAATAAGGAAGGTGAATCCCATTTAATTTTTATTATTATTATTAAAGTTCCATTATAAAAGCACCATAAAGAGCTATAGTGGAAGAAGAGCGGAGGAATAGAAGACAAAGTAAGGTTCCACGCTAGTAAAGAACTGGCGATAAGCCGTATTATAGAGTACCTTTCCACTAAAGAACTTCCCTAATGGTTTTGGAACTCCATAAGAGTTTATTAAGAGGCGAAGTCTTAGAGGACTAAGACCCTTAAAGGGGAGGCAATTATAACCGAATCCCCTAGGAGGTACATATTAGATAAGACAGTAGGAGGTTTTATTAATGTCCTGTCTACGTCCCATGTATATTCTAGAGGAGACATAGTTAGGTAGATAGGGGCGAAAGGTTTTACTAGTGTCTTGGAAGGTTTATATAGGAAGCTGGTTCTCCTCTAGAGAAGAACTAGCAATTAGTCTCTGAATAGAAGAAGTTAGAAAGCATTTGTCCTTTATATGTAAAGCTCGTTTTATCTTTGACTTACCTTCTACTTACCTATAACTCTTATTCTACACTGTCGATTAGATAATTATACGTTCCGGTTAGACTAGCCTCTTATATTATTCCTACTATTTTAACCAACTGCTTTGTCTCTACTATTATAGATATATACCGCTGCTAGGTCTATTTTACTGCTAGATCTATTAGATCTATTTAGCCGTTTAGCTGTTTTAACCGATCTATTCTAGACCTAATACTGCTTTAACTATTTAATTTTAACTACTGCTCCAACTATTCCATTCCGCTATTCTACTTATTCTACCACTACTACTAACTAACTACTATTAACCGTCTACTGCTACTAAGATTTCTACTACTAAAGGTTCTACTGCTAGATATCCTACTACTTACTAACTATTACTAAGTTCTTCTACTAACTGTTCTACCGTTAACTGTTCTACCGTTAACTGTTCTACCGCCAACTGTTATATTTTATTTTACGATACTAACTATCTACTTTTATTACTATTGCTACTACTATTGCTGTTACTGTTATTACTACTATTACTGCTATTACTGCTACTATTATTATTTCTGGTTTACTGTTCTGGTTACTAGTAGGAAGATTAAATCTTAGCTATAGATAATAGAAGGATATTATAGAATAGTTCTATAGGGCTATAACGGCTATAGAATTACGCTTTTAACTAGTACCGCTAGTAGGTATAGTATATAGGCGATTAGGGCGGCTAGTATATATATTTATACTTTTAACTAATAACGCTGGTGGGTATGGTGTATAGGCAACTAGTATGGCTAATGGGTATATTTATTCAGCGCGTGTTTAATAGGTATCTTACTAGGAGAAAGGGGTTTCCTACGTTTTATTAAGGATATGCTTTCCTTTTTCTATTCTACTTTTACTTTACTTTTGTTTGGCTATTCTTTTATAGTATAGAACATTAGGGGACAACATTTTTGGTAGGGGAGGTATGTAGTGGTATAGATTGGACGTCGCCTACTATCTTAGCATTTTCCTATATTTATAGAGCCTTTGGTTTTCCTCCCTCCTTCTTATATATTATCACGAACCTACCAGTTTATAGAATATATTCTTTTCTTTCTTTCTTACTAACTGCTTTCTACTAATTAATTCTAACTAATTACGACTGACTAACCGACCAACCGATAGACAGATAGACAGACTAACAGTACTATGACTTTCCTATCTAAGAGATACCGTACCCTTCTACAATATTAACCTCTTTCTTCTTTTATACCTTTTTTATAATTGCTTAGGCAGTTTCCTAGGCTCTATATATTCTTTTAGTAAATATCTAGGCCTCTTTATAGCTAAGGCATTTGCGGGCCGTTATAGGTCCTATAGGTCTATCCTAATTAAAGGATGTTCGTGGCTTGTATCTATAGAGTAACTTAAATAGCGATATTTCTATACTATTATAAGGGAGCGTAAGCTATGCGTAGTTTATTATAGGTAGTAGTTTTAACTAGTTATCCTAGTAGTAATTAATAAAGGGACAAAGTCGCTGGTTAAGGTATTAGTTTATAATTTTAGTTTAGCTATTAGTTTAAGGGTAAAATGCAGTAGAGAGCTTAATCTTAATTCTAAGGATATGGCAGAATTTATCCTAGAAGTCTAATATAAATTAGGGCCTATAGTTAGAGATAATTAACTTAGGAGCGCTATAGATCTGGTAAATGTTATTAATATATATACGGGCTATATCTTTTATAGTTATAGTCTTAAAATAAGAGAGGGAAATAGCTTACTTGCTTAGTTAGTTAACTACCACAAAGGCCATATTATAGCTATATTTATCCTTTAAAAATAATTTAAAGTCTATTATAATATACTGCTAAGGGTATTTAGAAACTAGTAGTGGTTATAACTATTTAGGGGTTTAATCCCTAGGGGTGTCTACCTATTTATAAGTATAACAATTTTTAATAAATCATTCTATATTGGACAGGAGTCCTTACTAGTAGTAGTGGGGCGCTAGTAGTTAGTAGGTCTTATCTTAACCAGGGTACGCTATAGAGACTTAATAGTGGGCTTTATAGATTAGCTCTATTTATAAATTATTAATATTTAGAACTATAAGCCGTTCTTAGTATAAGAGTAGTCCATCTTATATTTCTAAATTAGAGTTACTTTCTATAGCTTAGTCGCGAAGGGCTTTTAGGGATTTAGCTATATGGTTTGCGGTTAAGATATAGTTAATTAATCCTATTAGTTTATTTAGGATCTCTCCTTCTATAGGTACTAGCTTATTTTATTTAGAGCTTAGTTCCTTAGGAATATATAGGTTAAGCTATTTAGGATAGAGGAGGGCATATATCTGGTGCTAAGCCTTTAGCTTATTCTATGGCTCTATGTCCTGTTCTCTTTAGGTAAGGGTATTAGCTTTAGAATTTTGTCTACTAAGGCGGTATATAATTATAAAGAAGAATTAGAAGAGTATTTTAGCCTACCTAGCCTATTAACTAATAAGCTAATTTATTATTATAAAATACTTAAGAGCTTTATAATTAGTATAGACTTTAATTTAGGAGTCTGTACTTCTAAGCTCTATACGTCACTAGGACAATAATTATATAATAGCTAGCATTTCCTTATTATATACCTTGTAGTTATACTTAGCTAGGGCTATTATCTTTAAGAAAAATAGAATAGGGTACCACTTACTATCTAGGTGTAACTGTAAGAGAACTCCTGCTACTACTCTATTAAAGGCATCTATTTCTAGCATTAATTTAAGGGCTAGGTTATAGTAACAGAAAACTAGAAAAGAGGTAAATTGGCCCTTTAATTCCTTAAAAGCTTTTATACAATTATTATTAAAAATAAAAGACATATTATTCTTTATTAGTCGTATAAGAGGCTTAGCTATAACCCTATAGTTATAAATAAACTAATAGTAGAAGTTATAAAAGCTAAGAAAGGACTAAATACCTTTTATAACATAAGGGAGTTTCTAGTTATATATTACCTGAACCTTCTTAGGGTTAACTTTAATTCCTTTTATGCTAATAATAAACCCAAGGTACTTTATTAATTTTACTCCAAATTTATATTTCTTAATATTAACTTATAGGCTTATATTCCGTAGCCTCTCTAGGACCTTTTTAATATAAACTTAGTGCTTAAGTTTATTGTCTAAGTATATAAGAATATTATCTAGGTATACCGTGTAGAATTTATTAAGGTAGTTAAAAAGAACATTATTTATATATTGTTAGCATATAGCTAGCCTATTTATTAGTCTAAAAGGAAGAACTTTATATTTATAAGAACCATAGCGGGTATAGAATGTTATTAGATTCTCTAATATAGGGTCTATCCTAATTTAGTAGAAAGCTTAGCGGATATTAAGCTTAGTAAAGATTTTAGCTTAGCTTAGATATATAAGGGTCTCATTAATTAGGGGGAGAGGGTAATAATCTTTTTAAGTAATGGTGTTTGGTTTTTAATAGTTAATATAGAAGTAGAGGCCTTTATTAGGTTTCTTTATAAATAAAATAGGGGAAGTAAAAGGGGCCTAACTTGGCTTAATAAACCCTTTATAGAGGTTATTAATTAAGTACTGCTTAGTTGCTTTTAGTTACTTTATAGTTTATTAATAAAGGGGGCTATAGCCTAGAGAGTTATTAGCCTTTAGTTAAATCTTATAATTATAGGTTTAGTAGGGGGGTAGTATATCTAAGGCTGCTTTTAAGAACGCGTCTCTATAGTCTAAGAGGTATATAGGGAGGAGGCGCTTAACTAGCTCCTTGTTAGTTTCCTTTACTAGCCCTTCTTCCTTCTTATTAATAATCTAGTTAATTTTATATAAGCTAGTTATAAAGACTTTATTATCCTTTTAATATATATTAAAGTAAAAGCCTATAGTGCTAATTGCCATAATATCTACTATAGGGGGGTTATATAATAGTAGGGGTGTCTACAGCCTTAGGGGCCTTTAGCGTATTAGTATTATTTTTACTCCTTTTAGCTCTTATTATATCTTCTAAATGTTATCCTCTATATCCTATTAGTATATCCTCTTCCCTATTAGCCGGATCTTCGCAATTTAGAAGTTGTCTATATTACTATCTATTCCACTTCCATAAGTAGAGTCTTCCTTAACTATAGTTCTTTAGGGGAGTATCCTTATTAATATAGAGTTCTTACTAGCCTTATAGTGGGCATCTTCTTAAGTAAAGGCTAGGTCGTGGTCCCTAATATCCTACTAGTAGATAGAATTGGCTTTTACGGCTAATATCTTATAGTTAATACCAATTTCTCTAATAAAGGAGGGTAACTTTAGTCTATTCTCTGGCTAAACAAACTATCTTTATTAAATGTTTAGCTAAATATTAAAGTAGGATATCTATTTTTAGCTAAGGATTATATTATAAAACCCTAGGTCTAAAATATAAAAGGGGATGCTAAACTAGTATTATCTATTAATAGTAATATATAGCTTTAAGATATAGGTAACTGGCTTACCAGCTTAGCTATTATAGCCTTTTACTTAAATAGGCTTCTTTAGTTAGGTAGCATTTATATTTAAGAACTTAGTAACGTTATTTATATAAGTAGTATTTATAAAGGCAAAGCTATTTACTTTAGTGTTAATAAGGGTAGTTATATTAACTCTATATCCATTTTAAAATACTATATATAGAACTATAAAGTGTTTTCCACCTATTAGCTAACTTAAATTAATCTTTTTAAGATTAATAGGATACCCTAGGGAGGAGTCTTTCTCTAGGGTTATTTTTTCCCTCTATTTCCTTAATATTACCTATATCCTTTAGCTCTAAGCAGGATGTAGTAAAGTAACTATCCTTTCTATAATTAAAGCACATAACCATAATAGGGTTAATTAGGGTATTGCGATAAGTATTAGCTAAAGGTATAGTACTAGCGATTTAGATAAGGCTTATAGGTAGGTAGTTATAACCACTTTTAATATAAGGGCGGTTGTGGTTTATCTTCTAACGCTAGCTCCCATTAGCGTAGCAAATAGGTTCTAGTTGCTATAGGACTTCTTTAGTTAGTTAAAATAAGTATTAATTTGTTTTAGTTCTAAATCTAGCGACAAATATTAGGCTGCAAGTTTTTAGTAGGTTAGTAGGTTGTTTAAGGCTACTATAATCTTCTTTTGTAGTTGGACTATATAATAGGACTAGCCTAGTTACAGTAGGAATGTCTTGGTAAAACACTTAACAGATAAATTCCAACGCTTTAATTAAATTCTGCCAAATTCTGCCAAGTTGATTAAATTCTGCTAAATTCTACTAACTTAATTAATTTCTACTAAATTCCACTAATGTAATGGAATTTGGTCGAAACCTATTAAAATCCGTATAAGCTTATACCTATGCGTCTACTGCTAAGACCCCAAATATTTAGTTATAAGTTTCCTATGTTCCTTTCTCTTCTTTATATAACATCTTATACTCTGTAAGAGCTATATACCCTTAGATTTAGACAGAATTTATATTATTCCTTTAAATCTTCCCTAAAGCCTCTTCGCGCTTTCATATTCTATTATATTAAAATAACTACTATTAAAATGGCAAACGAAACCAAATCCCCTTTAATAACTATAAACATTATATCCCTAGTTAGGGAACAGTTAACTATAATACAACAGTCCTTTATAGATGCCTTAGCTTAGCAGCAGGCTGCACTAGAAGACTAGTATTAGCAATTAATAGAAGCACTCCATAAAGAACTCCGCAATATTAAGGCACTTATGTTATAAACCTTAATAACAACACCCATAAATAAGATTAAAATATTAGTACCTAAACCTAACCTATTAAATGCGAATCCTAAACCAGTAATAATAGCTTAATTTATATATATAATAAACCTAGTACCTACTATAAAATCTAAAAAGCTCCCTAATCCTCTAATATTTAATGGAAACTAAAATAACCTACATCCCTTTATAACTAAGCTCCGTCTTAAACTTTTAATAAACTATAATTAATACCCTACTAAAGCTAACAAGGTTAGCTATAAAATATCTTATTTAAGTAAGGATGCTGCATAAACTATAGATCCATTCTTCCGCAATAGTACTTTTATTAATTTTAAAATCTTTATCTCTCTGCTATAATAAATATATAATAACGCCAGCTGTAAATATACAGCTATTACTAAACTTAAAAACCTATAATAACGGAACCAAGATTTTACTAGCTTCTTTTTAGAATTTTTAGGCCTTAGTAAGCTAGATTAGAATAAAGCCGCTAGAGTTACTGCTCTTTAATAAGCTATTTTAGATAAGATTAGAGCCTAGTTAGTAGGTAGGGAACTGCCAAAAGACCTATCTAAATTTGCTATAATGTGTTAATAAATTAATAAGGACCTTTAATATAATAAATAAACTTATTCTCTAAAGCTAACTATATCTTATATTTAAAATATTATAAAACTAGTATATACCCTAAAGCGCAATCCGTCTCTAAAATCTAAAAGTCCTATATATAACCCTATAGACCTTAACGCCACTTAATTCTATGTACCCTTACAAACTAATAAATAAAGAACTTAAGCTGTAAATAGAGAATGCTTTACATGCAGTAAAAAAGGATATATTTAAAGACATTGCCAAACTTACCCTTTTAAAAAAGTCCGCTGTAGTTCCTCCTAATCCTTAAATTATACCCGCTCTATAAATTATATTTAGTTGCCATAAAGCATTTTGCCTTTAGTTAACTTGGAAAACAAATTATCCTAAGGCTAAGTTATACCTTAGGATAAAAAGTGGAAGAGTATAAGTGTCTAGGCTCTTTTAGCGCTAATATATAGCACAACTCCCTTAATATATTTAGCGAAATTTAAATACTTAAAAAATAGAAGGAGGTATAAATCCTAATAGATAGCGGGGCTACTAGTATAAGCTTTATTAATATAAACTATACAAAAACTTAACGCCTAAATTTAAAGAAACTTAATAAGGCCTAAGGCCTATAAGGCTTTAATGGCAAACCCTTAATATATAGCGAAATAACATACTATACCCTAGTAAAAATGCGGATAGGTAAATACCTTAAACACATCTCTCTGTTTATAACACCCTTAAAGTAATATAAAGTTATACTTAAATATAGATAGCTAAAGCAACACAACCCCTTAATTAGTTGGGTTAAAGAAATATTAAAGTTTTATATAACTTACTGCCAAAGTTATTGCTTAAAAAACCATTTGCCCTATAAATATATATATAATTATTTAAATTTAATATAATATAAATTGCCTTTACTATAAACCCTAAGCTAATATAATACATCTATAACTGCCAATTATAGTAAAGAATGCGAAGATGTTTTGTTAAAACCTTTTAAATTTTATATAATATAGGCCGCACCTTTTATCTTATTAGCAAAAAGATAAGATTATAAAATCTTTACTGTAACTATAGAAGATATTAAAAAGGCACTAAAACTAAAATAATATACTAATTCTTAACCTCTTATACCTAAAGAGTACTATAATCTAATTAATAAGTTTAAAAAACGATTTATAGATTAACTAGCCCTATACTAACATAAGTATAATTTTAAGATAGAACTTAAGCCTAGTATAACACCAAAGTTTGGTCTGCTATACGGCATATTATAAAAAGAACTGCTTATAATATAATAATACCTTAACAAGCATCGAGAAAAAGGATTTATTTACCCTAGTTAATCTCTATTTGCCTTACCTATAATATTTATTAAAAAGCTAGGAGGAGGCTTAAGATTCTATATTAACTATTAAGCTCTAAATATAATTATAATTTAAAACCAATATCTAATTCCCCTAATTTAAGAGATGCTTAACTGTTTAGTAAAGGTATAGTACTTTATAAAGCTTAATATAGTTACTACCTTTAACAAAATCCATATATATAAAGGAGATAAGAAGTATATAGCTTTTTACACGTAATAGGGACTCTTTAAATACCTAGTAATGCTATTTAGCATAAAGAATAGTCCCAGTACGTTTTAGTAATATATTAATAATACGCTTTATAAATTCCTTAATATATTTATACTATATATATTAATAATATCTTAATTTACTTGTCCTTACTTTCTAAATATTGGAAACACATTAAAATAGTCCTTAAATGCCTATAAGATATAGGCCTATAATGCGATATTAAGAAATGCAAGTTTTACGCGTCTAAGGTTATATACTTAGGCTTAATAATATCCCGCAACGGAATTAAAATGGACCCTAAGAAAGTTACTGCGATTATAAATTAGAAAAGCCCTAGCAATGTATAAGATTTTTAAAGATTTTTAGGATTTATAAATTTCTATTAATAATTTATTAACTACTTCTTAGAAACTATTTAGCTATTAGTAAACCTAATAAGAAAGAATATAAAATTTAAATGGACTACTAAATGTAAATAAGCTTTTAATAACCTAAAGTATTATTTTATAACTGCTCTAATTCTTACCTACTTTAACCCTAACCTTAAATATATTGTTAAAACAGACTTATCTAATTATGCGCTAGGGGGAGTATTATTGCAATATAATAAGAATAGTAAGCTATATCTAGTAGCCTTTCTCTTCTAGAAACTCGCCCCTACTAAATTAAACTATAAGATATATAATAAGAAACTGCTTGCAATTATTAGATGTTTTAAATAGTAGTATCCCAAGCTTAAAGGATTATTGTTTTTAATATATATATTAATGGACTATAAGAACCTATAGTACTTTATAACTATAAAGCAATTAATATAGCGCTAAATTTGTTAGGCCAAATACCTCTTATAATTTAACTTTAAGATTATATACTAACTAGGCAAACTTAATTAAAAGCCTAATATATTAATATAATAATTATAGGACTTACCTGTAAATGCTATAAATAAACGGATTATAAATTAATTATAGATCTTATTACCTCCTAAATATTTTAAAAAACTATATCTTATATTTCTAAATACGGAACTTAATAGAAATAAATTAGAAGTTAATAAATAGGAAATAGAAATTAATAAGCTAATAGAATATAAATATAAGAATAATGTATAGATAATAGATATAATAAAAGTAATTTAAATAGGAAAACAATAGTATAAGGATATTACACTTGCTAAATATAAGATTTAAAATAACCGATTATACTATTAATAGAAGATAGTAGTTCCAAATTCTAAACCTTTACAATTTAAGATACTTAAATTTATGTATAACTCCCCTATAGTAGGGCATCCTAGCTATATAAAGACTTATAAAATTGTTTAATAAGTATACTACTAGCCTATAATGCACAACTATATATAAAAATACGTTTAAGTATGCAGGATATGCGTACGTGGAAAGACCTCTTATATAATAAAATAAGAAGTACTTTAACTACTACTAATTCTAATACAAAGATGGCGCGACATCTTAATTAACTTTATAGTTAACTTACCTAGCAGTAATAGGTTTATAAATATTATAGTAGTTATTAACCATCTTATAAAAATGCGATATATAATTCCTATAGACTTAATTAATGCGATATTAGTAGCCAAATGTTTTATTAAGTATATTTTTAAACTATGTAAACTTCCTAACTTAATAATATCTAACTATAAAAGCTAGTTTGTTTTAGATTTCTGGCAAGCCCTATATAAATAATTAAGTATTTAAATATAACTCTTAACTGCATTCTATCTAGAGATAGATAGTTAAACTAAAATTATAAATATAATTATGGAATAATACCTATAAATAGAACCCTTAACTTAGATTTAAACTATAACCTAAAATTAATATAATAGGACCTACAATTAAACGGATTTAGTTAATTAATATATATAACTTTGCTAATTAAATAAAGCAGTTAACGGAACTATTATAAAGTAAATTAATATACGCTTAAATAGTATAGGAATAGCATATAAATAAAGGATAAGCTCCCATATAGGACTTTAAGGAAGGTAATATGGTTTACCTAAATACATAAAATCTACAGACTTAATAGCCCTTAAAGAAACTTAATTAGAAGTCTACGGGCCTCTACTAAATTAAAAAGAAACTAAGCCTATATACCTATAAGCTTAAACTACTAACTAAAATAAAAATATACCCAATATTTTACGTAAGCTTGTTACAACCTTTAAAAGATAATCCTATAACTTATAAAGTGCCGCCACTACCTCCTATAATTATTAACAACAGTAATAGTTCCTACTTTATTAACTTAATTAATAATATATAATAGAAAACACGATCTAAACAATTTAAACTTCTTATTAAGTGGAAAGGATATTGTCTGTACGAGTAGAGGTTGTAAATTACATTATGCGCAGAGCGTATGCGGCAGGGGCTGTATGGCGTAGCGTAGGTCACCTGACTACCTACGGCCCGATAGATAGCCCGACCTTTACTACCCCTTTCTCTCTCCTTAAGTAGAAAAAGACGACACGAATAAACCAAGAACCAGTTACCTTATATTGCAATTACAGTACCCCCCCAGGTGATACTGACACTGATTAGTGATATCACAGATTAGAGCCTAGTGTTATTACGAAGAGAGACAACACCCGATTGCTCCTACCAAGGCCCGTCGATCGTGTCGTGTTTGCTAAGGAGAACCCTTTCTACCAAGGCCCTGGGAACTTAAAGAACCGACTCCTACCAAGGCTTTGTTTGGTTCGCGTCCATCACGCAAATTAACACCTAGATAAGGAGAACCCTTCCTACCAAGGCCCTAGGAACTTAAAGAACTGGCTTCTACCAAGGCTTTATCCGGTTCGCGTCTATTACGTAAATCAATACCCAGTACAACCTCTTTACTAAGTGCCAGTACCCCTACCTATACCACGACCTACGCCAGTTATGTCCGACACAGGAATCCAACGTCCGTACTAGGGTAATGGAATTACCCTAACCAATAAAACTACTGCAGAAGATATCACCAACTATATTAACTTTAAAATTAATAAGTATACCAAGTACAACTTTAAAGACAAAAGCCTATGGGAATTATACCAAGAGGATTTTAATAATTTTGAGGTACAAACATTTAAGGACACTAATAGGTCTGCAATTAAAAGACTTAAACAACTGCTCCGATATAATGGAGTATGGGTCTTTGATAAAAAGAGCAAGTCAGTACCACAAGCACTGTACGACGTCGCTTACGAGGACGACCCTACGGAATGGTCAGATGCAGAAATTAAGCTATATATTAGCAATAAAGGACCCTTTAATTTATACGTTATTAACCGCCGCCTTAAATCACGTTCATTAACTCCCTTAACGTCATCTACTACCCCAACCCCAGCTGTCTCAAATGACCCTCCCCCTACGGCCGAGCTCCCCTCGCCTATAAACGTCACGGCTCCCTCTACGAACATCACGGCTCCCCCTACGAACGTTACAGCTCCTTCTACAAAAGTCATAGCCGCCGTTAACTACGGTAGAGACTTAGCAACCCTAGTAAAGATGTATACGGAGGAAAGCAAGTACAGCGGAGAGGATGACAATTTTGACTACAAGCTCACAATTTTCAACGACCTTTGTGATAGAGTTGGTATACCGCAAGAGGCAAAGATTAAAGGCTTTCCGACAATGCTATATGGTATTACTCTTAACTTCTACTACGAGAATAAGGCAACCTATACCACCTTTAACGACATCTGTAACGCCGTACGCAACTATTTTAAAGGACCGGAATATAAGCGTGGAATTCTGATAAAGTGGAATGCTATTACTCTTAAGACAGTAATAATGAAAAATAAAAGCAAGTCTATAGGGGACTGTCTATAGCTACTGCTTAACGACCTCCGTTATTTACAGCATGGTCTTGACGCTAACCTCTGTAATAATGATTTCCTATATAATAAGCTCATCGTCGCTTGTTAAGACGTCGCTGCTTGCTAGGCAGCTTGCTTGAACCTACCTACCACACTTACTAGCCTTATGAACAGCCTACGATCATCAATTATCACCTATGAGAAGATTAATGGTACTATAGGATAACCTGCCAATGTGTTCTTATAGCCTATAGAACAGCCTATAGACGTATTCTTTACTAACCGTCGCTACTACTAACCGACGTCTTGACTAAGTTCATCAAATAATCATTACAGCAATAACGCTAGGACGTGCTTCGTGTGTAAGAAAGGAGACTATTGGTCAACTAAGTACACTAAAGAAGAACATAACGAAGCAAGAGAAGGATTCAAGAGACGTGTCCACCAGTACCTTGCGGACAATGATATCGACGACGATTTTAACAAGGATATAACGGCTATGGCACTTGATACATCAACTCCTAGCAGTAATTTCTTCTACAACGACTATGGTATTGAGCACTTTATGACTTTAAACGGACCAATACCAATTGAAACCGCTAAGAAAATAGTCACGTCTATGAACAATAACGCCTTTGCCCATAGCCTTACTGGTGGCGTAGAACCTAGTGGTACGGAACCTAGTATAGCAAGACGCGGTGATGATGGCAATAGGAGTAGCAACGACAAGGGTAAGAGCGCCACCTACCTCTATAACAATAACCCTCCTAACCTTACCGTTGATATTAACTTCCTTAACTGCCACTTTGACGACAACGGGTAGGACTACGGATACTTAGTTGTTAGCCCTTTCTTTCCTTTTTATAAATGTCGCCAGTGTCTGTACGAGTAGAGGTTGTAAATTACATTATGCGCAGAGCGTATGCGGTAGGGGCTGTATGGCGTAGCGTAGGTTACCTGACTACCTACGGCCCAATAGATAGCCCGACCTTTACTACCCCTTTCTCTCTCCTTAAGTAGAAAAAGACGACACGAATAAACCAAGAACCAGTTACCTTATATTGCAATTGCAGTACCCCCCCGGGTAATACTAATAGATATAAAACACAAACCTAGGAAACCTATAACTAGATTAAAGCCGACGCGCCTTCCTTAGTAAAAGAATTCTATAAGGACTATCCTTTGCGGCCTGCTTTAGCTAGCTAGATGCGATATAAAGGTAAGTAATTACCACCTAATACAAATATATAAAACACAATAGCAAGAAACTTAAAATTAAAAAGAACTTAAAATATACTATAACGCTTATAACGCGATTATATAATATGCGATAAGTTATAAGTCTTAACTAAAATTAAATTATTTGGACCTTTGGTTAAAGGGGGGGTACTATAATAGGACTAGCCCAGTTATAGTAGGAATGTCTTAGTGAAACACTCAACAGATAAATTCTAACGCTTTAATTAAATTCTGCCAAATTCCGTTAACTTAATTAATTTCCACTAAATTCTACTAATGTAATAGAATTTAGTCAAAACCTATTAAAATCCGCGTGGGCTTATGCCCACGCGTCTGCTGCCAAGACCCTAAATATTTAGTTATAAGTTTCCTATATTCCTTTCTCTTCTTTATATAACGTCTTGTACTCTGCAAGAGCTATATACCCTTAGATTTAAATAGAATTTATATTGTTTCTTTAAATCTTCCCTAAAGCCTCTTCGTGCTCTTATAGACTATTAGCTTATTATATAGGTCTAAATAGTAGTTCTTAGGGGGAACCTAGCCTTTGCCTGCTAAGTATAAGAATTAGGTCTAAAACTTAGTAAAGGATTAGTTTAATTTTATTATTAGGCGGTTATAGTTATAACGGGCATCCTATACTTTATTTAGATTAATATAAATAGTAGCTAGATACTATATTATTTTATTAATAGATATAAACTAAACTAGTAACTTATCCTTAAACTTAGCCTAAAGGTATTACTAGGCGTCCCTAATAGTTTAACTAAAGAGGTAAAGTATTTTAGCTTCTTTAGAGGGGAAATGGTTATAGTTAACACAAAGCTTTCCTTATACTTAGATTCTCTAGTTTTTAAAGGTTAGGTCTATACTATTTAATAATAGTAGGGGGTTAGGGAGCTTAACAGGTTTTAATTACTTTATTACTATATCTATACTCTCTAGTATATTATATTTAGTTAAGTAAATAGGTTAACCAAGGCTTTATAAAGGGGAGGCTAGGCTATTTTATAAGGCAGTAAGGCTTTCCAGAATATCCTTTAAAGTCTCTTATATACTGTTGGGAATATAGGCAAGTTGCTATCATGCGAGGCAAGTTGCCGTCACGTGTCGCCGCGGCACTAGCGTAGCGAGGAGCCTTAAGCTCCTCACCCTTCCTTAAGCAGGAAGGAGAAACAGAATAACAATCATCATACTATCTACGAACCGTAGCTACGTGATATCACCTTATAATACCTACACTGATTAGTGGTTAACTTCACTATTATACCATAGAACAGCTAGGTATTCCACCAAGAAGAGATAAGCCACTATACCAGTGCTACTCGTGCTAGAGGAAGCTGTCTTTTAAGGTCAGAACTGGTCCTAAACCTTAAATAGAACTCTTCTACAAATCTAAGGATCTAAAGGCCAGAACTAGTCCTAAGCCTTTCCCAGATTACAGATTCTTACGTCCATTACACAGAATAACACGCTTTACGAGTCTTTGCAATTTAAGGCCAGAACTGGTCCTAAGCCCCATAATCGCAAATATACGTTATAAACGCGTACTAAATAACGAACGCGTACCAAACAATAATCCCTATACTAATAACACTTCCCTCCCTCTAAAAACATGGCTACGCCTACCTTAAACGACTGGGAAGACTCCTTACTACTAGGGGTAGCTTTGTACGCGAAACTTATTAATAAAGATTAGGACGAATTTACTATTAATATAATAACTTATACTGTAAAACAAGTTAATGGCTTTCTCCTATACCGTATTATATTCTACTAAAGTAGACACTACGCCAATCTATAGCTGTAGGAATATTTTAGGGAGGATTTTATAGGATGGACCGCTAACACCTAGGCACTTGGCAATGTTGATATTGTTTAGGATTTTTGAGACTTCCTCTATAGGAATAGGGTATACGTTGCTAATAACAATAATCCAATTACCAGTAATATTCAGGCCGTTATTATTGGTATAGAAGAACCAGTATGGACGGAAGCTGAGATTATATATTAACTATAGAAACCCAAAACCAATCCATATTCTTTAGAAGGTAACTTTAATTCAGAATGGAACCCCTAGAACGCTAATCCTCTATTCCAGCCAACTGGTGAGCCTATACTACTAGAGACGCAGCAACCTCTGCAAGAACTTCTGTAAGAACTTCCGCAAGAACCTCTGCAGCAATCTCCGCAGCAATCTCCGCAATAACCTCCGCAACAACCTCTATCTTCAGTTCCCTAGTATCCACTAATTTAACCCACAACCTTAACTACTGCCCCTTAACTTAAGCAAGTATAAGATCCCCTTGCTTCGCGATTTAACAACCTTCAAACTCTGCCACAGCAAGATTAGGAGAAAAAGTTTGGTGGAGAATTATACAACATTCTTAATATTAAATTATAGGTTTCCTATAACTATTGCAACAAGATTAGATTGCCAGAGGTTTAACATTATAGTATATTTTCAGTCATGCTTAAAGATCGTGCCAGTAGCTTCTATTACAGCAAGATTACTGGAAGATTATATAACTTAAGATCTATAATTGGCACTGCTATTTACTCTCATAAGGCACAGTAATTCTACTTTAATAACTACCCTTAGCAGGGGCTTAATTACGGCAAATATAACGGTTATAATGACGATTATAATAACGGCTAGTACTGCACCGATCCCTTCTATAGATGAAGTGGATATGGATAAGGCTATTGTAGAGGCTCCAGCTGCTGTAGAGGAGGCTCTTATAGAGGATCTAGTGGAGGTAGATTCTGGAATAGAGCCGGATATCAACAAGGGAAGCGATTGGAACGGCATAGTCACGTAGGCAACCCATAAAAGAAGAGTTGCCAGTGTTAGGACTATATTAGGACTGTGTTAAAACTAGGTCATATAATTCTTAGGCTATATTTAACTTACGCTCCGCTAGCTCCATAGCCCTATTTTAACAACATAGTTCCCTGGTTGATCTACCTAGGATTTCCTAGTTTACTACTTAGTTAACTACCATTTCTTTAGCAAATTTTGGGACAGCGAGACTTATATTACAATGGCAATAGTAAGTAAGGAGGATTAATATTTGTTACGCTAGTCGAGCAGTGTATGTATGTAGATGGTAACCGCAAAAGAAGAGTTGCCAGTGTTGGGAATACAGGCAAGTTGCCGTCACGTAAGGCAAGTTGCCGTCACGTGTCGCCGCGGCACTAGCGTAGCGAGGAGCCTTAAGCTCCTCACCCTTCCTTAAGCAGGAAGGAGAAACAGAATAACAATCATCATACTATCTACGAACCGTAGCTATGTAATATCACCTTGTGATACCTATATATACTTTAGGCTTAAAGATAATTAACCTTTTAATTAGCTGCAAGGGCACAAATCTACTTATATATATTTATAACGTTATTATTATCTTTAATTTCTAATCCTAATTAGATCTTGTATTATATTTAGGTAGAGATAAATCTTTTAAATAAGCTTACTTTAGGCGCTATTATTAGCTTCCTAAGGTTTATTAGAATTATATAATTTGGTTTTAATTCTGGGGTTCTTTTAGGGGTATAGGTTAAATATAGTCTGGCCTATAAAGTGGGATATTATTAGGGCCTTCTTAGGCGTAGTAGTATAAGTTTTTTTTATATCTAAGTATAACGCGTTAACGCGTTATTATAGATAAAGGTCTTCTTTTAGGGTAAGATATTATTAAGGCCTCTTAGGCAATATAGGGAGAGCTTAGTATAATATAACGGGCTTATATAAATGCCTCTAAACTAAAGCTTGTAGATTACTACTATATAAGAATACTAAGGTAAGGAGAAGAAGAAGAAGAAGACTGTTAAAAACTAATTAGATATAAGGGGTCGCTAAGGCGCTAGTAGCAAGCGGGCTAATAGCAATTTTCCATACCGGGCATAGAAAATCCTAATTAGTTAGCTCTATAAGTAGTGCTAGCAAAATCTAGCAGAATCTAGCAAATTGCCTAGATATGCGGCAAATTGCCCTAGAAACGGCAATGTAGTAGGTAACGCGCTCTAGCACCGTCATAATATATATATAAAGTCCTTAAACCCTTCTTAATTCCATATTATAAGAAGATTATAGTATAACGTTATAATCCTAACGAGTTTAAATGCGATTAACCTCCTTATGTCTTTTAATAAGATAATACCCTATCCTATATTAGTAAATAGACTATCTAAAGGTTAAAGAAGGCTAGTATTCTTATTCTTAAGTATATTAGGAACTCCCCTAATATAAACGCAATTAAAGGGTTATAGATGCTAATAAAAACAAAGATTATAAAGGAATGGGGGGGCCCTTATACGTTTGTTACGAGATAGGGTTAGTAGTAGCTAAATATATATAATTAAGGGGTCTATAAGATATTGCGCGATTACTTATAAGGGTTAAAGGCGTAAGAAGGTAATATACCTACATATAGCTAACGTAAGCTATACGCGAGGCTCTCTTATAGAGGCCCCTACGGTTAGGTTTATAATATTACCCCCTCTCCTATTAAGGTGGAGCTCTAGCAATGCTATGGCTACTATATATATATAAAAGGGACACTTAGGGTATAGAGAAGAAAAAGAATATTGCTAAAGGCTTGCAATAAACGTTATATAATAAGGCTTGGTACCTAAAAATCCAACTAATTAGATAACTTTAACCGCCGGTTAAAGTTTTTAGATATCTTAATGTTTTCTAGTTATATAATCACACTTTATAGCAATCTGCGGCAATCTAATAGCAATTTGCCCTTATATGGTAATATATAATGGTTTAAATCTATAAGGGCTTCTATAGAGGATTAGGCATGAAATCTCTGCTTAAGCCCGGTTTCTATAGGTTTGTATAGTAAAAATTGCTAATTAGATCCTTAGCATTTTTAAAGCCTTCCTATAGCTGCCATTCCAGCTAGTCTATATTAAATCCTATATAGGTAGCTTTATAGTAAAGCTGCTGCCCTCTACCTTTGTTAAAGTATTTAGAGTTAATAATTTGTTTAATAGTCTACTCCTTATAGTTTTTATCATTATTCTTATCTTAGATTAATACTAGTAGGGGTTTAAGCTATATTTATCCTAGTAGAGGGTTAGGCTAGTAAAGGTATAGCAGCTATAGATAAAACACAAGCTATATCCTATGGGTAGTTAAGGTAGACAGAAGCTCTAGTTTATATATAGCTCCCCTATTAATAACTTATTTAATTTAGTAGGGGCTAAGGTTCTTATAATTAAGTAACTTTATAGGCCTCTATATAGAGATATTATATATATTTAACTATACCTAGTCGCCAATACGCATCTTAGGTAGTGGTGTTTTGTAATAATTGGCGAAGTAAGCCTGCTGTAACGGGACTAGCCCAGTTACAGTAGGAATGTCTCGGTGAAACACTCAATAGATAAATTCCGACGCTTTGATCAAATTCTGCCAAGTTGATCGAATTCTGCCAAATTCCGCCAACTCGATTAATTTCCACCAGTCTCCACCAAATTCCACCGACGTGATGGAATTTGGTCAAAACCTGTCGAAATCCGCGTGGGCTCGTGCCCACGCGTCTGCTGCCAAGACCACGAATATTTAGTTACAAGTTTCCTATATTCCTTTCTCTTCTTCACGCAACGTCTTGTACTCTGCAAGA
>Ga0307507_10002427_pt1 | contig 39134 bp, 14 predicted proteins | sample 7_EM_MG_FD_207223 | JGI IMG/M metagenome (GOLD analysis project Ga0307507, IMG submission 207223) | Populus trichocarpa ectomycorrhiza microbial communities from riparian zone in the Pacific Northwest, United States - 7_EM | ecosystem: Host-associated > Plants > Roots > Unclassified | place...
AGGTATGAGAACTCTGTCTATTAAAGAGGGCTCTAGAGCCTCTATATATACACCAGATAGGTGACAAATAGGTTGCAAATAGAATGACGACTACGTCGTCATTCGGTAATGGAAACAGGTATTTAGACATTCGATGAGACACTCGATGAGACATACAAGGAGACATACGAGGTAAGGAGCGGGGTATTGAGACATAGGGTTCTAGACTTGAAGCCAGTATCAAGATGGTAGTAAGGAAATCCGATCCAGTTCGACAACTATTCACAGAAATTTTTCCAGCTAAACACATTTCCACCTCTTCCCTCTGGCCCAGTCTTAAATTCGGACACTGTGCATACATCAAGAGGCTGAGTGAACCAGTCCTAGTCATCCCGCGCCCACGCCTCTTTTGTAGCGTGCTCCGGCCGCAAAAAATACGAAATGAAGTAACGTTTCGCAGCTCCATCATATCTCTGAGTAACACGATGTAGCGGTGAGTGAAGTCTGTTCCCCGAGAGCCGCTGAAGCGAGTCGGCGACATTTACAATGCCGCACCCAGGCATCGGCGCAGCGAACGCCCATCTCTTTGCCTCGGGCAGGTACACGTGCAATCCCCATTGGTCGGTAAAAAGTATCGTGAATGTGCCACTATCAGTATGCTTGTTCTCGCCCACATCAGCAAGCCTGCTTAGTGATGGTTCGTAGATTAGCTTCAGGCCGGAGTCACTGGGTTCGCCTTTGCGATGATGCCGCTCGAAGCGGTTGGTGTAGTCTAACATGAGAGCTTCAGAAAGGCAAGATAGCATCGTCTCGCAGGCGGAGTGGCAGAGTATAGAGAACTGCCTGAGCAGCTGAGCGCTATTACTGAGGTTGTTGGGAATCTGAAGTGCTCCTTGGACCAATTCGTCGTAGGCCATCTAGTTGGAAGGTTAATCGCAAGTGAAGAATTGCAAGGTTGTGGAGAGGCCTTACTTCGAAAGTCTCATCGCAGTCACTCTTCTTGTAGCTTGAAAAACAGTTCAGGATCTGGCCTAGAAAGTGATGTCGTGTATAACTCACCCACGATCTTGCGACATCGGCTGCTTCTCTCTGTAATCCATCATCTTTACCTCGTAGGGCTGATTAAAGTATTTCTCCGAGAGAACATAGACCTCTGGCAAATCTTCAAGTAAGTGCTTTATAGAGTCATTTCGAAAATCGAGGTAGAAGAAACCGTATGACTCGGCAGCTCTCAGCAGCTTTGCGATCTCTCCGGATTCTTTCGCCACCAAGCGAGCAAGGACGATCGTCTCAAGGGGAGCGACGTCGATTTGTTTGTCGTCGAATATCATTGTAGTTGAAACAGTGGTGTGAGGCATGCTAAAAGTCCAGAAGATGGAGTCTATGTCTAAAGTGTATGACCACAGATAGGGGATTATTTAAGCTTACCTAGATAAAAGCTCGGCTCACGTATCCTATACCGCCGATCGTGCCAAGTAAAAGGGGTTGAGCTTACTACTGGATAGGTTTAGCGAAACCAAATGTTATATAAACTTTTATTTAACAAGGTAATATTTTCCTACCTAACTTTATAATATAAATAACTCTACCTCTCTAAATTATAATATTAAAATAGATTAGTATAACTAAAAAGATTATATAATGTATTTTTAATACATTTTAAATAATATCTTACTTAACTTTATATATGCTATTAATTTTCTTAATATATATTTAATATATTTAATTTAGGATTTAGCTAGTATTTTACCTTAATTAATTCTAAATACTGGACTTAATAGTAGCATCTTAAGAATACGATTGTATTATATATAATGCACTTTATAAAGGGAGTTTTAAGGCTATAGATATAGAACAATATTTATATTTGCCTTATAAATATATAAAAGTCCTATATATAGCTTTAAGTAAAGAAAAGTATATAGAATTTTATCGTCTACTAAATAGTATAGTATTTATAATGTACTTTAAATATATCTATAATATTAATACTTTTTAAATAATAAACGACTTAAGAATATTTAAAATTAGATAAAGTATAAGCTAAATAAGGTTATTGCTACTAGTATTAATAAATACTAGTAGGTATGGATTTGCTTCGCAAATCCTATCCCTCTGTCGTGCTGCGTAGTAGGGCGGGGGGCTGCGCTACGGGGGCTGCTTCGCACTAGGGGAAAGCTTTAGGCAGAGCCCTGTGCAGAGCTTTAGTAGAGGTTTGTGAGAGCCTTATGCAGAGCCTTATGCAGGCGTGTAGACATATAGATATATAGACGTGCAGATATTTGTAGAGACGATTACATGGGCAATTGTATAGACGTTTGATTAATTAATTATATGGATGTTTGTAGAGCCGTTTGTACCGGCGTTTGTGTAGACAATTGTTAAGTCTTCCTAGTATATTAGTGCTGCATATTAGTAGAGCTTTGGAGCTCTATATTAAGGTTTAAGCAGAGTATTGTGTAGAGCTTTTAAGTAGAGCTTTTAAGTAGAGCTCCGTGCGGAGCCTTAATAGAGTTTCGAGCAGAGCGTTATGCAGAGGTTTAAGTAGAGCTTTAATACTTCTAGTAGAGTTTTGATAGAGCTTTAACAGAGCTTCAAGTAGAGCCTTATGTAGAGCCTTAAGTAGAGCCTTAAGTAGAGCGTTGTGCAGAGGCTTGTGCAGAGCTTCTCTACATAGAGCTTATATTTAGGCTTGTTTTTAAAGGGCTTGTAAATAACTTTATACAGAGCTTTATACAGGCGTTTATGTAGGCGGTTATGTAGACGTTCGTGCAGACATTTATAGAGACGACGGTAGAGATATTCGTACGGACGATTGTACGGGCAATTGTAGAGATGTTCGTAGAGACGTTCGTAGAAACAATTGTGAGACTTCCGAGTATATTAGTGCTGCGTGTTAGTAGAGCTTCGAGCAGAGCTTCGAGTAGAGCTTTGAGTAGAGCTTTAAGCAGAGCTTTAAGTAGAGCTTTGAGCAGAGATTCGAGCAGAGCTTTAATAGAGCTTCGAGCAGGGCTTCGATAGAGCTTCGAGTAGAGCGTTGAGCAGAGCGTCGAGCAGAGCTTCGAGCAGAGCGTCGAGCAGAGCGTCATGCAGAGCTTTGTGTAGGTGTTCGTGTAGGCGTTTACGCAGACGTTCGTGCAGACGTTTCTAGAGACGATCGTAGAGAGGTTTGTACAGACGATTATATGGGCGATTGTAGAGCCGTTCGTAGATAGGTTCGTAGAGACGATTATAGAGAGTTCCTAGTATAAGTGCTGCGTGTTAGTAGAGCTTTGGAGCTCCATATAGGGCTTTGAGCAGAGCTTTTGGTAGAGCTTTTAGTAGAGCTTTTAGTAGAGCTTTTGGTAGGGCTTTTGGAAGAGCTTTGTAGAGCTTTGGTAGAGCTCCGCAGGTGCAGATATTTGCAATCGCTACTCCTCCGCAATGACAGGTCGCCTATGGCTGCAAAGTAGATGTATGGGGTGTGGAAGGAGTGTTCTACAATTTTATGGATCGATTTTTATAATATCTATAGTAGTAAAAATATTAGTATATAAATAGGGCGTAAATTCCGAAGTTGGTGGCGGTTGGTTAAAGTCTTAGATCGACTTTTATTATAGTATTGTAATTATTTTAAAATTAATACTAATAAGTTTAAATATTATAAAATTGTCTAATTACTATTAAGCAAGGTCGTTATAAATTAAATAACTTTAATAGTTAGTATTAAGATATTCTTTCTATAATTAAAGTATAAATACTTAATTAAACTGTTATATAAATATGTTGGCCGCTAAAATCAGACTGTATAACCTGTAAGTAATAACGGCTACAAACCTATAATCTTTAAAGTTTAGATAATAGAGCTAATATAAAGACGTTATATAGTGCATAAGTAAGACCTAGTGGTTATTAAAATATTAGTAGGCGGTAGTAAAAGGTTTTTATATAAGATTATTAGGAAAATGTTTATGCCTTTTAATAGTTCTAATAGGTTTCTAATAGCCCTAATAGGAGCTGTTAGGAGTTTTAGAAAATGCTTATACTTGGTATTTTATTAGGAAACTATTAGGAGGTTGCTTAGACTACTAGGATCTCTAGGACCTCTAGGACCTTTTATTAGATAATTCAGATAGAGCTGCTTATTAATGAAATAGGTTGATTGATTGATGATCTTGACTTAATCGTTAATTGATACTCCTGTGGTTGACCTGGGCCCCTGGGGCTCTATGAAGAGATTTACAATGCACGTGCCCTATACACGTGACTCGTGCACGTGTCCCACGCCTTAGAGAATATAGATTATCTAACACCTCTAGGACCTTTAGGACTATTAGGACTATTAGGACTATTAGGACCATTAGGACCATTAGGATAATAATAAAAATTCTAGATTTAAAAATAAAGTATATTAATACTCTAGTATTTATAGTAAGTTAAAAAATATATAATTAATTTAATTATATATAGTCTATATAATATAAATTAATCTTTTCTATCTACCTATATCTGTTATAGGAGCTCTACAATAGCTTAGGCATTAAGTAATTAACTAAAAAGCTTTGTACGGAGGCTCTAAATTATTAATTAGCGGTATTCCTAATAATCTACTGGCTGTATACTAATTTGCTAACTAGGCCTAGTGCCTACCTACCTGCTTACCTACCTACCTACCTATCTTACTTATTTTACCTATCTTACTATTCTACCTGCTTATGCCTACCTATCTATACCTACCTATCTATGTCTACCTGTCTATACTTACCTATTATGCCTACCTATCTATACCTACCTTCTATATCTGTAATTTAGGGGAGAGGTTGGCCCAATTAAAGGCTCTACTTAATTTAATTGCGATTAATAATATTAATTTAAATCGTTCTCTATAGGCGTTTGCTAGCTATATATTTAAACGGTAGTTATCTAGGGTGCCTCCCTAGGAGGCCTTAATTTAATTTAATTTAATAATAGGCTAATATTAAAGCTCCGGTTCGATTTAATCAATCAATTAAATTAATTATAGTTTTTACTGGCTGGTTATTTAAACGATTATTATCTAGCTTTAGTGACGGTCTCTAGTTTTAGTAATGGTTTTCTTCTACTTACCTATCTACCTATCTACCTATCTATCTACCTACTTACCTACCTACCTACCTGCCTACCTGCCTACCTACTTACTTACCTACTTACCTGCCTATATTAGTATCTAATTTAATTTAGGGAAGGGGTTGGCCTAATTAAAGGCTCTAATTGATTTAGATCGTTCTCTATAGCCGTTCGCTAGCTATATATTTAAATAGCGGTTATCTAAGGTGCCTCCTTAGGAGGCCTTAATTTGATTTGGTAATAGGCTAATATTAAACTTAGCCAATTGATTAATTAAATTGTTCGTGGTATTCGCTGGCTAATTATTTAAAAGGTTGTTATCTAGTTATAGTAACGGTTCTCTGGTTCTAGTAATAGCTATCTAGCTTTAGAACGGTTATCTAGTTCTGGCAACAGTTGTTTAGTTTTAGCAATAGTTATCTAGTTTTAGCGATAGTTCTCTACTAGCTGCTATTTTAGTACCTTCTGAGGTAGGGAGGATATAAGGAAGGGTAAAAAATAAGGTGGCTATAAAGGGGGTAACTTAGCAGAGGTATATGTAAGCTATTAGGAATATAGTGGGGACCTAATAGTAATATGTGTTATGTGGAGCTTTATGGAGAGCCTCTATATATAGAGCTTTGCGCAGAGCCTTGTATAGGGCCTTTATACGCAAAGCTTTATATAGAGCTTCTTTATGCAAAGCTTCTTTATATAGAGCTTTATATAGAGTTTTGTATAGAGCTTTATACAGAGCCTTGTGTAGAGCTTTATATAGAGCTTTATATAGAGCCTTATATAGAGCCTTAGTAGTATTACTTAAGGGGTATATATAGGGTGTTGCTCTAGGGGGGTGTTAGGAGGGGTATTACTTAGGGGGTATTCTGCTAGGAACTTAATAGGATAATTAAGAAATACTAGTTTCTTATTAGAAGCCTATTAAAGCTCCCTAATATAGTCAAAATCCACTCTATATTTTATACGTTAGTCCTTTACCCAACTTAGATAGATCTAAGACCCTCCTCTATTGGTTAAAGTAGATAGTAAAGATAAGTACTTCTTTAAAAGAATTAATAATATTAAGTACAATAAATAGAAACGCTAGTATATATATCTTACAAAATAGAGAGGCTATATTAAGCCCTTATAGAACTCTATTAACTCTTATATAAGCCGTAAAAGATTTTTACAAACTCTACCTAGAATTAATATAACCTTATCTTGCAGAAGCTCGAGTTTAAAAGGGGTGGTTTATTACGGGACTGCTTCGTAATACCTTAAAAACGTCTACTTATTTCTACCCTCTTGACCTCTATATTAATAACTTAGTTAAACAAGGCATATAATAGCAATTTAATGGCAATCTGCTAGTACTGTAACACACTACTGTATTCTACCTGCCCTATTAGCAAATATAGTAGAAGTTTAGCAGAATATAGTATAATATAGCAGAATATAGCAGAAGACACGCTCTAGTACCATTATATATCCCGTGCGTAATATAGCACTTATTAACCTAGTAACTAAGTATAATATATTCCTATTTTCTTACTTTCTTTCCTTATGTAACGTCTTGACTTTATTACGCAGTTTATATACAAAGCTTAATAATATCACTTTGCTATATATTATCGCCACTCGTACTTACTTCATAATACTTAAAAATAGACTACTAAAGTATAATGAACGGCCAGTAGTAGCTAAGGAATAGAACTTACGGACTTGGCTTATCGCTAAAGTATATACTTAGATCTCTATGGCCTATCTTAGAAAAAATAAGACCTATAAGATTATTGTTAACTATTACTACTGGCCTAGAATAATTATAGATAGTAATCGCTATGTATAAATTTATAATAACTATTATAGGTCTATAATTCTACAAGATAAGACCTTATGTCGACCCGAATTAGGTTCTTACTATCCCAACTTAGCTACTTACCCATTAACTTAGTTATCGACTTAGTTATTAACTTGGTTACCTACCCTATCTTAATTTAAACACTTACCCCTTATTTCCATTGCCACCCCCTATTTCCCTTGTCTTTTCTATTTCCTATACCTTTCTTATATATATATAGAGGTCTTAGAACCATATTTAATAGATAGAGTCCTTATTATTATTTTATAATCAGTATATGGACATCTAGTCAATACCTTAAGACTATTAAAAGCACTCCTAATCTTAGAGCGCCACTAGTAGTATATCTTTATAGATTTCTATAAGCTATTTATAGACCATAATAGATACAGTGCCAAGACATTAGTCTCCCGACAGGAACACAAAATCGCGATCGCGAAAATTCCAACCCAAAGATCGCACCCTTAGCGCACCACGATGCAACGCTTATTTGGTACCCAAATTAGTGGAAATAGAAGGCCTGGAACTGAGCTTTTAGAAGCTGCAAGATCTGGAATTATTGCTGTGTCGGAGGCTGGGGTATTAAAGCCTAAAATTGCCGCAGAGTATCGCGTCAATTGGTTAACTGTTTACGATATAATCAATTAATGGAAAAACCACTATACGCTTGAATCCCTATCAAGAACCGGATAGCTTGAAAAGCTTACTCGACACCAGAAGCGTCTACTTATTTAAATTGTATACAGGAACCCTAGAATCGACTGTATAGCTCTTAAGTGCCAAATTATAGGGGTCACCGTTACGCACAAAACATTATATTATCTCCTTAAAAAATACTATATTAAGAACTGGCGCGCCAAGAAGAGACTAAAGCTGATGCCAGCGGCAGCTTAATTAAAGCTTTATTGGGCTTAAAAGTATAAGGGATTCCCTTAGAGAAAAGTTAAGTTTTTTAATAAATGTTCCTATAAACGTGGCTTAGGAAAAAAGCCTATTTAGGTCTTCCAAACGTCTCTACAAAAGTGGCATTACGAATTTATTAAAGAGGTGTTTAACGGAAAGGATCTTATACAGATGGTCTACGCTTGCTTTTAGTATAATAGTTACTTAGAGTTGATTGCTATAGAAAGGGATGCTTCAGCAGCAAAAGAAGGCTATAGCGCTTAAAGCCATATCTGGGCCTTAGAAGACGGTCTTATACCAATCTATAAGCCTTTAGATATCTACCAGATAGATAACGCTCCAATCCATATATTGAAACTCGTAAAGGAGTGGTTAGAAAGGCACGGTGTTTAAACCCTAGATTTCCCTCCTTACTTATCTAATTTAAACCCAATTAAACACCTTTGGCTGGCACTAAAAAGGAAGATCCTTAAGCTTTATCTAGAGCTTAAATAGATGGGACAAAGTATAGAGGATCTGGAGCGTTTAATTGAGGCATATAAGGAGGCGTGGATGGCCCTTGATCAAGGCCTTATGCGGCGCTTAATTAATAGTATGGAGCGAAGGCTGAAGGCAGTAAGAAAAGCAGGCGGCTGGTAGATAAAGTATTAATTATAATTAAACAATCTACATACTGATTTGGCTCAATTTAATTGCTACAACGTTATGCGATTATTTAAAGTTGTATTAATTTTGGTGAGAATTCGCGTGTTAGGAGACTAATGTCTTGGCACTGTACGATATAGCTATAGTTATAGTCAACCGTTTTAGTAAGCGTCTATTCTCGATCTGCTATTATAAAAATATCGATACTTAAGAGTAGGGTAGTTTTGGATAATACAAATAAGCAAGTATAAAATAACGTTTATCCAACAGAAAATGTATATAATATTATAATTAATAAGAATAAAAGTGCCCCATACGGAGCTTTTTTATTTTAACTAAGTAAAATAGAATAGAATTCGGTGGACTTAGCAGAATTTGGCAGAATTTGGCAGAATTCGATAAATATGCAGATATGGCGGATATGGCGGATATGGCGGATATTGTGGATATTATAGTAGGAACAGATCCCTATCTACCTCTCTCTCTAACTATATCCCTTAACACGGCAGGGTCCTTTACCAAGGTCGCTTATATTCGCGACTGGATTTAATTAAATATTTATATTAACCTAGATTTTCCAATTGGTTAATTCTTATTAATAACCTAAGGACCTAAATTGCCGTGTTAAGGGATAATAGCTAAATACTTAAAGAAAAATCCCCTATCCCTTTATAGTTCTTCTCTAACACCAATTCTTTAAACACTTTATTTTCTTAAGAGTTTTAGGATCTATCTATATTCTTTTCCATAGTACCATATAATGTCCTTTTAAAAAGACTCTTTCTAGCTTATCGCTTATTGCTAAAATTAAGAGAATTTTTGTTGCTATAAGCGAGAGCCGTAGCCAGCGCTTTTGTTACTATTTTTAAGACCACTATTAAAGCGCAGTTATTAAAATCTTATACGGCGTCTTAGAGATAAAATCCTTATACTTGTCCTAACTTTTTAGTCAAAATATTATACTATTAAGATCCTTGGCAAATTTATTAAACTTATTAAGGTCTTAAGCTAAAGCTAGCTTTTTGTATAATGATATACTTCTAGGTATAGAATTCCTATTCTAATATCTTTCCTAAAGCTCTTTAACGCTCTTAAGTGTAGGCTTATATGACTCCTTCTTCTAAACCGGCTTAATATATTTTATATAACGGGCTAGATAAAGAATAAGGCAGTGGCATAAAGGGGCGAGTTATCTGTTTTATAGTAATACCTATTAAAGGTATTCCAAGCATTTCTAATACGTTTAGAAAACTCCTTATTAGATATATATTCTTTCTAATTATATAATATTAGCTAGATTAGAAAATAGAGAGAGGAGACAAACTAGCCTAGGATTTATTAAAGTGCTTAATTATAACATTTATTATAAAGAGTATATTCTTAAGCGTTGCTTTATATCCCTAGCATTTTAGGGTTGCTTAGTAAAATATTTAAAGAAAACTTTTTATTATATAAAGCGCCTCTTAGTCCTTTAGATTAAGATAGTCCTTTTTAAGTATATTAAGGTTATATTTAGTATATGTATTAATGGCAAACTCTTTTTAAATTGCTACGCTAAGTATAAAATACTAGCTATTCTATCTTATACAATTATTAAGTAGAATTCTTCTCCCTGCAAGACTATTAAACTCCCTTATATAACTAGCTAAGCTATAAGTATATACAGTAATGTTATAAAGCTTTCCAAGTATGCTAAGTTTCCGAAATATATCGCCCTTCTCTTTCTCCTCTTTTAGATTTAAATCTTTTTCTTTTTCTTTATGCAACTCAATATTATTAAGACTAATTAAGTTTTTAATAAGGAGAGCCTATATAGTAAGGTTTGGAATATAACCCTAATAGCGGATCTATTAATGGACGGGATTCTATTTAATTCCCTCTTCCTAAAGAAGCCAGTTGCTTATTATACGACAGAGCTTATTATTTATAGTATGGTTATTGGATATAACGGCACCCAGCTTTTGTATAATTCCGTAGTCTTTAAGCACTAGAAGGAGAGTATTCTATTACTTATCCCCGCTATAAAAGGCTACTGTATAAAGGCCAAGGAGAGTATTTATAAGCTTTTCCTAGCTATTAATAAAATGGCCGCCAATTATAAGGAGAAGGTAATTATTTAGAGAGGTCTAGATATTAACAAAGAGATAAATACTTGTTAGTGTAGACTGCAGCCTCTTTTATACAATGTCCTTTTGCGATAGCTATAAGTTATAAATCTTTTTATTAACTGCTAAATAGGCTGTAGTTATATGGCCGTCTACTTTAGGATTAATTAACTGTAGAAGAACGTGGAACTTTAGCCACTTAATTATCCAAAATGGTAAGTTTTATACAATGATTAATACAATGAGGGCCTTATTAATACCTTCCTTATTTAGGACCGCTTAAAATACTTCTAAATTTAGCTCTTCTATTTTATTTTAAGATAACGCTTTAAGATAAATATCTTTTAATTAATCTTGTATTGCTTCTTTTATATAACTAGTTTTAGGCTTAACCATAATGCTATACTTTAACGCTAAGTGGTTTTGGAAGTTAGAGATTAACTATGCAGCATATAACTCTATAGAGTGTTTACAATAGAATAAAAGATGGGCGTGTTTATTTTATATGGGCTTATTACTACCTAGTGGACTGGTATGCTCTTATATTAAAAGAGCTAAGCGATCTTTTGTATTTTTTAATTTAGAGGTATTAATAGAGTTAAGAGATTCTAATTCCACTTCTAAAGCCATTTTATACGATAATAAGAAAGAAGAAGGCGACTAAAAATTTATTTAGGGTATGCCAAGACTTATTACAATAAGACGGAATAGATACCCTTATTGCGATAAGAATATCCATTCCGTTTTATCGTGATAAGGTTTATTTAAAACCACTCTACTTAAGAGGCAGCCTAACTATATACTATTAGGTCTACCAAATTTACAAACTACTAAATACTATTATATCTAATTATAGGCTATAGTTTATATTAGCATTCTAGAACGAGTTTACTTAGATTTTAGGTATTAGACTAAAGCTCTCTATGGTATACTGCTTTTAGATAGATGGTTAGATAGAGATTATAAATTAGTATTTAGATTAAAGACTTCGATTATTTATTAACTATATTTAAGATAATTAAACCGAACTACTACCTCTAATAGACTATGCCTAAGCTACCCTACTTTATAACTCTATAGTATTTATACTTATCTAGCTAGAAATAGAGCATTTACTTTATATAAGCCTTAACTAGAAAAGAACGGGAGGGCTGCGGACTATATATAAAAAACACTCCTATAAGGAAACCTAGTGGCATACTAAACGCTTAGAAAAAGCCTATAAAGTAGTTCATATAACCCTAGAAAAAGTTTAACAATTAATAAAATAGTAGATAAATAAGTATAGGCGCGAGCTTTACTTTACTGTAGGTAATATAGTCTAGGTTAGTGTTTTTATTAATATTCAACATCAATATAAGGTCGTATTGATATTTATATTTAATCGCTAACTTATATTAAAAATATATTAAATATTAAATATTAAATACAATATATAGAGCCTTAGCATATAAAAATCGGGCTCTATAGAGCTTTAAAATTCGACTAATCTCCTACTAATATTATCAACGTATTAATCCTTGGCTTAGTGTTATATTTAATTGCTCTATAAGTCGTATACGCTTAAAAGTCTTAGCTACTACATCTATAGCTATAAGTCTACCGCCGGCGGTAATATGGCTTCTTGTAACGGAACCTTGTAGCAGGAACTATGGTAGGTCCTATTATTAGGCTGGGTATATAGGTAAGAACAAATCAACAACATAATAATAACTGGTGGAGTAGTTACCTAATAGATTAACTCCAATTATATTCTAAGATTTACTACAAGGAGAGAACTATCTACAGTAGAAACTAAGGTCCTTTAAATACACAACCGTACTCCTAAGAAATCCTCTCTTGTACGTAAGGTACGTGTTATACATATTATACACGGACGTACACTACGTATACTCCATATACTGCGTATAATATTATATAACTTGCTTACCATTTCTTATTATATAGTTCCACCGGCTCTATCCTAGACTGTGCCTATATTAACTAACTAGCTTCCTCTAACTCTTCTCTAAGTAGTTATAATATTATACTTAAAGCGTCCGTAATACTATCTCCCTCCTTTTTATTTTTATCCTTAAAGATTCCTAACATCTCCAAGTCGTCTACTAGAGGTGTAATATCCGTTTAACCAGTCTAGTTAATATCCCTACTTATTATACCTAAAGCCTCCTCTTCCTTATAAGCGCAATGCTATGCTCGCACTATGGCTGCCATACTATTACTTAGTGAGATAATATCGTCTCCGTATTCTTGTTGTGCGAAAGTAGGGTTAGTATATATTATAATAGCAAGTCCCTTGTCTTAACAACCCTTATCTTACTTAAAGTGCACTAAAGTAAATATTTAATTATCCTATAACGTTCGCTCTATCTCTAACGCTAAGTATACGCGTCCTATAACTCTTAGTAGTCTTTAAGTTCCCTAAGTAACTTATTATAGGGTCTTGTATTTAATCTATTGCTATAAAGCTTAAGTCTAAGTTGGCTACCGCGCGCACCAAACTCTACCGTTCTACTAAAGAGACCGCTTGGGCCCTTAAGGCTTAGCGTCACTCCTTTAAGTCCTAATAGACTGCGTTCACTCGGTTAACCCATCTTAAGAAGGTTTATAAGAAGGTTTATTCCAAGAAGTAGAAACTTGTTTAATAGGGTCTAGCTAAGCTAGGTAATAAGAAATTAGTCTCTCTTCTAACTAAAAGGGAAATAACTCTAAGTAGCTTAGTAGGTGCTCCTCTTAGGTCCCCCTTAGGTAACTTATTCTTTAGTAATTCTTTTTTATTAATACTACCTAACCTACTCTCTTCTAATACTTCTTTACCTTTCCCCTAGCGTTCTTTAAGTTGCTTAGTAGCTTCTAGGTAGTCTTACTATAGCCTATCTACTTTACCTTATACTATGTTTTATTATTTACATCCTTATAATTAATAATCTTGGAAACTTGCCATTTATCCTCTTCCTATCCTCTATATATGTCTGCCTTGTATACTAGTGGTTTAACGTTTCCGTATACTAGTTCTAGCATTATAATATATTATACAGGGTAGATCCTTATTTTAGCTAGTAAGTTTAATTTATACGTAATTAACAAAACTCTTTTTATAATTTTAAAAGGTCCTAGTCTGACATAGTCCAACTTCTTACTTAGTTATCAACTTTTAAAATTTTTGTGCAGTAGCCACACTTTATCTCCCTCCTTAAGATCTGGTCCCTTAGATCTCTTAGCATTATAGTACCTTTTTATTCACTCTTATACTAGTTTAGCTATTTCTTTAAGGTCTATATAAAGATTTATTAACGTCTCTATTCTTTACTTAGCTGTGCTACTCGTCTTCTTTACTTAACGTGGCGATAATAATATTCTCAGTTTATACCCGTAGTTTGCCTTAAATAGTAATATCCCCGTTCCTTCTTGTGGTGTTATATTATATACAAACTATATAACTGGTAATAACAATACCTAATTATTCTATACGTAATTAATATAATGCCTTAGATACTATTCTAGTGTCTAGTTTAGTCTTTCCGTTTATCCGTCCATCTACGGATAATATGCTATAGAGGTTGCTACGCAAACCCCTTATTCTACCAGAAACACTTCCTAAAATACTACTATAAATCTTAGATCTCTATCTAATATAACCTTATTTAGTGCTCTATATCTTATAAACACTTCTTTTATATAGATTTTAGCGACATTTTCTACTAATATCTCTTTTATACACGCTATAAAGTATCCCCACTTTATTAGCTTGTCCACTATTACTAAGATTACATTATAATCTTATCCTATAATAGGATCTTTTAACTTTAGTAACTTAATAATAAAGTCCTATAATATAACTTCCTATGGTCTTTCTAGTATTTTAACAGGTTGTAGCCCTCTATACAGCTTATACCTTATTAGTTTGTTCCTCTAGCAATCTAGATACTCCTTTATAACTTATCTAGCTAGTCCCCAGATTCCTTAAATAATATACTCCTCTTAAAGTCTTAATACTAAGCCTATAGCTCTATTGTGTCCTTATATTATTCCCTTATGGAATTCCTTAACAAATTCTTTTATAACAAACTTAGGCATATACGTTACTTCTTTATTTTTATATTGCTCTAAGTCTAAATCCTCTACCTATGCTTCTTAGATCTTCTATATCCAATTACTTTCTAGTAATTTGTAGATCTAATTTTCTTTAGTTGCTATAACCTTTGGATAATTATACCTAATTAATCCGTCTTGGTCCTTTCGCAACAAAGCTCCTAATGGCTTTTTATTATTTTACAGTTTAGCTTTTCTACTTAGAGTGTCTACTCGTGCATTATCCGCACCCTTAGTATACTAAATTTTGAAATAGTATTCTATAAGCATTTCCACCCATCTAACCTATCTTTGGTTGAGTTCCTTTGTTATTAGAAAACTTATAAGGTTTTTATAGTCCGTTTTAACCATAAACGGTTTCTCTATGCCTTATAAGAATGCTCTCCATTCCTTAAGTGCTGTAACTATGCCTAGCAACTCCTTGTTGTAAATATCGTAGTTTAACTCTAGTGGTGTTATTTTCCAACTATAGTACGCTACTAGGTGCTATGTGTCCTAGTATCTTTATAGTAAATATGCTCCTAGTATAAAGTCTAATACATCTATCTCAACAACTGTGTCTAACTTTGGTTAATAGATCTTAAGGACTGGTTCTTAGGTAAACAACTCCTTAAGTTCCTAAAACAGCTTCTTTTACTTACTACCTTAAACCCACGGTTCCTCCTTCTTCATTAGCCTTGTAAATGGCTTGATGCTTTTTAACTACTGTGCTATAAACCTCCTATAGTAGTTACAAAACCCTAGAAACGATCTTAACTATATAACATTCTCTAGTTCTTGCCAACTTACTATAGCTTTAACCTTCTTTAGGTCTATACTGATTTTTCCTAGTTTAATAATAAATCCTACAAAATTGGTCTTCCTTATAAAGAACTTGCATTTCTTAACGGCTACTAGCATCTGTTCTTTTTATAATCTCTTTAAGACCTACTTAATGTGTTCTCTATGTTCTTCCTTACTTATTAAGTAGATAATAATGTTGTTAAGGTATACCATAACAAATTCATTAAGGTGTTCTTCTAATATACTATTAATTCGCTTCTGGAACGTTGTTAGTGCGTTTATAAGCCTAAATTGTATAACTAATGGCTTATATAGTTCTTCCTTTGACCTAAAGGCTGCCTTCTATTCGTCGCCTTCCTTGATTTTGATTTAATAGTACGCCCATCTTAGATCTATCTTTGTAAAGATTTACGCATTGCCTATCCTGTCTTAGATTTCGCTAATTAAGGGTAAAGGATACCTATCCTTCCTAATAATGCTGTTTAACTGTCTATAGTCTATACATATCCTAAGTTTTCCGTTTTTCTTTAGGATAAATAGTACTAGATATTCTGCTAATAACTATAATAGTCTAATATATCCCTTTTATAAGTTCTCCTGGATAAACTCTTTAAGCGCCACTAACTCTACTTTAGTAAGCTTATAGATTGGAAAGAACCTTAGACTCGTTCCCTCTTTTAACTCTATTTTATAGTCCCATACTGTATACTTTAACAGCTTTTTACTTTCTAGTAACCACAACTTTTTACTATACTTGTGGTATCTCTTTAGTATATAACTTAAGCCTTACTTAGTCTCTTTATACGTCACTCTAACTTAGTACTATACTAACTTGGTTTATTGTCGCATTCTATATCGTTAAGTATCCTTAATATTAACCTAACCTATAACCCAATTGATCTTTAGATTATACTCCTATAACTAAGGCATTTCTAACACCGCCTCGTTCTGTCCTAACGGTAGGATATTAAAAGATATTCTTACTAGTCTTCCTTTAATAGTTATCTAAATAGGTCCTATTTTAAGATTAATAATGCCTCCTCTATAGGCTATCGGATCTCCTAAAATCGTTATAAGTGGATATGGGTATTCTTTTTATCTATATAGTAACCCCATCCTTTCCACTGCCTTTAGTGATATGTGGTTTCTTATTACTCTACTATCTACCAACGCTTTAAACTATTAATCTTGCCACTTAACTTGTAAATTTAGGTATTGTCCTTAAATTCCTTTAAGGGTTTAAGGCTTTAACACTAGTTCCCTCTAGTTCTATACGCCTCCCCTTTTTTTAACTGTTGGCTGCTAGATCCTGTTTATACTTAGTCTAACTTAGGCTAATACTTAGTTCGTTTCTTTTCCTCTATATACCATGGATAAGTATTCTCTGGGTACTCCTACCACTGCTATCTATCTAGGCATTCTTCCATAAAGAATCTTCCTGGTTAAAGTATTAAGTCTCCCTAACCTTATACTTCTACTGGGTGCCATTTATATATATACTTAGTATTTCTAAACCGCTTTTCTTCTGGTACCTAATATATCCTTACTAGGTACTTCCGGTTCTTATCTTTTAGTGCTCTATGTATGTTATATATATCATCCACATAAGCTATCCACGATAGTGTATAATACGCTATATGTTTTAGGTTAACTCTTAGTTTATCTTTATCCTTAAGTTTAAACCTATACCTAGTTAACCTAACTACTGGTATCTCTACTGTGGGTACTAAGATTTATTGCTTACTTCTCTAGTCCCTAGATCCTTCCTCTAGGTTCCTTAACATTATAATTAATGCTCCTTTAATATAACTTATACGTTTTTCTGTAATAGGTTAGTCTTAGACAACTTTTTTATTTAGCTATATATAAAAATCTTCCTATTTATTATTATGTCGTTGCCTATACCACTTTCCATACAACTGGTTTAGTGTGTATGGTTTGTCTATTAGAAAGTACCTTATTATCACTACATTGTAATATCCTTTGGTATGTCTTTTTTTGAACCTAGTTAGGATATCTAGATCCTCTTCTTATTCCAGTTTATCTAACTACTTTACCCTTAGTGTCCCTGCACTTGGCCTATTAGTAACTCTTTGTATAGGTGCTCTGTCCCTTATATAACCTAGCATAGCTAACCTTTTATCTAGCTTTTGCTCTTGCTATATAATAATTCTTTGTCTAAACTTATCTATAGTTTCTTATTTTCTACGTCTTGCAGCTAGATCTTTATAGTTATCTTACTTTTTAATCCTAGTATCGACTTTTTAATCTTTAGGCTGAATACTATATTTACCTGGGATTGCTAATATGCTTATTTATTCCCTAAACTTGTAGTTCTTAAACTTGCGTCCTATACTTATTTGTTTGTCTGTAAACTAAGTAGCTGCCCTTTCCTATTAGTTTTCGTCCGTTATAGGTCCTTAGGTGTGTCTTATCTTGTCTTAAGAATCTTAAGCGTCTTATATCTCTTCCTAAGAATCTTAAGCCTATAGCCTTTTACCTTTTATAAGTGGTAAGCTAGTACTAGCAGTCGTCTGCTTACTTAATTATCTTTAGATATTACTCCTTCCGTCTTATAAAGTAATAGAAATCGTATTTAATAATATTATAATGCCCATTACTAAACCTTATTCTATAATAGTCTTAGTCTTTACTTCTGTCTTAACTTCTCCAAAGTCTGCACGCTCCTAGTAAGCTGCCTTTATTGCCTTATTATCGGTAAATATTTCGCCTATATTAAACTTATTGTCTTTGGTGTTTAATCTACGAGCTAGTTTATTAGTTCCTCTAAACTTAGATAATAATGGCTCCTATAGCTAATAGCTTGCACCATACTTAGCGTCCTTATAAATTTAGCATACGTTATTATAATAAAACGCGAAACTGTTAATTAAACACTCTTTTATTCCTTATAGTGCACCGTTGTCTCTCTATATATACGCGCCCTCTGCTGGTCTTGTTCCCTTTACTATATAGTTACTCTAACCACCCCTATAGTCTTTAGCAAAATGACCTTGTTTTCTATAATTTATATAAGCTCCATCTCTAAACTACTAACTTTACTATAGAGTCCGCCTAAACGTCTTCTACTACTGAGATCCTTGGTTTAGCCTCTACTTCTTAGTTCTTTAATTACTAGATCCTTAACCTCTAGGTTTCTATAGTTTCTTTTTCTATCTTTAGGTTTCTTTAGTACCGCTTAGGTCTATTAGCTCTATGCCATTTTATAGTTTTTAACTCTATGTTAGTTATTGCGTACTCTATATCTTATATAACTGTAGAACTCTATCCTAACCTTTCTTAGCCTGTTCTCTTTGGTAGATTCTATTATTGATCTTTATTAACTAATCTATTAACTCTCTTAGAGTATCCGCATCTTCTATTAGGATAATTACGTCCTAGACTTTAGCCTTAAGTCCCTATTTATACTGTACTATAAGCGCCCTATCGTTTCACTTAACCTATGTGGCTAGTGTTTAAAACTGCGTGGTATACTTAATTGCTAAAGTGCGTTGTACTAAGTTCTAAAGCTTTTGTTCTGCTGTAGTTATAGCCTTTAGGTCCCTAAATATCTACGTTAACTATTCCGCAAACCTGTTCTAACTGGCAAATATATACCGTACGTCTTGGTTAGTAGTTATTATGCTATTAGCCTATATTTCCGTAAGATATGGTTTAAACTACTTAAGTGCCCTCCCTGTTAGGAACAATCCTGCATAGGCTACTTAATCCAACGATATTGCTAACTTCGCTCCTTCCTATATTACCTTAAAGTACATCTGCATAAAAAATCCCTTAAGCCTTAACTTCTCTCCTAAGAGTCGCTTAATTAAAGGTAGTTTGACTTTTGCTGCTTTAATTCCATTAATACGTTCTTTAAGTATCCTACTATTATCCTATAAGTAATTAACTATTTCCTGTAACTGACCTCTTGTAATTAACTAAAAATCTATATCGGCTATATTAGTATCTCCTAAGCCTAAGGTTATAGCTGCCGTCGATAGCATCGCGACTAGTGCTTTAGGTGGCATGTTATTTAACTTTATTTAATACCATAACCTTAGTAGTAAATGTATAACGGAATCTTGTAGTAGGAACTACAATAGGTCCTATTATTGGGCTGGGTATATAGGTAAGAACAAATTAACAATATAATAATAACTAGTGGAGTAGTTGCCTAACAGATTAACTCTAATTATATTCTAAGATTTACTACAAGGAGAGAACTATCTATGGTAGGGACTGAGGTCCTTTAAATATATAACCATACTCCTAAGAAATCCTCTCTTGTACGTAAGGTACGTGTTATACGTGTTATACGCGGACGTACACTGTGTATACTCCGTATACTGCGTATAACATTATGTGACTCGCTTACTATTCCTCGTTATATAGTTCCACCGGCTCCATCCTGGACCGTGCCTGTATTAACCAACTAGCTTCCTCCAACTCTTCTCTAAGTAGTCGTAACATCGTACTTAAAGCGTCCGTAACACTTCTTAACCAACTCTTTAAGCACTCTATATATTTAATATTCGTACTTCTAAGCCTTATACAGTTCTATATAATTATTTAACGGCCTCCTAAAAACACTTACTTGGATTTTACTAATATAGATAGTATAGATAATATATTAATAGCCATCTATAAGAGTTGTGGGTAGTTAGCTTGGCGTATTAGATTAAGCCACCACTATAGCGCTATGCCTTATATTAAGGTGGGCTTTACTTTAATAAAGTCTTTATATTTATCTTCTATGCTACTAGTAACGTTAAGCATGCGTATATATAGTTTGGTTTTGGAAGGCTTAGTAGAGCGATTAGTAGAGCTAGGCTTTAGTTTAACTTTATAATGCATATATTTGTCCTCCTATAGTTTCCTTACTGTGTTAAAAGATGCCTTATACCACTTCTTATTTTAGTGCCTTATAATATAGGTTTTACAACGTAAAGGATATAGAAAAATTAACACGGCGTATATAGGAGTGTTATTGGTAAGCTTATAGTATTTATTAAAGGCATACTAGCTAGTAATAATAGCAGAAAGAAGTTATGGATTTAAGCAATATTAATCCTATAATATTATCAATTAGCAGAGCCTTAATTTTAACCAGAAATTATACCTTTAATCGCTTATAGTGCTTAGTAAGTATGTCCTTGGTATAGAGCGTTTAGTTAATTAATAAGAAGTCGCCTTAATTTAGTAATATAATCTCATAAAAAGGCTTTAAGAAGGAGTACGTTAGCTTAATAATCTGCCAATCCTTAGGCGTAAGGAAGTTATCTTTAACTTCTATATATTACTTAGTTGCATACTTATTAATTACTAATTATACTACTTTAGTTTAAATTACTTTAAGTATAAGAAACCACAAGTTCTATTTAGTATTATTATTTAAAGAAATAGATCTTCTATAGAGAGCTTTAAATCTATTTTAGTAAGCCTCTAAAGCTTAAATATATATAATAAGGTTATAAACTTTACCTAGTATACCAATCTCTCTTTACCCTGCGGCTTATACTTCCTTTATCCTCTATACAAGCTTCTTATTAATTATTAAGTTCTTATTAATTTCTAACTACCATATGGCTTTATTAACTATGTCTTTATCTTTAAGGTAGAGGAATACTTAAAGGGTAAGGTTAATAATATGGCCGCTATATTAAATTCTATAGTAAGTAGAATTCTAATCTAGTAGTTTTCTAGCCTTAAGGCCTTCTAATATTAGGCGATATATCTTATTATTTGCGCTATAATTGTCTCCATAGATATAGCCAATTTTACCCAAAATATTATACTGCTTGGCAACTTAAAGAAAGGCAGTAGCTTAATTTTTGCCACCGTATAAGGGGAGCTCTAGTAAAGTAAGTAGAGCCTTCTATAATTTCTGCGTATCTTTATTAATAAAATGGGCAACTATTACTTAAAAAGCTTGGTAATTCAGTGACGTCCACATATTAATTAAAAAGTGGATTTTTAAGAGAGAGCGATAAAGCTCTAATTTTAGTATTTCGCGATATACCGTAAAGGATTACTTAATTAACTTTAGTATAGTTCCTCCCGCATTAATTGCAACTTCCTTAGTAGTATAATTAACCATTATTAGTAGGGCATATAGCTCTGGCCAGGTAGCTATATTATATGGTAGATTTCGCATAGTAATAAGTTATATAAGAGCCTTGTTAAAGGCGTCGCGATTAATTGCAACTTAAAGAATCTTTTTTTCTTAAGTTTTGTGTTAAAGCTATTAAGAGCTTTCTAGTTTATTTAGTATATTTAAGAGGCACTCCTGCTGTAGTTGCTTTGCCTTAATCTTTTCTGCTTAAATCTCTATACCATGCTTTTTATTTAGGTAGGCGCGTATAGATATTAAAGAGGTAGAGTCCTATTTACATATTAAACAGTACTAGATTTAATTCTTGCCATTATAAATAGATTTATAAGGAAGAGGATCGCGGGTAAGGCTCTAAGTAGAAGTGGCAGTTTACCTATACTTTCTAAGAGGCATTTAGGAGATAGTTCTACCTTATATATTTGGTTAAGAGTTACTTAGCGCGTCGTCCTTAGTAGACTAGGTAAACTAATTAGAATCAAGCTTAGAGAGAGTATTATTATTATTAGTAATATTAGGAGGTAAGGAAGGTATAGTATTAACTATAAAGGTGGAGCAAGTATAGAGGTATAAAATTTAAAGATACTATATGCGATGACTTAAAAGCTCCAGTTTAATATTTAGTAATTTTAACTTTGTATAGGATTACCTAATAAATTTTAAATATGTAAATATTATCAAGACGCTTAAGAGTTATTTATTAAGCCTCTAGGCTGTATTTCTACTACCTTAACTCCAAAAATATTCAATATTCAATAACTTTCAGTATTGAACATTTTGTATTAGTATTGAATATTAAATGTTAATATTTAATATTTCAATAAGCGTAATCAGTATTGAATATTGATAAAAACACTAGTTTAGGTTATAATAAGGAACTAGAAGATTATTAGATAGTAGTACTATATAAAGTCTTTAAGAAGATAGGTAATATATATAAGGTAAAGCTCTCGGACTTAATAAAGGTTTATCTTATTTTCTCATCTGATAAGCTATAGAAAGCTATAAATAATCTATTACCTAGATAAAGGAATAAGCCTCTCTTACTAATTTAAATTAATTGTAATAATGAATAGGAGGTTAATAAAATATTAGCCTATAAACTGGAATGTAAAACGCTAAATACCATATTTAATAAAAGTGATACGACTTAGATCCAACTTAGTACCCCATTTAGAACTTTATAAAATACCTCTAAAAGCTTAAAAAGTTCTTTAATTACTACCTAAACATATCCAGACCCCCAAAGTACCTAGACAAGTAGATAAAATGCTAGTATAACAAAGATAATAAGCTACTAAAAAATTATATAGATAAGAATACCCTATAGGTATAATACAGATATATAAAATCTAAGGGCAGACTTTTTTAGAGAGGGGGTAATCTTATAATACTAGCAGATTACTAGCAGATTGCGGTTACGTAATAGCAAATTGCGGTTACGTAACCAGATAATTATATATAACTTTAACCGATATTTTTATTCTTCTTCTTTCCTATCTTTAACTTTGGATCCTCGTTTATAGACAATCTAATCCCTTAATTGACCAAGTCGCTAACAATATCCTTATATCTCTATTCTAAGCATACTTCTATTATAAAGTCTAATATATCTATTTTAATAATCGTTTTTAACTATAATTAATAAATTTTTAGAATTAGATCTTAAGTAAACAATTTCTTAAATTCTTTAAACTACCGCTTCGATTTACTACTTTAATTCTATAATTTATCATTCTTAGTTAATCTTATTAATGGTTTAATATCTTTTAACTATTATATAATAAACCATTAATAGTAATTATAAAATCCTAAAAACGATTTAACCTATATAATGTTTTTAAGTTCTTACCAATAGAGTATAGACTATACTTTTTTTATATCTATTTATATTTGCCTTAATTATATAATAAATCCAATAAAGTTTTCCGTTTTATAAAAAATTCATATTTTTTAATTATAATTGGCGGCCGTCGAAGTCGGACTTTATAATCTATACGTGGTAATAGCTACAAACCTACAGTCTTCAAGATTTAGATAGTAGAGCTAATATAAAGACATTATATAGCGCGCGGGTAGAACCTAGTAGTTATTAAAATATCAGTAGGTGGTAGTGGATTTTTTTATATAGGATAGTAAGATCTTAAAAACCGCTACTAATAGTATCCTCCTTTACAATAGACTACTACTATATACTCTTATTTTAACCTATATCTCCTTATTAGATACGATATAGATTTTAATATCGTTAGACCCTTAATAGAAAGCATTAACAATTAACGACCTTATATTAATAAACGAGCAAATAAATCAAATAAATATACACACCCTTTTAATCTCTAAGTCAATTATTTAGGGAGCATATAGTCACTTACTATCTTACTACCATTATACTACCTAACAGCTTAGATATCAACTCCTATGGTTTTCCTTATCTTCTCTAACGTAGTAGTAATCCTCAGAGAGGGCCTAACAACTAGAGCCTAAGCGTAAAAGATACTTAGAATATATATATATATCCCGCTCGTTTCTTTTAGTATTATAATAGTAGTCAAAATAGATAAATCTCCATTACGCCTTCAATAGGCCTTAAGGGGAGAGATAGGGCATATGTCGCAGTGGTTAATAAGAGATAGCATATAGAAGACGATTAAGATATAGGTAATAGCTATAAGCATACAGCAATCAATAGCAAAGCTTAGTTAGGACGTAGTGAACCCTAACTATAGACAAGCTTTAGAAGGAAGCAGCAATTTCTAAGGAGATTAAATATTTAATAGAAATCGGATATAGCTACAAGGCAGCTATATAGGGGCCTAGCTATGTCGAAAAAGGCAAAAATAGGGTTTTTTTTATCCTACTAAGGTAGCTTCTAGCGTTTTTCTATCCCCTATAACAACAAGGGTTTTCTTCCTATTAATTTACAGGTTTCCCCTATATATAAAGCAGTTTATATAGGCTATAGGGATCTGTATTAGACATTAATTAAAGAGTTATTACTACTACTAATTATAATCGGCTTTTTCTTATATCAGAATCTATTTTATATAATACTCGTAATTTTATTTATTCTTAAAATAGATAATAATATTATCTAGATTAGCTATTATACACCCATTTAAATACTTTTTTAGAAAGTTCTTAATCCTATATTAGAATATAGTTAGTACTTTAATTAATCTAAACTGTATTACTAATGGTTTATAAAGACTCTCTATTAACCTAAACGATGCCTTTTATTCATCTCCTTTATTAATTCTAACTTAGTAATATGCCTATTTAAGATTTATTTTTGTAAAGATCTTAGTATTTTTGATTTTATCTTAATTTTCCAATATTAAAGATAAAGGATATCTATCCTTTTAAGTAATACTATTTAGCTAACAATAATCGATACAAATTCTAAGTTTTTTATATTCTTCTTTAGTATAAATAGTATTAGATATCCCGTTAATAACTATAATAATTAGATATATCCCTTTAGTAGCTATTCTTAGATAAACTCCTTTAAAGCCAAACCCTTTTTAATTCGTTATTTCATAACGTAGGAAGAACGTTAGACTTATTCCTAGTTCTAACTCTATTTTATAATCCTATAGTATATATTTATTAAGCTTTTCTACTTCTTTGCTCTATAATCTTTTAAATTTATAATACCTCTATAGTATACAACTAAGCTATTTTTTAGTCTCTTTATAGGCCGCTCTAACCTAGTACTATACTATTTTAATAACTTATTAAATCTATTATAACCGTGTATTTTAAATCTTAATATCTCCTATAACTTAGTTAATCTTTAAATTATATTCCTTTAACTAAGGTATTTCTAAGACTACTTCGTCTTTATCTAATAGAAGTATATTAAATGATATTTTAATTACTATTCCCTTAATTCTAAACCATTCTAGTTCTATTTCTAAGTTAATAACTTTATTATTATAACTAAATAGATCCTCTATAATCGTGACCAATAGTTATAGGCATTACTTTACTAGTAAGATATCTTTAGCCTTTTAACTATTTCTAGCGATATATAGTTTCTTATTACTCTACTATCCACTAAGGCCTTAAATTTCTTATCTTGCTATTCCATTCTTATATTTAGGGAAGTGGTAAATAGACACCCCCTAATTGATACGCGGACACCCCCTAATTGATATACAGATACCCCCTAATTGATATACAGATACCCCCTACTAATTAAGTTTAGTTCGCTCCCGATTAAGTTAAAATATTACGTAAATTTAAGTAATTTGTATCTGCATTAGTGCGCGACCGCGCCCGCGCCTACGCCCACGCGTATATATCCGTTATTCTATTCAAATACTAATGGCTTACAACAAGTCGATATATTAACGCGAATAGAGCCAGCTGGGCGGCCGCGGCGGCGCTTAACAGTTAGAGGCTAGGGTGGGGTAATATTTTAGATATAGGCAACTGGCGCGGGGTCAGGGCGCGGGCGTAGGCGCAATTACGGGCGTGCTCGCAGAGGCAGTTTGTAGACATTAAGTAGAGGTAGTAGCACCTAAATAAGTTCACGTGGCGCCTTATAGGGTACTACGCAATTAAGGTATTACAGGTATAAAAGTTATATTTTAATAATTTGATTTTCGCGATACAGATATAAACAACTTAAATTTATATAATATTCTAACTTAATTAGGAAGGAACTAAACTTAATTAGTAGGGGGTGTCCATTTACTACTTCCCTATATTTAAACGTTATTCTATAATTCCTTTAAAGATTTAAAGCTTTACTATTAGCTTTCTCTAGTTTTATAGACCTCTCCTTTTCCTAATTAATTTTATCTTAACTATTCCTCTCTTTTTAGGTAATATTTAGGATTTTTTTTTGTAATATACTATAGACAAGAGTCCTTTAAGTATTCCCACTATTCTTGTCCCTTTAAGCATTCTTCTATTAGGAACCTTCTTAGTTTTAAAGTTAATAATCCTACCTCCTAGATCTTAACTAAATACTAGTTATATAAACTTAGTATTTTTAAAAAAAATATATCTAATGTTTAATATATTTGGATAGAGAATTTCTAATTCCACGTCTTAGATATTCAATATATTTTATAATAATTATCTATATATATAATCTATAATAGTGTATAATATACTAGGTGCTTTAGGTAAACTCTTAGCTTATTATCTTCTTTACTTTTAAACTAGTAGTTTTTAGTTTTTAGTATTAAGATTTCTTTTCGTAATACCATAACTTATTAACTTCGCCTTCAATTTTTCGCTTTTTCTTTTAGATCTTTAGTATATATAATTAACGCTCGTTTAATATACTCTATATACGTCTCAAAAATAGGCTGCTTTAATATTATATACTTGTCTAACTATTTATAAAATAATTCCTATTTGTCGTTTCCTTGTTATCTATACTATTTTTAGTATAACTATATAAGCGAATAAAATCCATATATAAGGAAGTATCGTTTTAATACTGCTTTGTAATATCCCTTAATATATTATTCCTTAAATCTTAATAATACGTTTATCTATTCTTCTTATTTAAGCTCCTTAAGCTACTTTACTCTAAATATACCCACTTTAGACCTATTTATTGCCCTTTTAGTTAAGTATCGATATTTTAAGTAGTCCGTTCCCAAAAACTATAGGTACTATAATAGCACTAGAATGCGTTACCTGCTATATTCTGCCATACCCTACGATTAGCTCGTCTACTACTAGCGCCTTGGCGATTAGCTGTATATATCTATTTACATCGGTCCTGGCGACCCCATTTTCTTCTCCTTAGCTTAATATTTTTATAATATAGCAATCGTTTAAACTTTGGTCTAGAGGTATTTATTTAAGCCGTAATAGGTGTCCTCTTTTATTCTACTATACTTTAATTTGTTTATTAAATCATTTTTAGTTTTTTTCTAGTAGCTTTTTAATATTATACTCATAATCTTTAGACTAAGCCTCTTACTCCCCTTAATTCCTATATTTTAGTCGTTTTATAACTTCTTAAGCAATTATATCTAATTGCTCTTTAATTTAACGTTTAAATTACTAGGTTCTTACGTTTATCGAGTGCTAAAGTAACTCTTTATTTAACTCTCCGATTATCCTATAAAGTAATAAATATCGTATTTATTAGGGTCTTAATTTTACATTACTAATTCGTCCTTAGCAACTGTAACTATCTTAGTTTCTACCTCTAATACTTCTTATTCCCTTATAAGATATAGAGCCTTTAGTACTTCTAAAACTCTTGTAGTTCTCCGGCCTATTTTTACTACTATAATCCGCGCTACTATAGCGTAATAATCTCAACATTATCTATATTATTAAAGGTTTCTCCTTTTAGATTAAAGTTGTACATATCTTTATCTTTAAAGTAGACTAATACGAGGTTCGCTGGTTTATCGTAAACTGCCTATACTACCTCTTTACGACTTTCTTAATATTTAATAGCTTCTTATACTAATGCCTTTCTTACTAACTATTAGCTTACTATCGCTATTAGGTTATTATTTAATTCGTCAAGTCTATTTTACTCTTTATTATATTTAATAGTTCCTTTTAATCCTTTTAACCGTAGCTCTGATAGCTAATAGCTTACGCTATACTTAGCTTCTTTATAAATTCGGTATATGTTATTATAAAAGGCGAATCTCTTAAAAAAATACTTTTTAATACCTCTAACTTCCTCTATACCTTTAGTTATATTATTACCCTTACTTTAATAATCTCTAACGTAGTAATCTTTCTTTTCACATTCTATATAGTCTCTATCTTTAATCTATTTCTTTTGCTACGAAGTCCGTTTAAACGTCTTCTTCTCTTAAGATTCTTAATTTAGCCTTCGCTTCCGCGATCCGTTTTCCTTAAATCCTTACCACTTTAGCTTCTATAGTTTTATATCCCTTTTTAGATTCTTTAGTAAAAATCCTTTTGACTTTAATTTTTCTTTGAAGAATTGTTTAATAGATAATATTATAATCTTTATATTATACATATAGAAAACTTTTGGAGCTCTTGCTGCACCTAGCCTAAAAAGACTAAACCAACCAAAAGAACCCTGAAAAACACCCTAATAATCCCCTAAGATGCATGCATTACAGGGGAGGTATAGGTGGAACGATGGTGGTACGCAGTCGCGTGCGACCGCCAGACCCATACCCAATAATAGCCCCCCACAACAACAATAAGGACGGGCGAATACTACACTAGAAAGCGGAAATACCCTAATTAAGAAGGCATCTAATAAAATATAAAGCCTATTGGACGCGTCTAGTATCTGGAACTATGGGGGAGTATCTATTAGCCATTACAAACTAATACAGCTAGCAGAATGGCTCCAGTCTAGCGAACCTTAGGCGCCCCTCTAGTAAACCCTTAATTAAATCCTCTAACGGCTAAACAAAATTGAAGATAAATAAAACCCCCCCCTATAGGCGAACCGCACCTAGGCCGCCGTAGCTGCGCTCCTATAGTATAGGGAACCTACCCCCCTAAAAACAACAACTGGGTATATAATCACAATACAACCAAATATAGAAAAGGTAGAGGAACTTAGGGGATAATCAGAAACAGAAGTTCTTATAGAGATTCGCAAGGAGGTCTATAACACCGTCACAGTCTAATACCTTAGGAGTGGAGATATTAGAGTCACCCTAAAGGACCAATAGGCAAAGGAACGGGCCGTAAGGGCAGGGGACAGGCTAGGAGAGCATATTAGCATAAAAGTGCTTCGTGAAGATTACCTAGTTGAAGTCCTATCGGTTCCCATAAGCCTTAGGGTAGAAAGGGGACGCTAGGCGGATAATATAGTAACTATATAGGAGATAGTAAAACAAACGGAACGCTTTATACTAGGACTTGTAATTACCTAAATCTAATGGCTTTGATAGGAAAATACAAACCAAGCATATAATAAGAACAATAAGAGGATATAAGGGGCGCCAGAGACTCGCTAGGGAGACAATAAATGAACGCATAACTCCCTTATTGTCAGCGTATATACACTAGGAATGCAAAAACTCCTTATCCAAAAAGGAATAATTATAAATAGCCTTATATACAACACAAGGCTCTATAACTACAGACTACGCCTGGAACGATGTTATTGCTATATATAATAGGGACACACCCAATCCATATGCGCAGCACAGGTATGCTACGGCCACTGTGCAGGCCCCTATAATATAAGACAATGTACAAATTAAGACCAAATAAAATGCGCGAACTGTCACTAAAGCACACATAAGGCGTGGGAGAGAGAAGACTGCATTAAATATAGGAGACGGAAGGAAAGGGCTTAATAGCTACGGGAATAACTGCACGCTAGGTTATACAAATAGAAACAATAGGCGATAAGCTAGGGGGACGTAGGTATCTTCCTAGCGTTTCCTACCTTTAACACTAGGGGGCTAAGCTAGCTATCCCAAGCCTTAACGGGCCAAAAGCAACGCCACGCGACATCACCAGACCGAATAGGGACATAAGGGATATATAGGACACAAGGAAGAGGACGCCCAGTAGGAAGACCCCTATGGACGGCTATAGTAAGTTTAAGGCCGGGACAATTAAGAATTAGATTTAACGCAATAAATATAACACACGTAGCTAGCTTATAAGGGGCACACAGCTAATTAGTGAGAACGGGGGAAGAACCAGAGGTAATAACAGACTTAGATTTAGAAAGGCTAGTAGGAACATAAAATATAGAAATAGAAAGCTCTATATAAAATAAGTAGTGGCCAGGGAGTAAATATAGGAGATAGAAGTTCTAAATATTTTAGAGAAAGTAGAAACAGAAGAAGCAAGGAGTAAAGGAGAGGCGAAGGACCCCCACTAGGGGTCCGCTACTTAACCATTATACAGTATAACTGCGGCAATACGAACCACCGTCTAGCAAGGCCCCTACTAGACAGTCTAGACCCAGAGAAACACTATATTCTTGCCATATAAGAGCCGTATTACAATACCTACATATAATTAATATACTGCCTTTAAGGATTTTAGCTCCTATATAAACCAAAAGCAGCTATACGCGTATGCTTTATAATTAGCAAAAATATCAGCCTTGCCTTATGGTTATAGCAGGTAGTTAACCTAGATATTGCAGTTATAACCATCCAGATATATAGGGGACTAGTATAAATTATTAATGTCTATAACCCTAGGGTCAAAGGGGTAGCATAGATAGAGAATATTATATCTGTAATAAGCTTGCTAGAAACTGAACACACAGAGTTTATTCTACTAGGAGACATAAACCTCCACTACCTATAGTAGGGGGGCATCTATATTGCTGCCGATTAATAGGCAGAGTGCCTACTAAGAGCTATAGACAACGGGGGCCTTAAGCTAGCTACCCCCCTAGGTGCAATTATATAACAATGGGGTACTGCCAAAAGTACAATTAACCTTATAATTATGGACGAAAACCTATACTAGAGACTTAAAAGGTGCTCCCCTAAAGAAGAATAGGCACTTACCTTAGACTATATCCCTATTTAGATATAACTAGATCTGGACATCAAGGCGTAACTAAATGGTAAAAGATACGCAATAAGGAAGCTTAACGTAGATAGCTTCCTTAATATAATTAAATAATAACTTTAAGACCTAGAAGAAATCCACCTAATACTAAACAAGTAAGGCTTATTGGCTACCCCTAAGGAAATTAATTAAAGACTAGAAAGGATCCAGGCAGCAATTAAAAGTAGGCTAAAAAAGCACTGCCTGGTTTCAAAACCAGGCCCCTACGCGCAATATACATGGTCCGCATAGTGCGCAGCCCTTATAGCCGGCCAATAACGAGCAAGGAGGAAATACACAAGCAGCCACAATTCTAAGGACAAGAGACAATATAAAGACACAAGAAACCAGCTAAAGAATACCCTAAGAAAAGAAGTAAGGAATAACTGGAGATGGTTTATAAATAAACATACTATTAACCCGAGTCTCCCCTATAATAAGGGCCTTTGGACCATAGCGAAATAGGTAAAGAAAAAGGCGGGACACCTAGTAGAAGATCTATACCTACTACCCCTACGAAGAGCAGGCGAACTATAGGCCATAAGCAACAATAATAAGAAGGCAAAGATCCTTACAGAAAGATTTTTCCCTTAACCGGCTCTAGCAGACCTTAGCGATATCACCAGTAAAACACTAGTGACTTGCCTAAGGGTTAACAGCGACATAACAACTAAAGAAATGGCTAGAACTATTAGCCGCCTTTTAAATAACATAATACCAGGACTAGATAGGATCCTAAACAAAGCCCTAAAGACCTATAGACCACTTATAGCACCTTGGCTTACAGACGTAGCCAGAGCATGCTTTGCAATAGGCTACTACCCGCGACTTAGAAGATCTATAACGACGGTTATTTTACAAAAAGAAGGTAAAGCAGACTACTTAATCCCAGGAAGCTACCGCCCTATTACCTTAGAAAACACCCTAAGTAAGATCTTAGAAAAGGTTATAGCGGACTATATAGTAGATATGGTAGAGGAACACGCCCTACTACCACAAAGCTAAATGGGGGCAAGAAAGAATCGCTTAACGCTATTAGTACTTACACTACTCGCTACTACCATTAAAACTACATGGGCTATGCGAAAGGACTTTATAGTATTAATGCTTAGCCTAGATATTAGCGGCGCCTACAATAATATACCCTATAAGCGTCTCCTATACATCCTTAGGGCAAAGGGCTTCCTAGAATGGATTATTTAGTTTATTTAAGGATTTATAGGCCAGAAAGAAACATTACTAGTCTTTAGCGGATACCAGAGCCCCCCTATCGCAGTTGTAATAGGAATACCATAAGGATTACCTTTATCGCCTATACTCTTCCTTTTCTTTGTAAGCAACCTGCTTAACACCTTTAAGGAAGGGGCGACCTAGGGGATAGGCTTTATTAATAATATAAACCTAATTATATATGGGCCAACAGCCGCAGAGAACTGTAGGACACTAGAGAAAGCCTACGACACCTATATAGAATGGGTAAGACGATATAGAGTCCAATTCTTACTAGAGAAATACTAGCTAATCTATTTTATAAGAAAACGTAACCAATCTGCAGATCTTTAGCATACAATCTATATCTAAGGCTTTGGGGGTTAACCGGTTCAAGGCCTAAGGGTATTAGGAGTGTGGGTAGACAGCAAGCTCCAGTAGAGCGCACATACGGCGCAAGCGGCCCGTAAGGGCTAAATATAGTATATCGCCATATCCAGGATTATTAATTCTATATAGGGTCCATGCTTCTAGAGGTCACGCCTACTATATACAGTAGTTGTCCGGCTAACTATGACGTATAGATCTAGCATTTAGGCCACTAGAGAAACCGAGAAAGGCCCCCCTAAATTACTCCTTAAACTACTCTAAAAGGTCCAAATAGCCTGCCTTAGGAGTATAATAGGCGGGTATAAGCAAACGGCCACAGCACTGCTTAAGAAGGAAGCCAATATTCCCCCTCTATAACTATATATTGAAGCCGATGCAATGTAAAGGGTGTAAAAGGAACGCAACTTTAACGTTATAAAGTATATTAAGACACGCCTAAACAAACTATAGAGGGACCCTAGGGTGCCCTATAGGAGAAGGAACCAACAACCCCAAAGTAGGGAAGATATATTAGGAAAACAGGTGGAGAAAGCAGAAGAAGAATAGTACGGCGCTAGGGCCTAGGCCTATATAGAGGAGGAAGGGAGACGCGCAAGAGGCCAGCAAAGACAACAGTAAGGGAGAGAAAGGAGCCAAAGTAGAGCATAAAAGAGTACTGGAAAACTATCTACCGCAACACAATACTAGTTGGACCGACGCTGGAGAGATAAATAGGAGTTAAAGGTATAGAGGCAGACTTAGGCAAGGGGAACCTAAGCCATAATATGGGTAATACTATAGGGGGTAAATACCTAAGGGCTCCAAGAGGGCCTAACAAAGGCAGAAAATATAATGGCAACACTCTTAAGGACAGGAATAATAGGACTAAAAGATTGGCTTTACTGGGTGGGTATCCTAGTAGATAGCCCAAGGTGCGAATATGGCTGGCCAAAACAGACACCAAAATACGTAATACTGTTATGCCCCTTACGCATTAGCTAAGAAGCAATGCTCTCAGCAGCTGGCACAGAAAACTATAATACACTGCTTTTAATACAGAAAGGCCTTAAGGCGGCTACCCGGTGGCTTATTGGCTAAAATATGCTAGACCAATTCCAGGTTGCAAAGGAAATAGCAATAGAAAGCAAAGGGGTAAGTAACAGGCGCCCCCTAATAACTCTACAGGAGTAGAGTACAGTATATAATACTAGCGCGTCCGTAGGTTTGTTACGGCAGTAGTAATTCCCAAGGAGGTCAAAAAGTAAGGTAGTAGAGCACCACTGGTGACTTATAGGCGACTTATAAGCGAGCCCTAAAAGGCGGGGAGACGGATCACGGGGTTTTCTTAAATAGAGTTTTCTCCCCACATGTATATAAGGAGTAGTCCGCGTGGGCCCAACAGGGATCCGAATCAGACATTAAGCAATGAATAATAATAATATAATCTTTATATTTAAGACTATTTAATTCTAATTTTTTTAATACTTCTCTAAGTTATTTTATTCCAATTATTTAGAAATTGCCGTCTATACTAATATCTCCTATAATTTATAAAATAGTTATAGCTAATGCTTATATTAGCATTTTATCTTATTAGGTTGTAACTTGGGTTCTTCTAATATGCATTTCTTTATGCTTTTATGTACTTAGTCTAATAGGTTTCCAAGTCGGCGCACTGCTAATTGCGCCAACTTAATACCAGAATATATAAACTTTGAGGTAAACTAATACAAAAATGCATATAATAGTTCTATTACTTATATAAGTTATAATTACTATATAATCTAATTAATCATAATTAAAATCTATCTTTTGATTATAATTGCATATTTTTAATTAATATAATTACTTAGAGTAAGAACGAGTAGGAATAAAATATAGTAATTAAGCTTTAGCATTAAGAAAATTATTTGTTAATTTTCTTTCTATATAGTCGGCGCTAACTAAAAAGTGCTAAGCCTGCTATATTATATATAAAAAACGTCAATACGGGCTTTCTTAAAAAAAGTTAATATATACACACCTACGCGTATATTTTCTAAAGTTTCTTTTTTATCACCATCTACTTGTATTTATACCTACTTAGTCCTGATTAGGAAATTAGCGCATAATCAATATAATCAATGCAATCAATCAGAATCAGGTGCGGTGATTTTACAAGAATCAAAATCTATGGCCTGATCATGATTGCGCTGATTATGTGCATCCCTGAACCAATATATATCACTTCATGATAGCGCCCACCTTCTCTCTACCCCTGAACGCACACACCACTACCGTACATGCCGCAACAGCAAGCGCGAAATTGAACCACTCCGCTGTCCGAAGACCCTTCAACAGAGCGTTGCTGCCTTCCACAGGCTTCGAGGTGTCAGCCGTAGGCTCCAGCTCATGATGCTTTTCCACAGCCGTCTGAACAGCCGTAGCAACCGCCAAACCAATTGCTCTCCCAATCTGCAACACCGCAGTAATCACTGCACCGCCCAGTGATTGGTCCGCCGGCGGTAGAGACTGTGTGGTAAAGAGCGTGAGTGTTGGGTGCAGGGTATCAGAGCCCAAGGTAGAAAGGCACATTGCCGGAAAGCCGTAAGCCCAATAGGTCGTGCTTGGGGGAATTGGGACGGCCATGAGTAAGCAGGAGATGCTGACGCAGAGGGTGCTGAAGATGAGGATGTAGTTTCCGCGGACGCGGGAGAGGACTTGTGCGGCGATGAAATTGGCGCAGAGGCCAACGACGCCAGTAGGGATGAAGCGGAGTGTTGTTTGGATGACGCTAAGTCCGAGGTAGTCTTGGTAGCTGGTAAAGAGGTAGGTGAGTCAGTCTTCTATAATCCGTAGAGAAATATTGAGTGGATCACCTTGGAGGAATGGGACTAAAAGGAAGTGGCTTACAAATAAGTAGCAAAGATAAGGTAATTGTTGAAAGATGCGAAAAAAGTCGACATTATAATTTGAGCTGCGGAGAATCGCGTATTTTGCCAGATAGAAACTCTCATAAGGGGACTTCGGCTCGTCTTGTGTTCCAAATACCATTGCCATAGTACGAAAACACCCACTAATAGTAGAGAAACGATAATCAAAACTGGAATCCATGGTGTACTCCATCCAACGACATTGCCCTCAGTCAGAGCAAATGTAAGCAGCATAAGACTCACGGTGATCAGTGTCCCACCGACCCAATCGACATAGATCTTGACCCTGGCAGTAGCATCAACCTGGATCTTAGGCACCGGTACTATGAAATGTCCAGCCGCGGTTACTATGCCAGCAAGTATTGCCAGGCTCCAGAAGATCCACTTCCAGCTCACATACTCGCCAATCACTCCTCCGAACAGATTCCCTAATACGGACCCTAGAGACGAGCCCGCGGAATAGATACTGAATGCGTAATTCTTAGCCCTTCCTGGCGAGAAAGTCACACCCAGAATCCCAATAGCCGTGGGCACATTCGCTGCTGCACCTATACCCTGCAGACCTCGTAGGATGTCGAAGACGATCTCGTTGGGTGCAAACGGGACGGCGATTGTGATGGCAGTTACCCACGCGGATCCCCAGATGAAGATCTGCCGTCTGCCATAGATGTCCGCGAGGCGGCCCCAGAGGAGGAGGAAGCAGCCGAAGGTGAGGTAGTAGGCGGAGATAATCCATTGTTGGCGTTCGGCGGGGATTTTGAGGTCGCTGCCGATGCTTGGTAGGATGATGACGACTGATTGGACAGAGAGGGTCTGGGAGATGATAGTTAGATAAGAGGCGGTTCGTTGAAATTTGGAGATTTTGATGATAGAGTCATACATTCAGAAAGGTAGCTCCGGCTAATGTTATAACCAGAGGGAGTCTGAGGGCCTGACTAGCTGGCTCTGTGTCACCACCCTTCTCCTCGAACACAGGCATAGGTATTGCTGTTCTATACGCAGCCCTCAGATGTCCGATTTCGTCGTCCGATTTTCCCCCCTGGGGCGAACTGATTGCAGTAGGGTTACCGGCACCGGAGTTCATGGCGGCTTGTTCTCAAGCTTTGCAAAGTCTTGAAAGCCACCTTTCCGTCTCTTTTCCCCGTCCACCAATGCACTTGAAAAGGAGGAAAAGAAAAATATTCCGTCGCGCGAGGATTCTCTTTGAAAGACACACGGTCCGCGATAGCTGCTGAGAGCTCTAGCAGATGCGGATTTTTCCTTTTTTACTTATTCCCCTCTCTCACAGTATAACTCGCTCACGCACACAGGGTACTTAATAGCTCGGCGCCAGGATAGTTTGCCATCGAACCAGACGGACTACAAACTGCGGGCGTTTCGAATAGATATCTTAGACGGCCGGGAAGACGGCCTACTAGAAGTTGGAGAGTAAGACCATTCATGCCATCCCTGTTTTCTCCTGTAGGAGACCAACACATGGCACATGCCAGGGGACTTTAGTCTCCGGCTCCTGCCGATATATTCTAAAACGCCCCGGCACCGAGATAAGACAGAGTATCTCCTCCTAGTCCAGACGGACTGCAAAGAAACAAGTAGAAGGCTGAACAGAGCGAGTATTGAACAATCCGTCAGCTCAATTTGGCCTACTGAAAGAGGGACTTGATGTTTTAATCGGGCATGGGTTCGAGGCCCCAAACTCCGCGCTGTTATTCGTAAGGCGTCGCCGAATAGCTTCAGCTTCCTACCGTTCGCGTCTTTTTTTATGGTAATAAGGACAATCAATTCCCCTCATCCATAGCGTTGGTGATGATATTAGTGGAGGTGTTAATGACTTGCAATCAGGCCATCTCGAGAACGTGAGATATAAGTATATCTATTAGATTTGTACTACTGCCGCCGTTGGAGTGATATTGTTGGATTGGATTGGAGTGGATTTGGGGGTCAAAATTACTCCAAAGCTCCTGGAGCTCCACGTACGCTAAACCCCAAAAGGACCAACGGTTACCTATAAAGGTTAGTAATCCAGCTCCAGTCTAGTCTAGTCCAAATTGACTCCAGTCCAATAAGATCACTGCGCAGTTGCTGCCCTAGTTACTGTCCCAGTTGCTGCTCCAGTTGCTGCCCCAATTGCAAGTCCGAAGCTCGGCCAGTGTTGCCGAAAGCTCCAGGAGTGTTAAAACGGGGTGCAGCTTATAGGGGTCACGGAAAAGTTGAACGAGGTCACCGATGGGGGTCGGCGAAAGCTGAACGGGGTCACCGATGGAGCGCCGGAAAAAGGTCGGCAGGGCCACACTTTTACCCATATAGAACGCGCATCAGTGGCCACAATTTACTGAGTCTGGAGCTTGGCCAGTGTTGCCAAAACCTCCGGGAGTGTTGAAATACGCCACGTCGCAAAATCTTACACTAGATGAACTTTAGCACCATACGCGCATACTTAATAAGCTTTTAACACAAAATTCTTTAAAATTATCGCCATTAAAGCTATACTTAATTATATAATATTACAACTATACCCTATCTTTGGTATATCTAAGATCGTACAATCTTAGTATTAAAAATGGCCAATAATACGCAACCACCTTAAAGTGCGCAGAGATATATCTAGGATAGATTAATAATATATCCAAGATATAATCCAGAAACCCTTACGCACTTACCTATCTTAGGTAGTTCTTCTATACTACTACTAACAGAAGCAACTTAGTCCTTAATTAAAGACTTAAAACAATTATAGGAGGACTTCTTCTATAAAGGGCAACGGGTGCAGAAGGAACGCACATATATAAACATTAAAGATAGTAATTAGGATATATCCGGCTTATATTAAGAGTATTACGAAGATATACAATCCTAAATACCTACGCTATAATAATCTGCTAATGCCTTTTCTTTAACGCTAGCAGTAAGTAGAATTCTATAACGCAAGCTATATATAATATATAAACTAATTATTTCTATAATATAGCTAGGCTTAATATTAATTATATAAACTAGATCGCTTACAGTAGAAAGATTTATATTTAGTTAAGAGATATTAGAATATTCTATATCCTCTAAGCACGGGATTAGATATATAATAGATTTATCTAGCCTATAGCTAAATAATAAAAATATTACCAAGATGTACAAAAATATAAGAGACTATATCCTAAATAGATTTTATATATATCTGGGTTCTAATATAGATAGATATAATACTCGTGCATATTAAAGAACAAGATAAGTATAATATGCCCTCTTCTTAGCCTCTAAAAGTGCTTTAGGAGACAGATACCCTATATAGGCGTATTTTGCTATAAATACTTAGACCCTTAGCTATAAAACTTTTACTATAAGCAAATTATAAAGGAAGACTGGGAAAGAATACATAAATTATAAAAAAAGGTATAATATATCTATAATATTATATTACTATATCTAAGTTATAATATAGACATCAGGCCGTCGAAATCGGACTCTACACCTGTACGTGGTGACGGCTACGAACCTGGTCTTCGAAGTTCAGATCCAGAGCCAACGCAGAGACGTCGCACAGCGTGCGGACAGGACCTGGTGGTGGTTGTGGGCGTTAAGGGCGGTGGTGAAAA
>Ga0307507_10002428_pt1 | contig 39130 bp, 30 predicted proteins | sample 7_EM_MG_FD_207223 | JGI IMG/M metagenome (GOLD analysis project Ga0307507, IMG submission 207223) | Populus trichocarpa ectomycorrhiza microbial communities from riparian zone in the Pacific Northwest, United States - 7_EM | ecosystem: Host-associated > Plants > Roots > Unclassified | place...
TCTTAAAATAGGACCTATTTAGATAACTATTAAAGGGAGACCAGTTAGAATGTCTTTTAATATCCTACTATTAGGATAGGACAAGGCGATACTAGGAATGCCTTAGTTACAGAAGTACAATCTAAAGATCAATTAGGTTACAGGTTAGGTTAATATTAAGGATACTTAATAGTGTAAAGTGCAATAGCAAACCAAGTTGGTATAGTACCAAGTTGGAGCAATATATAACGAGACTGAGCGAGGCTTAAGTTATATACTAAAGAGATACCATAGGTATAGTAAAAAGCTATAGTTACTAGAAAGTGAAAAGTTGTTAAAGCATACAGCTTAGGACTATAAGATAGAATTAAAAAAGGAAATAAGTCTAAAGTTCTTTCTAATCTATAAGCTTACTAAAACAGAGTTAGTAGCGCTTAAGGAGTTTATTTAGGAGAACTTACGCAAGGGATACATTAGACCATTATAGTTATTAGTAGGATATCTAGTATTATTTATCCTAAAGAAAAACGGAAAACTTAGGATGTGTATAGACTATAGACAGTTAAACAGCATTACTAGAAAGGATAGGTATCTTTTACCCTTAATTAGCGAAATCTAAGACAGGATAGGCAACATAAAGATCTTTACAAAAATAGATCTGAGATAGGTGTACTATCAGATTAGGATTAAGGAAGGCAACAAATAGAAGGCAGCCTTTAGGTTAAAGAAAGGACTATATAAACCATTAGTTATGCAATTTAGGCTTATAAACGCATTAGCAACGTTCCAGAAGCGAATTAATAGTATATTAAGAGAACACCTAAATGAATTTGTTATAGTATACCTTAACAACATTATCATCTACTTAGAGAATGAGGAAGAATATAGAGAACATATTAAATGGATTTTAAAGAGACTATAAGAAAAACAGATACCAGTAGCAATTAAAAAATGCGAGTTCTTTACCAGGAAAACCAATTTTGTTAGATTTATTATTAAACTAGGCTAACTTAGTATAGATCTAAAGAAGATCAAGGCTATAGTAAATTGGTAGGAACCAGAGAATATTACGCAGTTAAGATCATTCCTAGGGTTTTGCAATTACTGTAGAAGGTTTATAGCGCAATAGTTAAAGGATATTAAGCCATTTACGCAGTTAATAAAGAAAGAAGAACTATAGGCATAGGGAAAGGAGCAATATAAACTATTTAAGAAAGTTAAAGAATTATTTACCTAAGAGCCAGTTCTTAAGATCTATTAACTAGGTCTAGAGACGGTTATAGAAACAGATGCATTAAACTTTATACTAGGGGCATACTTTATATAGAAATATTAAGATGGATGGCACCTAGTGGCATACTATAGTTAAAAGATGACACTACTAGAGTTAAACTATAATATCTATAACAAGGAGTTATTAGGTATAGTTACAGCACTTAAAAAATAAAGAGCATTCTTACAATGCATAGAGAAACCATTTATGGTTAAGATAGACTATAAGAACCTTATAGGATTCCTAATAATAAAGAAACTTAACCAAAGACAGGTTAAATGGGCGGAAATGCTTATAAAATACCATTTCGAAATTCAGTATACCAAGGGTACAGACAATACATAAGTAGACGCTCTAAGTAAAAAGGCTAAACTATAAAGTAATAAAAAGCTATTGGGAGCATTATTACGAAAGGATTAAGACAGATTAATTAGGTACAATTATCCAAAGATTATAGCAACTAAGGAAAGTCAGATCCATAAATTACTAGAGAGTAATTAGATATAGAAGATTTAAAAAATATAAGTAAAGAATCCAGACTCAGAGTAATATAAAAATAGAGAAGCAATGTATATACCTAAGTCTATTACAGAAGAATTTGTAAAGGAATTCCATAAGGGAATAATATAAGGACATAATAGAGCTATAGGCTTAGTGTTAAGACTTTAAGAGGAGTATATTATTTAAGGAATCTGGGGACTAGTAAGACAAGTTATAAAGGAATATCTAGATTGCTAAAGAAACAAACTAATAAGGTATAAGCTGTATGGAGGGCTATAACCTGTTAAGACACCAGAAAGACCATAGGAAGTTATATTATAGGACTTTATTATTAAGTTACTAAAGTCAAGAGATTCTATTATAGGACAAGATTATAACGCGATTTTAGTAATAGTAGATAAGCTAATAAAGTAGGGATACTTTATAGTATGCACTAAAGAGATATCAGCAGAAGATGTCGCTAGAATCTATATAAGAGAAGTGTTCGCAAGACATGGAGCACCAGATAAGATTATATTAGATAGAGATCTAAGATTTATAGCAGCATTTTAGGAAGTGTTTCTAGCAGAACAAGGAGTTCGCGTAGTAATATCTACAGCGTATTATCCGCAGACAGACGGACAAATAGAGAGACTAAACTAGACACTAGAATAGTATCTAAGGCATTATATTAATTACGCATAGAACAATTAGGTATTACTATTACCAGTTATATAGTTTGCATACAATACAATACTATAAGAAGGAATGGGGATATTACCATTTAAGGCAAATTATGGGTATAAGCCAAGAACATCATTATTACTACATTAAGTAAAGAAAACGAGTAGCACAGCTAAATAAAGAATAGAGACGTTAATAAATCTTTATATAGACCTTATAGAAACAGCTAAACTAGTATAAGAACGAATAAAAAAGTACTATAATACTAAGAGATCTAAGGGACCAGATCTTAAGGAGGGAGATAAAGTATAGCTACTATACAAAAATTTCAAGAGTTAACGACTAAGTAAGAAGTTAGACTATATCAGACTAGGACCTTTTAAAATAGTATAGAGAATTTCATTAGTCACGTATAAGTTAAACCTACCAGCTAAAATAAAAATCTACCCTATATAATATATCGCAATGCTAGAGCCAGTATACGGGAATATTAAGCCACCAGTCTATAAGGCAGACACGTATAGAGGATAAGAGGAAGACGAATAGTAAGTTTCAAAAATCATTAGTTATAAGGATATAGACGACAAAACGTAGTATAAAGTAAAGTAGATAGGCTATAGTAAGACTACCTAGGAACCACTAAGCAACTTAGAAAACGCTATAGGAAAGGTACGGGAGTATTAAAAGAAAGTAGGTTAGGCAATATTAATAAAGAAGAATTGCTAAAGAATAAGTCACCTAAGGGGGACCTAAGAGGAGCAATTGCTAAGCTACTTAGAGTTGTTTCCCTTGTAGGAGGAGAGCCAGTCCTTTTATTACCCAGCTTAGACAAACCCTGTTAAACAAGTTTCCACTCCTTAAAACAAACCTTCTTACGCACTTTTTTAAGACGAAAAAGACGGGTAGAGGCCGATAGACGGGCTTTAAGGGCACGCTATTAAGTAGCTATAGCCTCCTGCTCTGCTTTCTACGAACAACAAAGCTTATCTAAGGCGCTTAAAAGCTTACTATTAAGCTTTGTAGTGGTAGATTAAACACGAGACCCTATAACAAGTTACTTAGGGAACTTAAAGACTGTTAAGAGTTATAGAACGCGCACACTTAGTATTAGAAATAGAGCAAACATTACAGGACAATTAAATATTTGCTTTAGTACACTCTAAACAAGACAAGGGTTATTAAGATAAGGGACTCGCTATTACAATACATACTAATCCCGCTTTTATATAATAAGAATATAGAGACGATATTATCTTACTAAGTAATAGTATGGCAGCCACGGTGCAAGCATAACGTTGCGCTTATAAAGAAGAAGAAGCTTTAAGTATAATAAGTAAGGATGTTAACTAGACTAATTAAACGGACATTATACCTTTAGTGGACAACTTGGAGATATTAGGAATCTTTAAGGACGAAGATAAAGAGAAGGGAGATAGTATTACAGACGCTTTAAGTATAATATTACAACTACTTAGAAAAGAGTCACAGGAAGCTAGTTAGTTAATATAGGCATAGTCTAGGATGGATCCGGTGGAACTATATAACAAGGAATAATAAGCGAGTCATATAATGTTATATACAGTATACGAAGTATATGCAGTATACGCTATATATAACACGTATAACACGTACCTTACGTATAAGAGAGGATTTCTTAGGAGTATAGTTGTGTATTTAAAGGACCTTAGTCCCTACCGTAGATAGTTCTCTCCTTGTAGTAAATCTTAGAATACAATTGGAGTTAATTTGTTAGGCAACTACTCCACTAGTTGTTATTACGTTGTTAATTTATTCTTACCTACATACCTAGCCCAATAATAGAACCCACCGTAGTTCCTACTACAAGGTTCCGTTACATTGATAACCCCTACTAACAGCTCTAACTATGTCTAATTTTTGATTTATAAATCGGCAGATCTATAGGTAATAGTTATTATAAGCAGCTCTAGGTACAGTATATATAAAATCTTAACTATAGTATAGAGAAGTTGTGGCTGCTAATATACGGTCCTAAGTATTCTTAGAGGTCACGTAACTTCTTATATAAGCGACATTTCCGCCCTTTAAAAAAATTGAAAAATTCCAAAAATCGATTAATGCTATAGATAGCAGCAATATCAATCTAGTAGTACTGCCAATTCTCCCTATATACTATTGTATGTATATCTAACAGCTCCAGAAGCGGTAAAAAGGTAGAACGGATAGGGGGGTTAAAATTTAGAAAATTGGATTTTGCGGTTAAACTGTTTAAAAGTTAGGAAACTAAGATAAATGCCGCATTCTCTGCTTACCTTTAAGCCAGTATATAATTTCCTAATTAGGAAAACTCATTTATAAGTAGTTGCTGCTGCCTCTATATAAAATCTTTTTGTTATGCCTCTTTAGTCTTACTTATAGATGACTGAAATCGTTCTATATTAAACCTATGTTTAAACATAAGCCCTAAAAGCTTCTTAACTCATAAGATTGCTATATAGGTTAGCCTAGCTGTTTTATCCTTTTTCTTAACATCTAGAACTACCTGGTTAAGTATTAGGCCCTAGCTTTTATATACGGTAAGAGCAAAAGCTAGAGTGATTGGAAATTAACGCTGTAAGTAAGAGCCTCTTATACCCTCCCACTTATAAAGCACGGAAAATATAGGGATGACTTTCTTACTATCCTGCTAAGTAAATAGGGCAGGTCTGTTATACCTATCTACCGTAATTAGTAGTGACTGAGGCTGATCCTTTTTAATATCCGCGTGTCCCTTCTATACGACATCTTTAATTATACTAGTAGTACCGTTTACTAAGCCTAGTTTAATCTAGATATTCTATATTAGCATTACTTTCGCGCTAATATATAGGGCTAGATTCTCTATAGTATCGCACTAATTAGGAGTGGCTTTCTGTACACCTATACTAGTGTTAACTGACTTAATAGCCACTACTAGCTGTAAAAGGTCGCGAAGCTAAGTAGTGTTATACTTACCTACAGTAGCGCGTGTGCTATATAGCTAAATTGCGTCGTTAAAGCCCATAACCTTATTAGTAGATAGGCCCTACTTATACCTAGTTAAAAGAAGCTTCTAGGTCGATTTACTTACAGAATTACTATATAGCTCCGCAAGGGCGGTCCTAAATATAGAGCTTTTAGTGTTATTACCGCCCTACCGTATAACTTGATCTAGGACAGCAGTTCGGTTAATTGCCTTATAGGCTCCTTTTCCGTGGCTAGCGAGCTCTAACGGCCTAGCGGGTAGATTGCTGTATAAGGCCGCCTGATTTATAGGGGGAAGCTAATGGAAATCGCCTACTAGCAAGATGTTTAAGCCTCTAAAGTAGTCGTTGTTACGCGTAGGGTAGATCTAACGGAGGCGGCGATCGATTTAGGCTAGATATACTTGCCCAATTATAGATTTCTTGTTAAGGACGAGATAGTAAATATCCTTAAAAGCTTGTTATAGAGGTATAAGACTAGCAGCAGGCAATTCCTTAAATGGGTGATTTACTGGCAACCTTAATAAATCGTATATAGTTCTGCTGTTAATATTAAAGGTAGTTGTTAGCGACTCAGTCAATCAAGGCACGAGCACGGCAAGAGGGTCGCGCAAGCCTATACAATTGGATTGTCTATAAACGAGGATCCAAAGCTAGAGAAAGGAAAGGGGAAGAACGGAAGCACCGCTCGAAGCTATATACAATCATCTGGTCACGTAATGGCAACTTGCGGCAAGTTGCGGCAATTTATTAGTACCGTTTTCCACCAGCGCCGTAACATTACCCCCCCCCTCCGAAAAAGCCTGCCCTCAGGCTTTATATGTCCGTGGGGTGTTCTTATCTATGTGCTCAACAGGTAGCTTATCATCTTCGCTATACTAGCACTCCATTTACTCGTCTAGATACTTCGGGGGTCCTAGCTCGTTAGGGTATTAGTTATGAAATTCTTTAAGCTTCTAGGGGCAACCTATAAAGTTCTAGGCGGGGTACTAGGTTAGGTCTAGATCGTAACCTTTCTATTAGATATGGTATTTTAGCGTTCCTTATACTAGTTTACAGGCTAGTATTTCATTAACTTTCCATTTGTTGTCGCCATTAACTTAAATTGGCAGTGGAGGCTCATTCTTTTGTCTAGGTAGTGGGTTATTTATAGCTTTCCGTAGCTTATCTGGTAAGAAAACAGGGTGGACTTTAATTAAGTCTAGGAGTTTAACCTTGTATAAGTTTCCTTCTTTATTAAGGATCTTATATAGTCCTGCCATCTTATAGTCTAGCTTACGGCTAGGCCGTTCTATCTTCCAGTTCTTTGTTATAACCCAGACCTTGTCGCCTACGGTAAAGTCAGGCTTGCGCCTATGCTTATTTGCCTGCTGTTCTATTAATTTCTGGGCCTTTTCTAGGTTCTTATAGGCTACCGTCTATGCTTCTTCTAAGCGTCTAGTATACTGCTGTGCTTCCTTATAAGATAGTTTTTTGTGCACGGTCTATAGTCCTTCCGGTCTCTCCTAGTTAAAGCTTATATAGGGTAAGTATCCTATTTCTAGCTGAATAGGTGCAAACCCTATAGAATTATGGGGTAGGGTTGCCTGGGCGTAGTCTATTATAGGTAGTAGTCCACTCCAGTTATCCTAAAAGTAGTTAATAAAGGGCCGGAGTCTCTGGTCTAAGTATTAATTTATAGTCTCCGTCTAACCGTCTATCTGGGGGTGGTATGCCGTAGAGAGCTTTAGCCTAATACCTAGGATCTGGGTGAACTCGTTCTAGAAGGCTAATATAAACTACGGCCTATAGTCGGATATGATAGTATTTAGTGGTCCGTAAATTCGGTAGATATAGTGGATATATAGTTGGGCCGCCTCTTTAGCATTAATATTCTTATAATAGGGGATTGAGAACGGGTGCTTACTAAAGCGGTTAACTAGAATCATAACTATATTATATCCGTTGCGGTCCGTAGGTAACTTGTGGAAGTCTATAAAGATATACTGCTAGGGGCGTTTTGGTATTAGGAGTGGCTTTAATAGCCCTAGGGTCTTATCTTATGGAATTATAGACCTACAGCAGTCGTCGCAGTTCTGTACATAGCGGTTAATATCTATAACCATTCTGGGCTAGTAGTAGCGGTCGCCAATGATTCTATAGGTCTTATTTTTTCTAGGGTGGGCCGTAGAGACCTAGGTATATGCTTCGGCGATAAGCCGAGTCCGTAAATTCTATTTCTCTATTACTACCAGCCGTTCCTAGTGCTTAAGCAGTCCGTTTTTGAGGGACCATAGGCTAGTAGCATCCTTTACCTTTTTGCGGTACTCCTATAAAGAAGGGGCCGTATAGTTTGCCTACAGTAGTTTATTAATAAGGTTAAGTTCTATGGAGTTAATAGGACATATTTCGGCGTTTAAAGGGTCCGTATTTAGTTCTGCCTGTATTTAGGGGTTAAGGTGCTCTAGTTATAGTAGGGTCTAGGTCCGTAATAAGATCTTTATAGCTATTTAGTTACCTAGGTCCTGTTCACGCCTTATAAGAGCATCCGCACGGTTCGTAGCGCCTGGTCTATATGTAATTAAGAAGTTAAACTAAGATAGGATATCCGCCTAGTATGCCTACTAGGCCGTAAGGGCCTTGGTTATTATAAAGTATTCTAGGGCCTTATAATCCGAAACCACCTTAATAGGCTTAGGGGTCCCCTCTAGCTATGCACGCCAGTGCTAAAAGCTAGAGATAATAGCCAGCATTTCTTTGTTATAGATATGGTAGTTTAGCTCGGCATCTATTATAGTCTTAAAATAGTATGCCATAGGGTGCCATTCTCCGTCCAGTTACTTCTGGGAGAAAATATTAGCTATTGCGCCGTCTAAGGCATCAGTTTCTAGCATCAAGGGCCATTCTGGGTCAAAGTAGGCAAGTAGGGGAGCTAATACTAGCCGTTTTTTAAGCTTATTAAAGGCCTGCATATATATGGCGTCAAAGTAGAATGGCTGGTCTTTCCTAGTAAGGCGGTTAAGAGGCCGGGTAATCCTGCTATAGTTCTTAATAAAGCGTTAGTAGAAGTTATAAAAACCTAAAAATGATTGCACCCCCTTTATAGTCTGTGGCGGTGTCTACTAGTTAATTGCGGCCGTTTTCTCTAGGTTAGCCTTAATCCTGTCTATACTAATAATAAAGCCTAGGTACTTTATATGCTTAACACTAAATTCTAATTTCTTAATATCGGCCTGGAGGCCGGCCTTGCGGAGCCGTTGTAGGACTTTATAGACATGCTCCTTGTGTTCTAGCTCATTCTTAAAGTAGATTATAATGTTATCCAGGTAGGCCGTATAGAAGTTGTTAAGGTAGTTAAAGAGTATATTATTTATATATTACTGGTACGTAGCCGGTCCGTTGGTCAGTCTAAAAGGAAGTACTTTGCATTTATATGTTCCGTAACGGGTCTGAAATATAGTAAGATCTTCTAATCTAGGGTCTATTCTAATCCAGTAAAAGGCCTAACGGATATTAAGCTTAGTAAAGATCTTAGCTCTACTTATTTGGGTTAAAGTCTTATCAAGTAAAGGTAGTAGGTAGCGGTCCTTATAGGTTATATTATTTAGTTTATAGTAGTTGATGCAGAAACGAAGTCCTCTATTTAGCTTTTTGGCAAAGAGAATAGGCGAGTTAAAAGGGGCTTAACTAGGTTTAATAAAGCCCTTATTTAGGTTATTAATAAGGTACTACTTTGTAGCCTATAATTCGGCAGTAGACTGCTAACAAAGGGGGCTATAGCTAAGTATTTCTTTCTTATCTGGCTTAATCTTAATCTTGTAGTTGTATAGTTGGTGAGGCGGAAGTATATTAGACACTGCCTTAGAGAACACGTCCTTAAATTTCTAGTGTTGATAGGGTAGTTTCTGTTCCACTAGCTCCTCGTCTATAAGCTTACCTTCCTATTTGCTAAGCTTATTTTCCTTTTCCTTAATTATTCGATCAATTTTATATAAGCTAGTAGTAAAGGCAACGGTATTAGGTTAGACCAAGTTCTGGTAGAATTCTACGGCGCCGATATAGCAGATGTCAACTAGTAGGAGGTCTATAGGTTTCTTTACGGACTATTATTAGGCTGTATTTTGCAGTTTAGGGTTTATAATCTTTCTTAGCTCCTATTCTATCTTCCGCAAGTTGTCCCTCCGGTCTATACGTTTAGTATAGCGTCTAATGCTCCTTGCTATTTTTTGTGGCTATATAGGGCCTAAGTTCCCTACGGGGAGCTCCGCTAGCTTTTTATTGACTTTTTTAATCTCTGGTGCGGGTGGCATAACATAGGTAGTCTAGAGGCGGCGTAGTATACAGATCTGTTATAGGTTAAGCTATACGTCCTTTTAAAAGCCTGGTCTCTACGCATAGCATCAGCCTGGTAAATGGTGTTTATCTATAGCTATATAAGATTTTTCATTATAATGCTGATTTCCTTTATAAAAGAAGGTGTTAGGGGTAGGGTTTTAGGCCAGATAAGCCGTCTACTCTATATGTCGAGCTATAAGCCTAGATAGGCTAGCTATTTTCTTCCTAAGATTATATTGTGGCTTCCTAGGTCTATAATGAGAAAGGGGATGTTATACTACCTTTGTCTGTCTATATGGAGGTAAATCCGCAAGATAGTTATAATAGGCGGTCCTATCCGTCCGTTATACCCGCGAATAGGAATTGGTTTGGGCAGTTCTTTAAGGGGTACATTTAAAAAGTTAGCCAGCTTTACAGCACACTATATATCTATTAAGGCAAAGGCATTTGCTCCAGAGTCAGCCAAAGCAGAGGTTAAAACTTGATATCTATTACAGAATAAAGTATAAGGGATAGTGCAGCTTCTTTTACTAACTAGCCAACCCAGATTAATATGTAATATATTAATTCCTTTTAACCCTAGAGAGGAGTCTTGCTCTAGGGTTCCTCTTTTTCTAACTCTATGCCATCCTCCTAAATTAACAGGACCTTGTTTATCTTTGCCGCTATTAGGCAGTCTTTTGCAAAGTGGTTTTTTTAGCCGTATAAGAAGCAGGCTCCTTAATTGCTAAGGGCCTATCTACAGGGGTTGTTATACGTAGGTTAAGTATTCGCCGGACCCGCCACAGGGCTAGCTGCACGGCTAGCCGCTAGGTTAACGGCAGGCGGTACAGTTAATGCTGTAGGGGTTGCAGATCTTGCTAGGGCGCTATGGCCCGTTCTTATAGTACTTATGTTCTGGTTGGCAGAGCTTCTAGTCTTATACCGCTCGGCATATACCTTAATTCGGCGGAGGCCCTGGTCAATAGCTAGGCACTAGTCTATAAGCTCCTTTAGCGTCTATACAGTAGTATAAACCGGGAGCACGGCGCGCTGTAGGTCTAGGGTAAGCTTATTAAAGAGGTCTAGCATTAAATCTTCCTAGGGGATTTGAGCCTGTCTGGCTAGGTATAGAAAGCGGGTCTAAAAGACCAAGAAGGTCTCTATTGTTTTTATATTAAGGGCTTTATAGTCAAGGCGGGCGTTCTGTATCTTATAGGGGTCCTTATAAATGGAAGACAGGTAGTCAATTATCTCTTCTCTAGAGAGGAAGGGGTCTGCCAAGTCCTAGGCATATCACAGACATAGATGCGTCTATGCGTCCCTACCAGTACGGCCGAAGACGTAGGCCATTTTAGCTTAGGTAGTAGGGAAGTAGTCCGTATTAACTTTAAGCTTGTCTTGCAGTTAAATCTTCCAATTGTTAAATATAGGGTCAGTTCCGTCTATAAGCAATAGGGGGTCCGCGACTTTCACGGACCGCGATAATGCTAATACAGTACGTTAGGCTAGGGCCTTAAGGACTATAGCAAGTCTTTAGGTGTCTAATAACTCCTTACTAGGTGTAGGGGTGTCTCTAGTTTTAAGCAGCTCTTAAAGCCGTTTAATTTCAGCATTAGCTACTGCGAGCTCTTCCTGGGGGGTCAAAACGGCAACTATTTCACTATTAGAGGTATTTGCGGGTCCTATAGCGGCTTTGCCAGCTACTGTATTTCTTGATATAGTGGTAGGGGTATTAGGTAATTTCTAGTGTTTGTTTATTTCCTAGGGGTTCTAGTCCGTGCGTGTCCTATTCTTAGGTTTCGCGTTCTGTTCGTGTTCTTTTGGTTCTTAGGGGTCTGTCCTGTCCTTGTAGTCCTGGTGATGTCCTTAGGGTCCTATTCTGTGTCCTTGTCCTATTCGTGGCCTTGTAGATATTTTTTAAGTTCCTTCTTAGGAAAGAAGAGTGGTGACGAGCTTTGGATAATATTAGCGACTCGGTTAATCAAGGCACGAGCACGGCAAGAGGGTCGCGCAAGCCTGTACGATTGGATTGTCTATAAACGAGGATCCAAAGCTAAAGAAAGGAAAGGGGAAGAACGGAAGCACCGCTCGAAGCTATATACAATTATCTGGTCACGTGATGGCAAGTTGCGGCAAGTTGCGGCAATTTGCCAGTACCGTTTTCCACTAGCGCCGTAACAGTAGTTACCCTAGTAGGGGCCGCTTGAGCTAATGGTATTAGCTTGCTATTAGCCCTTGCCATATTATAGAGCGTAGTAGAGAGGATAGTAATAAGATATAATTTGCCGGTTCCTGCCTCTCTATTAACGTTAATCTGCAGTGGGGAGGGGCTAAGGCCTATTTGGATCTACCTGTAGTGATTAACTATAACATTATAGATATAACGCTGGCCTGGTTATAAGGAGGATGGAGTTGCTATTTAGGATAGGCGGCTTTATAGTAGAGGCTGTAGCTGTACTTCCTACCAATAAGTCCTCTTATTAAGCTGTGGGTATATACCCCAATGCGTACTCCAGTTATAGTTATAATTAAGCTCCCTATTACCAAGCCTATTAGGATCCTTAATTTTAACTCTATTAGTATTTTAAACGCGGGCATATAGGGCCTTAAAGGACTGATATAGTTCTAAGTCGTCTATAAAATCGCCCTTAAACTTATTAATATTATTAGTAGTTTTACAACCTTCCTCTAGTTTCCAATTATAGAAGTAGTTGGGCGGGTGCTAATAAGAGTTAATATAAGCCTAATAGAAAGCTATATAATTAGGGGCCCTAAATCTATTAGTATAAGTAGCCACATCCTTATACTCCCTCTATGGATAATAAAGAATAAGCTTTACACGGCAGAACTTAGAATACTGCGGATGGGAAGGATCGCCTTTATATCACGGAAAGTATAATATAACTCAAGGCCTTGCTCTTAGTCAACGCTTATAAGTAAAATAATTAAAATAGAGTAGAAAATTAAGGAAAGTAACATCCTCTACCTTATCTAGGCGGCGCTTATATTTCTTATAGTTAGACAGTCCGTACCCTCTTAGTTGCCCATCCTTAAGCTTATATATAGCGCTTTAATCGTCCTTCTAGTAGTAGTCTAAAGTTACTACATTCCTTAAGCCTTCGGAAAGGGGAATATTAAGAAGTAAATAGTATACCTCCTACGCCAACCAATTGCGTTTAGTAATAAGCTTGTTTATAAACTTAGCTACTACTAAACTAAAGGTATAAAGACTGTTGGCGTGCGGCTATACTGATTAGAGTAACTTCTAGTAGGAAGTTAACTTCTTCTCTTCCTTGCTGTAATATTTGCCTATATAGTTAACTATTACTAATATGCTTATAGCGGGCGACGTATTAATATTTGCCATCTATGCCAGTATTATGGCTATATTGTAGCCATTAAGAAGCTTATTGTTATGCTATGGACAGAACGTCCAGTGATATGGATTTTGATCCTTTAATACAGCGGCCTTATTACGGAGAGAGCGTGGAAAGTAGAAGCGGCACTTCTTTACCCTAGCAGAGCCTTTCTTTAATCTTAAGCAGTAAGATTTAGTGCAATTACGGTGCTGTTAAAATCAATTAAGGCAGGCAGTAAGAAGCTTACTAGTATTAAGCTATTCTTTATAGCTAAGAGTAGAAGGATGTTGAAGATTAGAAGGCCTAGATTAATTAAAATTCATTATAGATATAAAAGCAGCCTAGTGCTTAGCAAAAGCCGCCCTTAATTCACCAGTTAACGGATCTAGCTTTAAGGCTATTAAACTCCATAAGAAGCTATATATATAGCCACTACCTCGCACCTGCCACTCGTATCGGGACTAAAAGTTAGTGCTATTAAATAGACCTATAAGCATGTGCTTCCTGAACAGATCAAAGCGGCAATGCAGCTAGTAAGCAGCAATATATAGATTATTGTTAAGATTCTAAGAAGTAATCTAGTAGCGTTAAGCCTTATTAGCAGCCTTATATTCGTTAAATAGAGGCATATAAGAGTGTAGATTATACCAATGTAGATTAACAACGCTAAGTGTAAAGAATAGAGACCCGCTTTTAATATTTTTAGTATAAGCCGTAAGCTTATTCCTCTTCTGCTTCCAGTAGGGCCTGGTGCCCTTAAGCTTCCATATATACTGTATAATCTTATTTAGAACCTGGTTGCCCCTACTACTATTTATAAGATTATTAAGCTTATTTAAAGATAGACCATTCTTATTTAATTGGCCGTAAAGGAAGCGGGTAGCGTTAAGGGCTTGCTTTTTCATAATCCAATTAAACACGTAGTAGTGAAATAAGGGGTAGCGGCTAAACCGACCGTCCTGATACTTTAGTATATGCTTGGCGTACGCAGCTAGGGTAACTGTATGGCTTTGTAGCATATTAAAGTCGGCTTTGCCATAAGGAAATAGAGTAGGAAAGGCGCCGCGCATAATAAAACTAGCTAATCGCTTAGAGAGAGGTATATGCCACATAGTAGAAACCTCTAGGCCTGCTTATAGGCCTTATTATTATTAAACCTCGCAACTTAAAAGCTCCAATTTATTAAGGTTAGGTACTAGATTAGGAACCAAAGTATCTAATATATTATTATTAAATTCGCCATCTAGTATATTACTACTAGGCTTAACAGGTAGAGGATTAACAGTAGGAGGATATTACATAGGAGTAGAATTGCCCGTAGAAGCTAACGCAGCCTATAATCTAGAAGTAAGCTAAGCTATTAGGCCACTATAATCTAACTCTAGCTTGTTAATATAAGGTAGCTAATCTAATATAGAGCCATTTTTAGGTAAGCTAGCAAGCTAGGTGCTATATATTTTAATATCGCGATAATTAGGATGATTAACCTTTAGAAAGTAAAGCTATAGTAATATAGCAGAGCGCCTTATAGTGTACCGTTTAGTAAACCGCCGGCTTAGGTATTTGTTACTATCTACTGCCGCAGGCCTTACAACCAGTATATCAAGTTTAGTAGGTAGCCGCGGTAGCTGCCTTTAAGTCTTTGGTGTATTCTGGCCAAAGCAGCAAACGTGGCCAGTATAGCGATGCTGCTAGCTATATACATGTATAACTTGCAGATAAACGTATACGCGCGTAATTAGAAGCCCCTCTACCATAGTAAGTATAGACAGGAAGCTAGGAACAGGCCCTAGATTAAGCCCATTACTTTTACTAAATAGGGGGGGAAGGGTTAGATTCTTAAGACTATTAGCGTCCTTAATATAGGCTTTATATATACCTATGTTATTACCCTCTATAGCTAGGCCTATTTAGAACCACCGCTCCTTGTAATAACTGCACGTCTCCATATATTTAGCCTATAGTATACTCCTAAACTTCTTAATTCGCTCCCAATCGACAGCCAAAATAGGTAGTAGTATAGCCGTAGTTAGAGCTTACTAAGAGGGAGCTTGCCGCAAGAGAGCTTGCTAAGAGGGAGCTTACTATTAAGAGGGAGCTTGCCGCAAGGGAGCTTACCGCAAGGAAGGTAGTATTGGCGGTAGAGTAGGTATTGGCGGTAGAGTAGGTATTAGCGGTAGAGTAGGTATAGAAGCTAGTTACGGTAAGGACGTATTTAGGTTATTTAAAGTACCTCTCCTACTATACAGAGCTTTATCTGTAGTATATAGTAGAGGAGTAGGCAAGTGAGCTTTACCCCACTAATTAAGAATACGGTGCTCTTATTATATTGCCCTAATTGTCTTCCGCTGTTAAACTATTTTAGGGGTATCTTAACTGTTTTGGCTGTGAGGTAAGAAGACGTCCTTAGTATCAGTTTTAGGTAAAGCATTTTGCTGGCGCTTTGTAGGATGAGTCTTAGTAGAACCAAGCTCTGCTTTCCGCCTATTTGAACTATATTTAGAGCCCTAGGAGGGTAAGTAAAAGTAGAAGTAATATATAGGAAAAACGCGCCTTTGACCGACACGATTAACATTGCTTTAAAAGCTTAGTAGATGGGCCGTTTTTAATAAAATTAATATGGGGTTGTATTGAACAGCACTTACTGTACTTAATTAAAGCAGGTTCTACCATAGATAAGACGTATATAGTAGTATTAATAGAGATGTTAACAAAGAGGTTAATTTTTTGATAGTAAGATCTTAAATATTTTGATGTTCGTCACGTGTATTCTGTAGGTAGATACCGCCCGTGACTTTTTCTCTAACTAACCAGAAGCTAGCTTGGCGGGTTTTTCTAACCAATCAAAAGCTGGCTTGGCCGAATTTTGAAAATTCGAACACCTACACCTGAAAGTATAGACCACTCGTACCTCGGGTCAATAAAACTGTACTTCAGCGTATGAATATAGAGCTTATTGAGAAGCAGAAGAGGCAGCGTGGAGCACAGGGCAAGACGTCATATAGTAAGGCACGAGTTCTATCAGTAAGGGAGGCTCTACAAAAGAACCAAGAGCAGGAGCAAAAGGAGCAGGTAGAGGCTACTCAAAAGGAACGCCGTAAGGCTCTACGAGGTGTCATAGGCTTCACGAGGAAGGTATGGAGGACGATCTTTTTGTATAATATTATCTGTAACCGACGACCGGTACCAAAGCTTGCACTACCTTATGACTCACTACCTTATTTCCTGACATCATATGTCCTACTACTTATTTCTATTACGTTGTCTACAGCGGCTATTGTCGGCATTGACGTCAACTATTACCACTTACCTCATGTATATATTACACTTGATTTCCATAGATTTAGAATCAAGTCGTTCATTCAATTCCTCACACTGCAAAGCTTACATTATCAATATAATTGACGAATTTGGGTAAGAGTCCGTGCATACGAGAGCTCTGCTCATGGGTGGCTCGACCGGGTGGCTGGCTCGACTAGGTGACTAAAACGTTACTCACCACCAACATCCATCAGGCACTGAATCCCGTACATTCCCCTCGAACCTTCTCCCTCCCGTTTACTATTAGTGAAATATACAACCCTACTTACTCCATTGCCTAAATATCAAATAAACAGCGAAACAAAAATGTCCACTCCGGAGCCCCAGTCCCCATCAAACCCGCCCCGTGGACGACGAAATGCGCATCATATTGGCTGTTGCTGAACCTGCGGAAGCTACCCGAGGGTGTCTATGACCCACTAGAGGCGTCGTCGCCCGAGTTCGCGGATCCGCAGCTCGAGGGCGAGTTTAAGGGCGGGCTGGGCATGATTATGGTTGTGAGATATGAGGACACGCCGACGGGTAAGTGCAACTTTTGTTATTTTTCTTCTTTTTTCTTTATTTTTTCTTCGGTCTTTCTGAAATCGAGTAAAAAAGGGCGTCAGTGGCAGATAATAGCACGAAGACAAACCAGCATGACTTAAGAATTTACCTGTACTTTTCAGTATGCTGCAAAAACAGTGATATTGCTAGCAGTTCAAAATTAGAAGGAGTGTTCGTTCTTTCTCAATGACAATTTATAAAAGACGCTCCCATACTATCAACTAAATTTCCAACATCTCTTATCTAACCCACCTCTTCCATTCCCGCTCCTTCCCCTTCCCCCTCCCCCTAAAACTGACCCTCCAAACCCTCAACTAGGTCCTTACGACGAACTCCTCCTAATCCCCGGCGTCTTCCGCGTCCCCACAAAGCCCACGCCCCGCAAACGCATCACCCGGATCTACGTCTCACAGCGCGAAACCTGCTACAACGGCCGCCACAACTGGAACATCCCGAAGCACCTCGCCCGCTTCACCTTCTCCTCGCCCGCCGGGACGCCGGGGCCCCTCACCCTCGCCGTCTACGCCCCGGACCCGAGCGCCAAGGCCCCTTTCTTCAGCGCCACCCTGACCCCGTTCCGCTGGCTGCCCGCGATCCCCATGAGCACGCGCTTCCTCCCGCTCAGCACGACGCTCGCGCAGCCGCCCGTGCCTGCCGCCGCGCCGCTGCCGGCTGCGGGCCCGAGTGGTCCGGATGGGGATGGGGGTGGTGACGCCGCTGCTGACGCCAGCGCCGACCCAGCCCTGCTGTGCGGCACGCAGCACTGGCGCAGCATGCCCATCAACGCGTACTCGCCCGCAACACGCGGGATGTGGGTGACGGTGCACGCTCCAGGAACCGGGTCCTGTGCCGCGGGGTCCGGCGGCGGCAGCAGCAGCGCCGCTGCGGGGGCAGGCGAGCCGAGCGGCGCACGGCTATCGGAGGTGGGGACGGCGGAGGCGGTCGCGGAGGCGACGCGGTGGTGGCCTGTGGCGGCGCGGCCGTGGCCCGTGGGCGTGTGGATGGACGGCGCTGAGATCGAGATTCCGGCGCCGGTCGAGTGGAAGCTGTAGGGTGTGGGTGTGGGAGCGGTGCGGGGAGCGTGCTCGGGGGTATCGCGGATGGAGGGGCTGGGTTAGGGCGGGGTTTAGGTGGGGGTGGTGGGAGCGGCGGAAGGAGGGGGATGATGGAGGGGAGGGTTTGGGATCGAGTTTAGACGGTCTTGGACTAGTGAGATGACATAGAAAAAGACACAAGTAAGGAGTAGCTTTGGCAGAGTAAAGGATACTTCGACATTAAGCTAGGATACGTACTTTGTAGCCCGAATAGGAAATATATGGCAACGTGTTGCTGAGAAATGTTATAATATGCCAAGACCAGCAGGTGAGGACCGATGCCTAGGCTTGTCGTCTGTTGATAACCATTAGGCTGCCATGTAGATGATTAATATAGGCAGTGAGAAGGGGAACCGTGGTTATAAGTCGGCGAATTGACATCGGCGAATTCGCGATCCGAAGCAAGCGTACTAAAGACGTACTAGGATCCGTACTAAAAGACGTACTAAAAGACGTACTAAAATCCGTACTAAAAAGAGCACTCAAAACAGCACTAATAGTTGCCGGCGTGAGCGCATACCCAAGTGAAGAAAGTGAACACGAGATCAATCCCATGAAAATGAGACGAGAACTTTGTACGTAACACGTGTGATTATGGCGTATACATTTTAGTGTACCATTTGCTTTCTGCCCCAGCCTGGCTTATTCCCAGCTCCCGTGACCTCCCAAGTAGACAACGAAACATGGAAACCGTGGTTTACCGAAGAAAGTATAGTAAAAGAAGCGGAGTGAGCAACGTGGAAACAACCAATGGCAAGAACGCAATCTAGTATTAGACGAAACGCTGAATTCGCCGTCCAATCAACAGTAAAACGACCCGTACCGATCCCATTCTATCAAATAGCACTTCTGAGTCGAGTGCTTGCCTGGCTAAGAACTTTTCCGGTACTCCGCTGCGGATGTCTTGAACAAAAGAACAAAAAAACGGAAATAGACAGACGACAGACAAGAGAGCCACTTAAAACACCTCCCATATGAACATGGCGTCGTCACGCAGCTTCGACGGCATCTACTGCCATCGCGTTGCCAATGCATGTATACGGAAGGAGTCGGGGATATCTGTACGGCACCAGTAACTAAAATCGGGGATTCCAAAGTCCTATAGGAAGCGCCGAGACCGGGATGCGATGCCAGTAGAGACGCCCAATGCTTTCCGTCCGGGACGCCGTTCCAGGAGATCACACAAACCACACCTCTAAGATGAAAACAACGCCGTCTGAATGAATATAAAACACCGCGCGAAACCGAATATGCCATTAGCCGGGCTGCAAGGGGGTCGAACAAAGGAATTGCTGGGATGCATGTGAAGATTGGCTAAGAAACACCCGACACATCTTAAAACATCCCAGAATCCATACCCACCATGCCTGCTCCAGCCACATTGACATTCATGCCTTGTAGGTTGTTTGGCATGCCTCCCAGATTCAGCTGGTTCAGCTTCAATTCCGGGTTGCAGTGAGGTGCATGCTGCCGATGATATTTCAGCCCATTCAGATTCTTGTAGCGCTTCCCGCACACTTCGCAGCGATATGGTTTCTCCTTCTCCATTCCGACCGTGCCTGGATAGGGGATCGAGGTTACGGGATCGACGATTGAGAATGTTCCATCCGCGTTCTCTTTGAGCTGCTGGTTTTGGTGACCGTGCTGTAGATAGGTTAGCCATCTATCACGATTTGAACCTGAATAATGGGTAACGAGCCTGTTTGTGGTATTTAAGCCCATTCTGGTTCTTGTACGCTTTTTCGCAGCCAATAACAGGACACTTGAACGGCTTGACCTCTTCGGGGAACGGTACAGGAGGGATGTTAGCACCGGCCAAGATTTGCTGTTCGCGGAACCGTTTCGCCAACTCGCTGCTGTCGTTCCCGAGCTGGTAGTTCTTGAAAGCCGCCTGTAATTGTTGCTGGTTGAGACCTCCTTGCTTGCTGAAGAGACGTTTGGCTGGCTGATCTATTGTTCCGTCGTATCCAGCTGTTCCGTTGCCGAAACCAATGCCCCAATCGTTGTCGCCTCCCTGCATCGTCTGTGAGCCCAGCGGCATGCTAAGTCCATTGAAGTTGGAAAAGTCCATGTCGAGTTCCGCCGGCGTTCCAGGGGCTGACGAGTCGGGAGAATTCCTGTTCTGTTGTTGCTGCATTGATTGTGTACCAAGAGTTGGAGTATTTACAGACGAAACGGTTGGGTTGTTTTGTAGCCCGAATCCTTGATGCCCTGCGGATGGTGTGGTTGGTGTTGAAGTGCGGAGTCCTTGGTGGGCTTGCAGCGCATTCGCCACATTCACATTCAGTTGAGGGAGTTGATTCTGGTTTTGGCCGAATTGTTGTTGCTGAGATTTGAATGGAGTCTGCTCCTCGATCGCAGGCATTGGTTCTGCATCGTCCATCTCCATATCCTCTAGTGAATCCATGTCTTGCACCGTGGATAGATTCGTCCTGCTGAATCCATCCGAGCCCAGCCGTTGGGGTCTGGATGTGCTCATCGGAGATTGAGTTGGCCTGAAGCCGTGTTGTGTGTGCGTGGCAGGCTCTGGCTGAGCCTGGATTTGGCCTGAAGTTGGATTTCCAGAGGGTATCCCAGCAGTAGTACTACCGGATAGTCCTCCCTGTGTAGATTGAGAAGTCCGCATGGCTGATGCTTGAGCATGCCTCTCTTCGAAATGCTGGAGAAGGTCGTGTAAGGAGTCGAGCGTGAGACCGCAGCATGTGAAGTCCTTCATGAAATTCGCCTCCATCTTCGGCAGGTAGGAGGATGAGTGATACGAGGGTGATTGATTGAATGCAGGAGATGTTCCTGCCATCATGATGCTACAAGGGACGAAATGTTAGCAAAGTGGGGAAAAGTCGGGGAAGTTAAGACACCCATGCCGAACTTTAAATTCGGCCACGCGAAGGATATCCGGCGTCTTGTCTTTCAAAGTTCAACTCACTCGTCTCGGATCCAGCTTCCTACTGATACTCCTCCCCAGCTCATGCCGTTAACATAGCTCCCTGTGTTGCTTTCCCTCCGAGGCCTATCTTTCATTGATATAGGCCTAGCACCTGTTCCATAGTATGAGGATCCGTAACCATTTCCAATAGAGTCATGACGGCCTCCAACGCTCAGCCGCCCCTCACGCCCCTCGTTGCCACCATTGCTATTGCTAAAGATTATAGCAGAGTTCTGGTAGTCACTCGCGCTTGCCTCTTGCAGTGCGAATGTGAGATTCGAGGCTTGATTGCGGGGTGAGGTCGAGTTGAATCGTGGAGGAGTGGTGATGTCAATCGGAGAGGCTGCTGTGGCCATGTCGCGTGAAACGGGCCTCGGCGGAGACTCTGGGAACAAGGGAAAGCTGCAATCGCCCGTGTCTTCGAAGAGAAGATCGGAATCCGGCAGCAGAGTCTTGTGGCCAGAGCCTAGCTCGTGCGGCTTTCGGTGCCACGAGAAGTAGAGCTCTCTCTCCTTCTTAGGCTTGCCAAACTGCGGAGATGTAGCGGACTCGACTGGAGTGCTGATTGGAGTGGTGTCCGCGGTCGACTCGCGCCCTCGATCGCCAGTGATGGGGGAGTAGTAGAGGGGTGGTGGCGTCTCCTGTGGATCCAGTTTCACAGCTTCAAAGTGTATCGTCGATGACTCAAGGCAAGCGTCTGCGGCGGAGATAACGAGCAATGCGAGGGGGTTGGAGCAAGTAATATAATTATTCGCGATGGCAGTGAAGGACGCCGCGGCTTGAAGACTTGAGGATAAATGGTTGAATCCTCGGAGGGCGGCGGTGACGAAAGGTTTGTCTGGGCGGGCGACTGGAAGGTGTGGTACTTTGAACCCTGAGAGGCTGCCGAATCACAGTGCGAGAGGTTCGGTGGCGCTACTCGATTCACTAGCTAGGACGGGCCTCCCTAGAAAGCCCGAGCAACTCAGCCGTCGCGCAAGAGAGAGACCGCTGGGCGCTGGACGCTGAACGCTGCAGGGTGGCCGATGGGTACCGAAGAACTTTCAAAGTAGTCGTGTTTGCAGAGCGAACAAAGGGTAGCCGCGCTCTCGTATTCTAGGTGTTGACGATGCGTGGGTGCTTGGATGCTTCGGTCGGCTTCCCTGACGGTGTGGGCTCTTGCAGGACGTGGGCTCTGTGCTGGCTATTGGAGAGCACGGCATGGGTCAAGTATCTAGAGAGCCTCGACCCATGGCCTTGGGGCGGGTTGACTCGAACGTTTTAGCCATTGCAGCTCGGCTGGAGGCTTTGTTACGAACTTGACTGCCTTCCAGAAGGTCACTCCACATGGCAGCCCACCAGAAAGAAGCGCCCACACGTGGCGCTGGTGTAATTAACCCTCAATGCTGGTACCCCCATGGCCCCCAAAGTACGCAAACTCGTAGACTCGGTGAACACAACCCCCTTAACCCCCCATGCATCAAAACTCGTTGTTTCTAAAGTACAACAACGCGATGCATGAGACCCACTCCACGCTAATCCCTGCAGGGAGCGGAAATAATAATTGCTTTTAACTACACTCATCCTAACTCGTCTGCGGCCCGTCACTAATGATGAGGAGCCTGATGTTTAGGTGCATTGTGCCCTCCACCCATCACTGCTATTAGCATCCCAACTCAGGTCCCAGGTTGCTTACTTCAAGTATGTCTTGAACCTCGAGATATTTCCACGCATCTGACGTTGTCCCGCCGGATGCGTTCACCCGCGTATTCGGTTTCCTGGATTCGTCTTCGACATGCCTCGGATCGAGATGTCGTATAATTCCGGCTTACCTGGTTAGTTGGTGGACATATTGACCACCGCTCGGCCTGCTCCCGACATAAAAGTGGAATAGCTGTATATTATCGTCACGTAATTTACACCGCAAGCACTGCGCGTCATTTTCGTTCAATCGCCAAGCTCGCCCATCTCTGGTAGGGAACGGCGAAGATCGGCAGGTCACATGTCCCGGATGAGACATCCTCTTTTGGGTCCCGGCTTACAAGGTAAGCGTAGCATTCGTGGTCCAACAGTCCAGATCCGCGATTGCGCGGACGTTCTTGTATCACAATTAATTTCGACCACTGGCTCACGCATAGCGAAGTTACTTGATGTTGATAGTGTGGTGCACCCAACAATGCGCTATGGGTTAATCCTTCGGCATGGTGACTCCCTTCCACCAACCACACCGCAAGCTTCGAGCCAATTCGCGACTCGCCATTGGTACGATCCAGCAGTACACGGCCGTTTTGGACCCTGCATGAATGAGAAACAATATCAGGATTTCCAGAAGATTTCTAGTGCTCTAACGGAACGGCCTGTTCCAAGGTGCGACGTGGAGCCTTAGCCTCGTGTATTCCTGAACAGAGGGGAGAAATACGCTCTGTGCCATATTCCCGCTCGGCCTGACTAGAAGCGGCGACCATCTCACGACACAAGACCACAAGTCAACTTGGAGGTCGATCTGGCCAGCAGCAATCACATCCTAGGTGCACTAAATGCTGCAGTAGTTTCCAGGGCGCCAACATAGTTGCATGGGGTGATTCCCGAATGTGCTATCTTTGGAGTAGTTGTAGAGAGGAACAACACCATTTCCGTCTCCCGGGTGAGCGGGACAAAACATGTCGCCATTAGCGGTCGATCTAGCCAGCCCAAGACCAAGTGGAGAACTCCATAGAGTAGTAAATAACGGATTCTGTTGAGCTAAGTATTGTAAATAAAGTGCATGTGAGAACGGCAAACGCCGATATTGGAGATCCTTAATGCTGCCGTGGGAGATACGCGCGTTGGTTTGTTGCTTGCTGCAAAAATAAACTTGGCGAGAACTGACCTGTGGGAGAGGACGCAGGTCGGTCCGACCACGCTAAAAGTTTGGCCCACCATAAGCACTAATGCACAACCCCTGCACCGGGTAACCTCAGCTTAAAATATAAGATTACGTAGCCAAGCGACCCCTAACGCTCATTCTACAATACAATCTACCTTATAGTAACTAAGAAAAGTAACCGTAATAGGTAAGTAGGTAACAATATTTATAGTATATTTTAATTGTATTCTAATATTACTAGATCTCTTTAATAATTATTAGCTATTAGATTTTTCTAATAATAATAATAGTCTTTAATATTAAATATAAAGGTGTGAGGTGACAGGCTCCGCACTACCTAGCCACGACACAAACCCCAAAAGGTAAGCGAGTGACTGGCTTGATGCCAGGCATGGCTGTGCGGAACAATACATATAGGCGAGGTGACTTCGTTACCTGACAAAAGGATAGTATCTTTAACTTAAAATATTAATTTATTTATTTAAAGAGAGTAGAATACTGCTTTAGGATTAAGTTAAGATAAGTAAATTATAATTTAATTTAAACACGTTCTTATTTAGTTAATAATATAATAAACTCCGTAGCCTACTAACAAGATAATAGGTACGGCTATACGGAACAATATATATAAGCGAGGTGACTCTATTACCTAATACTAAAAGACTTTAATATTCTATTCCTTAAGAAAGCAGCAATAAATCCTCTTAAGCCTTTTAAGATATCTATAGATACTTAATAAAAGGTATATTTACTAATATAAAGCCTTAAACCAAGACTTATATTAAGTAATTAAAGAGGACGATTAAGCTAATAAATAGCTAAAGGTTAGTAATTAGTAAAGCTTTTAAAAATATAATAGAGTCTTTACTATTTATTAAGTAGGAGCCTATAGTATAGCTTCTAACTATAAGCTTTATAATAGTATTTTTCTTGATTTGGGAACTATTATATACGTAAGAGTATTCATATTAGATCTCGTAAGAGTCGCGATAGATTCGCGAACTCTGTCTTTTTGGCCGTATGGCGACGTGGAGCGGGACACGTTACAATATACGTCTTTGATAATCGAGCTAGATTTATTAGTGTTACGGTACTGTTAGAAAACGGTGGATCGCGGCAGATTACTAGTAGAACTTAGTAGGTTACTGTAGTTACGTAACTAGAGGACCGTATATAAACCCTACTTCAAGTGGCGCTACTCTTCTTTTCCTTTTCTTTCTCTAGCTTTAGATCCTCGTTAATAGACAATCCAATCGTATTACGTCCTTCCTATGCTCGTATCTCGATTAACTAAGTCGCTAACAATTAGCGATATTAAGCCTACCTTAGACTATATCTACGTAGGCCCGTATATAATGAAGCCTAATAGGAAATGCTATAATAGACTTGTTAATAGGCTGGGTATATAGGTAGAACGAGGTAATAAGATCTAAACTTATAAGGTGTACGCCTAATAGATTAACTCTAATTATATTCTAAGGTTTTACTATAAAGAGAGAACTATCTAGGTAGGGACTATAGTTCTTTAAATATACAACTATAGTCCTAGGAAATCCTTTTATATATAATATACGTAATAACGCTACCTAGCTATTCTGCGTATAATTAATATAGTATTATAGTTACTATTTAACATCTAGTTTAGTCTCTATTTAACCGTCTATCTATAGGCAATATACTAGATAGATTCGTAATTAAAGGTAAGCATATACTACTACTTAGAGCGCTTTATAGATTACAATCATTACTTCTACTATAGTATAGCGACTTTACTATAATACTAAATCTACAAAAGAGTTTGCGTCAAGCCAACACGGGATCTTCCCCGCATCTCAGATCGAAACAGCGGCATGTCACTGTTTACTTGTTTCCAGAATCCTACGGCCAAATCCACATCCGTGCTGTGGAGGCATCAACATGTCAAGATCTCGGTGGCTTGATAATCCTATCTTCTATTTCCGTAGATTGATTCACACTACGATTTTAATCCAAAGTCTACAGGTTTTGTAGCTGCCTATCCAGTTCCGATATCCGGATCTGCCTACGAGCTGGAAATGCCACCGATAACCAAGAGGCATAATGGGCTTGAATCCACAAGCCAAATTACTACAAATTCAGATCCCTAGCTACCCTTCCGCCTCTATCTCATAACTGTTAGATTTGTGCTTCGGCTCGAACCTAAAGTTTGGATGCGCAGGACCAAGAAACATTTCACTTATAAAGTGTTAGCAGAAGAAACAGTGGCTGCCTAGATAGGGAGAGGTAACTCGCCTGATTTTGATCCAGTCTTTGTAATGGTCACTGCTCATCAGAGTCTCGAGATCGTCTCGTCCTTTAAAGGCTGGTGGCCGATCTTGAATGCTAGGTGGCAAATATTCAAGCAAGCCGATAGGAACATATCGACAAGAGAAGCTGAGCCATTCTAGCAGAAACCGTCGTGTAGTGCCAATTCCAATCTCATCGGAGCCCCAAGTCTGCAATCCGTACTTTGCAAATTTCTCGACATATGCTAAGCGCTCAGAGGCAGATTTATCCAAGTACTGGCCCTTCTCGATCTCTTCGAAGATCCAAGGTTTGATCAGTGCACCCCGAGCTACCATTATCGAGTCAACCTTGGCTTCCTCGATATGTTTGTAGTAGTCCACATGGGAATAGCAGTCTCCATTCCCGACAAAGTATATTTTCCCGTCATTTGCAAGGTGCCTAGAATCAGCATCCTTTGAAGTATCCGTTTGCTCATGTTTTGTCTTCTTCAGCCTGTTAATCAGAGCAGCGCATCTTGAAATATACTCCCAGTCCGCGTTTCTAGTATATCGCTGCTGCCTACTTCGGCCATGGAGCGTGATCGCTGCAACACCCGAGGTTCCTCGACCTGCCTCGATTGCTTCATATCCACCAAGCACAAGCCTCTTTACAAGCTTTTCGGCAGTTGGATTATTGTCTTTGGTACCCATACGAATCTTTGCTGTGATTGGAACCTCTTCCGACACAGCATTCATACCGCGTAGAATACTCTCGAGCTTGCTGGGGCTGTCTAAAAGGGCTGACCCTGCGCCTTGTCGAAAAACGAGATCAATAGGGCACCCACAGTTTAGGTCAATAGCACGGATATTCGGACATAGCGAAGTAAGAATTTCAGTGGTCTTTAGAGCAAGCCATGGTTTATTAGCAGCCACTTGCACACCGAATTTGAGATCCTTGGAATTGTCGTATCCTGTGGCAACGTCATTGAGTCCAGAAAATTTTGGTCGTCGTATTTCAGACTCATGAGCCTTCATCAATGCCCATTCACTCTTTTCACCTTGGATCAAGGGAAGACCCATTGCCATTTCGGACCATGTGACCTGTGCTCCGAGCTCAACACAGAGTCGCCTGAATGGCAAATTACCTTGTGTTGTTAGTGGAGCAAGAACTGGAGTTTCTGGTCCATAGTAAATCCGGCGTTTTTCTGAGGGAAGGAATGGGGGTTCGACATATTGAGCACGATTTTCCTCCGCTGCGTCTCTGTGCTCTTCACTCTCTTCTTTAGACTTTTTACTAGATCCATTGTGTTCCTTAGAAGTTTGGTCGTCTTCGAAAATTCTATGCATCCACTCAAGATATGCATCCGCTTTGGGCGTCTTTGTGATGCGTTTCGAAAGATTAATCTTCTGCTGCGCGGTGACAACATTGACAACACCAACTTCATCTTTTGCACTAACCAATCCCTCCGCCTTCGCTTTCCGCACTGGATCCTCGGTGAGGACTAGCTCTTTCCTACCGTCATCTCTGTCCCTTTCCTCAGAGTGACAGCTAGCGAAGCGGCATTTCCAACCTGCACTGCAGACACCCTTCGAATCCCAAGTAGGGCAGATACCACCGAGAGTCTTGAGATCTTCTCGTTTACCGTCTTTCAGGTATTTACGCAGATCATGTTCGAATTTGCATTTATCCCCAAATTGGCACTCCTCTGGTGAGAACTCAGGGCTTAGCGCACGAGAGGAGCATAATTGGAGCGCATCCCTAGAACTGCCGAAACTGCGGCTCGTGTTCTGTCCTTTCGGCTTTTTCTTGCTGTTTCTGCCAGATTGGCGGTTGTCTTGTGATCTAGTATCTTGGTATCTCTGACCTGATGCTTCTGCCGCATCATCACGATCTACGCCACTCGAGCGTTCGATTAATTCACTGCCAGGTGGATAGAGGAGATACCTTGCTCAGTTAGTTGATATGAACATGAAGTCACTTACTGAAAGTACTAGGGTGTCAGCTCACTCGGCTTTTATATGAGCTACGCCCTTCTGCCTTTCACGAGGTGTAGATGTGGTGGTCTCTTTTTCCTCCATTTTTAAACGCTTAGAAGGAGATTGTTCGAAATCGTTGACTTGGGGATTGTTGATTAGGCCATGACGCTCAGCATTTTCTGCTCTAGTAACTGCCGAGTCTCCAGGCAAATTTGGTTGGGTTGGATTAGCTTCTTCCCTTGGCTTAGGATTAGCCTGGGCTTTATTGTCCATAATGGTGACTGCAAAAAGATGTCTATTCACTAATGGTCAGAACTTGCGCTGAGGAAATTCTCGTGATGGTGGAAGCCGAGCTTATGCCACTAGCACTGTCCGGGTTAGCCCATCAATTTACGTCACCAAGGCAGCCACAGTGACAGCTAGTTCTTGCTCAGCACACCACCGCATCTTCATCCTCTGTTGCTGAGCTCGCTCTGAAGTTCTTTAACAACAAAGCTGATTCTGAGTGTCTACCACCGGAACCCTGTGCTTTCGGCCGCTCATACTACAACAAAAAGCTTTATTCCAGCTTCAACTGACGTAGCAGCCATGACGCTCTACTATAGTCTCGTAAGTCTACATTAACACCTCCGGGCCATCTCCTGCATTTGTGACGGTGATTTCTATAGCCATATTCCGTTCTTTGCTACTCCGAGCTCTATCAACCATGATCACAACTTGCGTCATTATCCCCTCTGGCCTCACGCAAACATTAAAACAAATGTCCTAAAGCAAAGCTAACAGCTATCTCGCTTCAGGTATTCCTCCTCCTAGTAACGGAGATGGTCGTCTTCATGGCATTGATCATTCCGTTACCCTTTACATGGCGCCGCAAGTTGTTCACCTTCATATCCGAGAGTCCAATCATAGCAAAATTACAATATGGCATGAAGGTCAGTAGTCCAGTCCATGCCTTTTTTTCGGAAGTCGTTGTTGACAAACTTGTTAGATAACCTTTATCTTTATCCTCATTCTCTTCATTGATAGCGTCAACCGAGTCTACCGCGTACAAATAGAACTGGCCGCTGCGCACAAGAGTCAGAACCGTGGAGGGTATGTACAACAACAAAATGCATATCTGCATACAACGCATACTGATTTTCTGATATATAGGGCTGCAGTTCTAGGTGGATCAGAACGTATGGAAGTCCAAGCCCGCAAATTCTACTCCCAACGTAATATGTACCTCTGCGGCTTCACCCTCTTCCTGTCTCTGATCCTCAACCGGACCTACGTGATGATTCTCGACGTCCTCCGTCTTGAGGAGGAGGTGAAGATGCTCAGGGGCGATCCTGCTGTCAAAGGCAAAGGCTCTTCTCTGCAAAATGCTGGCAACGCTGGCGAAATCGGCCGACTAAAGCAAGAACTTGCTGCGAGGGATCGTGACATGGCGAACTTGAAGAAGCAGGTTGAAGGCGTTTCCCGGGAGTACAACCGCATGGCCGACCAAATCACCCCGAGCGACTCCACTCCCAAGAAGGAGCGATGAATCAACTGACATCAATCGAGGAGACATGGTGATGGCTCAACCCACCGCAATGGCAGTAATGGAAACCATATTCTTAGTTTGTCCTAGAATTTCCGCAAAAGTGTTCGCCATGTCCCTAGTGCTTAAACATGACTTGGTGGGAGCAATAGTGTGTTGAAGAGAGGAGAGTTGGCGGATGAAGGATACCGATTATGGATATGGTTATTAGTTTACAACTGTACCGTAGCAATGAGAGTGACATGTTTCTGGAAACTGGATGATCTTGATATTTGGAAATTATTTTTCTTCATCCAAAGGAGCAGTACAGTCTCCGGTTGTATCGGTGTTACTGTAACGTCAAGTATCAAAAATGTGGCTGAATATCGCATTCTGACACATTCAGCTGATAGTAACGACAAGCTTACGTCTAACCTAAATCCTAGACTCTCACTTAGACACTCATATTGTGCATATTTATTTTAGACATGACAGAAACCCAGGATAGTTCAGCTGCAGTGCCGGAGTTTATAAATTATCCATTACCCAAATCCTTCGAAATCCCATACAAACCTCCACCCCCACCAGCTAATCCTGTAGTTCGAGGGCTCCCACTCCATTACGGTGCTTCACTGTACAACGCCTGGCTATACGCTTCATTATTTATCAGCTGATGTGTCTAGTATCTCATCGCTCTCTTTTGTACAAACGTACCTTTGGAATAACGCGAACTTCAACGCTCTTCGTGGGCTTACACAGCTCGACGATGTAGAGAATCGATACGACCCAACCGTAACACTAGTAAGAGATCCGAACGCCGGAGCTCCTGCAAGCCATACGAGAATCAATAGCATACGCGCACCTCCCCTAGATGCCATTGGGCGTTTCTACTCTATCTCTGATTTCCACGACGCCTTTAAGACTGGCAAGCTTACTCCGAGCGCTGTGGTTGAGGCATTGCTGCCTCTAATACGGAGAGACGTCAAATCACCAACGAAACACTCGGTAGCCTTCCTTGACACTAAAGTCGACATTGTTAGACGAGCTGCTGAAACGGCTACGCAACGCTACAAAGATGGGGCACCTCTAGGGATTCTGGACGGAGTGCCAATGGCCATCAAGGATGAAATGGATCTGAAGGGATATAAGAGGTGCGATGGATCCAAGCTGGATTTCACAAATAAGTTGGATATGACCAGTTGGTGTGTATCTAAATTGGAAGAGGAGGGAGCCATAATACTTGGGAAGCTCAACATGCATGAGTTTGGAATGGGTGAGCCAGTCCCATTGTGTTCATTCATGAGTTCTTAGGCGTCTGTCGGCGTGAGATCCTTTGGACCCTCGATGTTCTTATAGTGATTGCGCAGCGCTTAATATATTTCTCCAGATACTACGAACAACAACCCTATTCACGGCACACCCTTAAATCCTTATAATGAACATTATTATACTGGAGGTTCTTCTGGCGGAGCTGGGTACGCAGTTGGTATGGGAATCATTCCATTCGCTATCGGAACAGATGGAGGCGGTTCAATTCGTATACCTGCGTCTTACTGTGGTGTCTTTGGGCTTAAACCATCCCATGGGCGCGTATCTACAAGCCCATCTCTAAGCGTCGCAAATACTACAGTGGTACTTGGCCCATTGGCAAGCAACATGGCAGATCTTGAGATCTCGTACCGTGTATTAGCTACACCAGACCCGCACAATCCAGCCTCTGCGCTCTTCGCGCCGCCACGGCCGTACACGGGAGAACGCAAAAAAGTCCTAGGTGTATACAAGACGTGGTTCGATCGTGCAGACCCTCCAGTTCGCGCGGTATGCCAGAAAGCTCTGGACCATTTCACCACGGAGCTTGGCTATAAGATTGTCGATATCACGCTTCCGATGATCCACGAGGGCCAGATAGCACACGCCATGACCATCTTGGCAGAAGTTGCTGCTTCGCACCCCGACGTGACTGGTTTAACCGCACCGAACAAAGTCCTGATAACGGTCGGCGGCAAGACTCCGTCAGTAGATTTCCTGCTCGCGCAAAAGCTCCGCAATCTCATAATGCGGCATCTGGCATACCTTTTCCGGAAACATCCGGGGCTTATCATCGTCACGCCTACGACACCGAATCCTGGCTGGCATATCAAAGGTGGTAAAAGCGATCTCAAGTACGGTGTCAGTGATGGTAATATGTCAGTGAGGAGTATGGAGTATGTTTGGATGGCTAATTTCACTGGAGTACCGTGCATATCATTTCCGGTAGGATACGTAGATCCTATCGAAGGCAAAGACAAGATTCCTATCGGACTTATGGGTAATGGAGAATGGGGTAGTGAAGATGCACTTATTGAGTTCGGATATGACGGGGAGTCTTGGCTGAATTCAGGGCTTGAGGGAGGAAGGAAGAAACCGAAGGGTTGGGTTGACGTTTTAGATCTCGGCAAGAACTGGAAGGGCGCTGAAGCATAACTGGAAGACATCTACACGTAAATTCTTTTATGGAATTGCGGATTTGTCATCTCTGGAGAGTGAAATGCCTTTTATGCCTTGTCAACCTCTAAAAAATGAGAACTCCGCCTGTCGTGAAACATTGCTTTGCCGAGCCGGTTCGATTGGGAATGGCTGTGGTTCTCCATGCGCGGGATTTCCAACCCACTGATCCATACGAATTCGTCGGGAGGGAACGATTTTAGACTGTGCAAGCCTCTTTCTATTCAGTACTAAGTGAGTCAAATCTCTAGGGAGGTAGTGCCCCGGGTGCACTGCACTGAAGAGAAGGAAAACTACTACTAACGTCAGCAGCTGAGCGCGATCTCGGATCACGCGTATCACCTACCAAAAATCGGCAGCGCGTCGAATATCCAAAAGGTCCATTCATGTGAATAGAGATAGTTTGGATGCTCGCGTGACCCAGTGAATTCGAGGATGCGATATATCGCTCGGAGCTGCTCCTGCTGTTAATACTGGATCCTGAAACTCTAGAAATCTAGGTCAACTTACCATGATCAGCCCTGCTGCTATATTAACAATATAGCCTAGTCGACGCCACCTTCCATCACTAACTCCGAAAGAGCTTTTATTCCAATACTTACTCACCACAAGGAATCGTGCGCTTATGAGGGCAAATATGCCAAAACAGACCACTTGAAGAATGAGACCTAATTTGAGAATTTTAAGACCTAGATTGAACCCCCTTTCCTTTTCTCCCTTGGTATCATTCGATGAGTATGATGCGCCGGTAGCTGAAACGCCCCATAACTGGACAACGAAAGAACCGAAATCGAACAGCATGAAGAATAGGGTGATGAAGCGCGGCGAGCACCAGAGGGTACGGAAGTTTTGACGTTCACTGGGCGTCACCCACCACACCAGGCGACCAAATATCAGGTAACATTCTGCAGCCATCCAAGACGGTGCTAATCTACGAGAGTGATTCTCTTGTTAGTAGATTTCCAATATAAGATTGTAGACAAATTACTTACATGATGGCAAGATACTGAAGAAGGAATGCATTTAAGTTCTTCGGATTTCCGACTGATACCCCTCGTGCGATGAAGGCGGACGACTCGACTGTACAAGCCACTCTTAGCTAAATCCCTGCAATCTAGCTTTGATATACGCCTTACTCAGAGCTCCAATTATCATGGGCCAGAAGCACCATGTTTTGTTATGGAAAAATTGAATGATGGTGATGAGCGTTACGCCCAAGAATAAGATAACTCCGATGATTGCGAGCGGCATACTTGGCTCATACCCATATAATTGACTAGGGTCAGTCACTGGAGCCATATTTAGTATATTCGATACAAATATTTGAGTAGTTTGAAACGAGTGAAAACGTACCGGTGTTGTTTAAGGAAGACATGTTGTAAGTATCCCGAAGCTCTATTCACCAAAATCGAGAGGGGTTGGTTTAGAATAAATCTAAATAAAGTGAAATAAAAATTATTCTCGACGTCAAAATAAATGACTTTTCGAAGAACAAGAATATGCGTTGAAAATTGAAGGTTTGCTAGTATGATAATGAAAGGAAATCGGTACTTATATCCTCACTCTGACCTAACAACAGCAGCAGGCGCCCAGGAAGTCAAAACAATTTCTGTCATCCTTTACCAGCAAAGCCTATAGCCACAGCATGAAGGATGGTGCGGTGTACACCGGGACCATCGATTAAAGCTCCGCAAGGCACACAACATAGACGAAGCGCGATTAAAGCCAGGATATGGACAAATGAAGCATGGCCACGATTCGAAGGGCTTGTAGTTGCGGCGCCTAAATCGTTGGCAGCCCATTCGGACATGGTGGTGCCTGGGGCGAGGTAAAGGTTCAGTCGTAACATGTTTGTTGAAGCTGTGCCGCACCAATCTCGCTGTGCAAGTCCCCGAGCCTCCCTAAGCGCTTCCGCTGAGTGACGGGTGGTTAATAAGCTTCATTCGTGGAGGAGGAAGTCATGAAGCGTGATTTCAAGAATACGGATATATTTAGCAAATATACGCCGCAAAGGAGTCGCCGGGCGTAAATGAAGCGGCGCCATGCAACCTCTCTATCATAGTTTTCCGTTATTGGCCAACACAACTCGGGAAGGCACTTCTTCTATTGAACATCGCATCAAAAGTTTACCATTTGCTGTTTTTCTCAATAATCGACGATATAATAACCATCCACCATAACGGCAGCATAGCAGTCTCCGAATAGCACCAATCATTCCAAACCCAGAGGTACCACCGGCCTCCGATGAATGCACCTACCTGGATGCTAGATGAGTAGTAAATAAAGAGCGAGCACAACCGGAAGAAACCCCAGACATCCAAAATACACTCCGTGAGTGCTAAGGTTACTAAGTCTTTCGGCCGTCTCCGCTAACCTGAAACATACCCGTAGATATATTAGCAATGTCGCTGCTACAAACGCCGCGATGAAACCCTAGCTCATGCTCTTGTGCAGTACTCTTCGCCCCTGACGCAGGAAGGAACTCAGTAAAACGAGGAAGCTCGAGAAATACTAGGAAGATATTGTTTGCTGTGGCAGGGTCTTTTTGCTTCGACTCAGATCCTGATTGATGCTGCACCGATAACCCGGACGATAGTGGCTACAACATCGTAAGTGATGAAGGTGGTAAGGATAAGGTGCGGCGAGATGGGAGCATACTGGCGGCCGTTGGCGGAAATGAGAATGCTCGGGATGGCGTATATGGCCCCGGAGAAGAAGACTGGCGCAACCACGATGAGGAAGCATTGTACGACGAAGTAAGTTACTGTATGAATCTTGTCCTGCAGCACCTTTGGGTTAGAAATTCGCCGATGAAGGGTTGGTATTACATACGGTTTGAGAGGGTCCTGAAGATGTAACCAACAATTTCCTAAAGCGACCATCTCAGTAACTGTGTTACTTTATGTGCGTATATGTAAAGAACGAATCTGGATCTGAAAATATCCCTTCGTGTGGCAACTTTTTCATGGACTTTTCGTATATGCACGCCTTATAAGCCAATCTAGAGGCTCTATACCGTATAGAGCTTGGTGTTGAACCCTCGAGTCAGTACGGCAAGGGTGCTGGCGCCTTATTTGACGCTTGGATATTGCGGTGAATAGCAGCGACGTGGCCAGGAAGCCTATAATATTTGGTGTAGTTAATTAAAAAGCTTTAATATTGTTTGCCGTCTATTTGATTATTGAATTGTTAGTAAAATATTGTCCTAATGCCACCTAAAAAATGTTGTGCGTTTTTAGCTCTAAAGCCTTTAAGGCCTCTAAAGCCTCTAAAGCCTCTAAAAGCACCTTAAGCCTGGGAGTCCTATTTACAATCCTTTTAAGTGATATAGTATACACACGATAGCTTGTTGGTAGAAGTTGTATAGCCTCTAGAGGCTTTAGTGCTGATTAAGGATGATGTTAAGGAGGACGAATTAGGAGCTATTTTTGAGGCCTGCGGCGAAACTGCTGAGGATAAGGCAGATGAGGTAGATGAGACTGAACTACTAGAGCTATTAGTTAAAGAAGTTATAAGAATGGGCCTTTCTGCGGTTCCTACTTTATGGGAGCCTATGACCGCTGTTCCTAAACTAGGTCTTAAAGTTATTAACCTTCTAGATGAGTTGATATTCGCTGCTTGGCGTGCTGGTGAGCCTATTGGCGGCCTTAATGTGGATGTTGAACCTGATGATCTTTCTGATTAAAATAAGGGTAGTGAGCGCTCTGCTTATTATACACTAGTAGATTAAATTGGTATGGCGTCTGGTAGGTGTAGATCTGGATGGGACCTGCTGATTTAAGTATTCCTACTATTTTTTAGTATTAGTATATTTGAGAAGCTCGCGGTTAATATAAACCTATATGCAGCGTCTTAAAAGGCTGGCGAATATCACTAATTAGGACGGTATATTGGTAAATAATTACGGAAATAGAAGGAGACCTCCGCTGGCGAATTAATGGTTTGGGTAGGACTTATTATCTATATGGGCGTCTTTAAGGTTACCTAGGTGCGAGACCTTTGGGCTATAGATCCTGAATATCCTAAGCATTTAATTAGCTTATTTATGGGCCAAAAAAGATGGGAGTAACTTAAACGCTTCTTCTATACCTTACCACCTCTACCAGATGGCGTTAAACGTCAGATTTTTAAGAAGATTAAGCCGTTAACGACTTCTTTGGGCGAGGCGTTTAGGAAGTATATTATACCTGGATCTATGGTTAGCTTTAATAAGATGATGGTGAGGTTTACTGGACGATTTATGGCTATAATTAAATTGCCTGGTAAGCTAGTACCTGAGGGCTTTAAGATATTAAGCCTTTGTTAATATGGGTATTGCTATAGCTTTATGTTTACCTTACCTGGCTGCTTTTTTGGGCTTCCTTCTTAAATAGATTATTAAGATATTGCCCTTTTAAAAACCTCTAAGTGCGTCCTTTACCTTACCCAATAGCTCCCCTTTTAGGCTTGTTGATTTTGCCTATTTTTGGATAACTACTTTATAAATATTCCGTTGCTCCAGGTGCTCCGACGACTTGGAATTGCTACAGCTGGCATAGCTTAATTAAACTTAAAAGACTATCTAGAGGTGCATAAAAGGGCTGATAAAAGGAAGGAAAGGCTACCGTTTAACTTCATTATAGGAGTAGTTGTTGGCGTGGTTGATTTGGTGCTTTCTATTATATAGCAGGACAAGAATTTGGTACGATTTTTGATGACAGCTTACTTATATAGTGATGAGGACGTTGATGAAGTTAATTGGCGTTATCTATAGGTATATAATTCCTTCCTTAAGAAGCTGGTAGTTGATGTTTGGGGTAATAATTTAATTAAGAAGTTAACGCTTCCTAGGCTCTCTATTGACTACAATAACTGGATGGGCGGTGTTGATATTTACAATTAGCTTCGAAGCTACTATACTACCTAGATTACTACTGTGCGCATTTAGCTGCCCTTATTCTTCTAGGTACTTAATGTGGCTGTAATTAACGCCTATATTATTGGTAAGAAGATCTTCTAGATGTTAAGGAGGCCCTTTTAAACCTACCGCCGTTTCTATATATAATTGGCATGGAACCTTGTTATTATGGGCAGTTAAAAGATGGGCCTAAGTGAGCATAATACTAAGCATCTTCTTTATTGAAGCTTACTAAAATACGGGCAATATTAATCTGGTATTAGGCCTAGTTATAAAAATAAAACGAATTGAAAAACTACCTATATTACTGCTAAAACCCCACTACCTGTAATTTGATGGTGTAAGACGCGAACTTACTATTCTATTAAAAGCTTTATAAGGAAGCAAGGCTATAAGAGCCTACCAAAGTGCTAGATGTGTAGATGGAAGGAGGTAAAGAAGCTCATAACAAAGGTTAAGCAAACAGTATATAAATGCAAGGCCTGTAGGCTTTCTTTATGCCTTTGGTGCTTTGACAACTTTTATTTAGTAGGCGACGACTAGGTAACTATTTTGGGTCCTCTACTTCCTTATACCTTTAATATTGAGACTCCAAAGCTAATTAAGCCTTTGCTGCAGCGTCCTTCTTAGTATTCTTTAAGCCCTCCTCTACTGCCTTTAATTGATCCTCTATATTGAATAACCGCTGGTTGAACCGTTTAACCACTTGTAGCACTTGATATATCTTATTTGATGTATATAGCATATCCTCCCTTATAACCTTAAGCTGGTCCTTTACTGGCTTATCCTCGTTGACGTTAAGAACGCGTATAAAGTGGGTAGGTGGTAGCAATTTGGGGGAGGACTCTAATAGAGGATTTTCCTATATAATTAGCAGCTGGTTAATGGAGGAAGGGCGGAAACCTATAGCCATGACGTTATATATCGCGACTTTTTGCCCAACTTTATTAAAAAAATATAGAGCTGTTTTTGGTGGTGGCCTGCTGTAGTATCTTATCGGCATCGCAATATTGACGCGTTTTGGTGAGGCTTGCTAATAAAATCACGCTAGCTAGGGTGCCTGCAGCATGCTAACCCAGGTAGGAGCGCCTAAAGCGCCCAATACGAAAAGTCCGTTTTGCCACACGAAGGGATAGGCTCACCATGCATACTCCCACTAGAATGGTAGAGAAATACTACGTTCTGTACTTCAAAAGCTGCCATAGGTGGAATATTCCACTTATTGCAAACAATGCTGCCCCCAGGACACCGACAACTGAGGAAGGTGTACAGTTTGGTTTTTAATTAACAATAGCTGTTATCAAAGAACTGGTACTGTAGATGATGATCGAGGCATCGTCTGGACCATTAGGATGAGGAAAGTTGGGGTCTACGTAGCCCTGTACTGGTGACTGAGTTGTCATGGTAAGTATCGCGGTGTCCTTCCAAGTAATGGAAAATAAATTCAGAGCAAAACTACTGGAAAGCGAAAACGCGGAGTTGACGACAGCTTGAACCCTGCGCTGCCGGAGAAACACCGCCAGTGTGGCCAAAAATTACGATAAGCGAATTAAAACAAATCGATATCGGATACCGGATTATCCGATATCAATTTATTTCAATTCGCTTATCATAATATATATTAGATTATACACTTTAACTTAAAATATGGCTTTAGAGACTAATCTAAAGTCTTCTCTTCTTAAGGTATATCTAAAACTATATTATCTAGAGTGGTTTTATCCTTTATTTAATAGAAAATGTAACATAGTCTGCGGGTAAGTGGGCCATTAGGCAAGTAGGCTACCCCACGGTAAATATAGCAAATTACTTAACCACAATTAATTATATTCGGTGTAGCTATTTACTAGCTAGTTGTCTAACATCTAGGATAATTACGTGCCGTGTGTTCTAATGATTTGCATATGCTGCACTTGCGTAGTGCTCGTTACGGTCGCTCGGTTGCTGCCTCTGCTGCGTCACGTTTTTCGCAATTTTGGTAGGCCCACTTGCCCACAGACTACGTTATAAAATATCGCAATCAATGAGAATAAAAGGGCCCTATGTAGAGCCTTTCTATTTGCCTGCCTCTCTTTCCTATTCCTATAATACCTGCACGAAGCTTTACGTACGAAGGCTCTGCATAAAGCTCTGCACGAAGCTCTGCGTACGGAGGCTCTGCGCAAAGCTTTGCGTACGGAGGCTCTGCGCGAAGCTCTGCACAAAGCTCTGTGTACGGAGGCTCTGCGCAAAGCTTTGCGTACG
>Ga0307507_10002429_pt1 | contig 39126 bp, 11 predicted proteins | sample 7_EM_MG_FD_207223 | JGI IMG/M metagenome (GOLD analysis project Ga0307507, IMG submission 207223) | Populus trichocarpa ectomycorrhiza microbial communities from riparian zone in the Pacific Northwest, United States - 7_EM | ecosystem: Host-associated > Plants > Roots > Unclassified | place...
TTAAAGTTATTAAGTAGGTTAACTGCGTGTTATTTAACTTTTAAAGTTGCTAAGTAGGTTAATTGCGTGTTAAGAAATATATAGTTAGCTTTTAAAGTTGTTAAGTTAGTTAATTGCATATTAAGTTGGTTAAATTGCGTGTTAAGTTAATTAATTGTATATTAAGTTAGTTAAATTACGTGTTAAGTTGGTTAATTACATATTAAGTTAGTTAAATTGCGTGTTAAGTTGGTTAATTGCGTGTTAAGTTGGTTAATTGCGTATTAAGTTAATTAAATTGCATATTAATTACGCGAAACGCGAAAATTAAAGTCTACTTAAATCTTATCCTGTGAATATTTTCCCAATGTAATGAAACCTTTGCAAAGGCTAAAGAAGTTAGGCTTTAGAAGGCAAACTTTCTAGTAAAAGAAAGAGAGAAGCTTACACCAAATACCCCAATCAAGTTTAATAGAGGCTATATTAGGCAAGAAAAGGACTTAATAGCCCTTACCTAGGAACGTCAATGCCAGAACCTAAAGTTAGTTACTATAAAGGTTATAGACCTAACTAGCTCCAGAGGGGAAGTCTATAAGGCAGTTACACTAAAGGACTAGTACGTTGCTTAGAGAGCAAGAGGAGCCTATATCGCCATAGTCTGCCAACCAGAAGCTGCCTTTGACCTCTTATTTATAGCACAAGTTATTAATCCAAAGGAGGAGCACGCGAAGCAGCTTAATAAGCGGCTATAGTGGCAGATCGATAATCCCTTAAGAGGGCTCTGTTTTGTACAACTTGATACTAGTAAAGACTCCCTTAAATTAATAATCTTTACAGACTTATCTTTTGCGAATAACCATAACCTCCCATCCCAAATTGGCTTTGTTATTACGCTTATAGACAAAGACAATAAGGCCAATATCCTCTACTAGTTATCTATTAAATGCAAGCGAGTTACACGAAGTGTCTTAGCATCTAAGTTATATAGAATGGCCCATAGATTTGACACTGGAGCTGCGATTAAAGCAACCATCGAGAAAATCCTATAACTCGAACAACTACCGGTCATCCTCTATACTGACTCAAAATCTCTATACGACTGCTTAGTCAAGCTCGGGACAATACAAGAGAAACGACTTATAGTTAACCTAATGTATCTATAACAATCATACAAAAGAAGAAAGATAGCAGAGATTAAGTGGATTAACGGAAATAGTAACCCTACTAACGCTATAATAAAATCGAAGCCCTACCAGGCGTTAAAGGACCTAATTAATATAAATACAATCAAGCTACAGGTCACCGAGTGGGTAGAAAGAGAAGAAGACACAAAGGTAGGAACAGAGAGCATAAAGGTGCAAGGATAGTCGCTAAGGCGCTAGTAGTAAGCGAGCTAATAGCGATTTTCCATCCCCGGGATGGAAAATTGTGATTAGTCACTTTAACCATATAGCAGAACTCAATGGAATTTAGTAAAACATGGCGGAATTTGGTGGAATATGGCAGAATTTAGCAGGAGGCGTGCTTAAGCACTATCAAAAACTAAATACTCCCAGTGTCTGAACGAGGTTGTCTATAACTAATTGGGTTAGTTACGTAAGCTAAGCGAGCTTAGGAAATCCACCAAATTCCACCTATAGAATAGGAGAATTAATAAGCATCAATCAAAATCAGTTACCACCCATACTATTGCAATAGCATTACGTATCACCGGAAGTGATACCAACAGTATCCCTTAAGCGCCCCTCTAGCAATCCCTTAATTAAATCCTCTAATAGCTAAGCAAAATTAAAAATAAATAAAACCCTTTCTTACTGGCAAACCATACCTAGGCCGCCTTAGCTATACTTCTATAGCATAGGGAACCCAACCCCCTTAAGATAATAACTAGGTATATAATTATAATATAACTAAATACAGAAAAAGCAGAGGGGCTTAAGGGATAATTAGAAACAGAAGTCCTTATAGAGATTTATAAAAAAGTCTATAATGCTATTATAATCTAACACCTAAGAAGCGGAGACATTAGAGTCACCCTAAAGGACTCATAGGTAAAGGAATAAGCTATAAGGGTAGGGGATAGGCTAGGAGAACGTATTAGTATAAAAGTGTTCTATAAAGACTACCTAGTTAAAGTCCTAGCGGTTCCTATAAGCCTTAGGGTAGAAAAGGGACGCTAGGTAAATAATATAGCAACTATATAAGAGATAGTAAAATATACAGAATGCCTTATACCAGGACTCGAGATTACCCAAATCTAATAGCTTTAATAGGAAAATATAATCTAAGTATATAATAAGAATAATAAGAGGATATAAGAGTCGCTAAAGACTTATGTAAAGGCTCAGTCAAAAGAACAGAATCTATTGGTAGCCAGTGAACGAGAATTCCAAGACGAGGACTAGAAGAAGGTCGAGGAAAGGACACGTCTATATACATAGGGCCAAGGCTCGGCTCGGCCGAGCCCCTGACTAGGGTCTGTAACAGTGCCGTAACAACTTACTAGGGAGACGCCGGTCAAATATATAGCTCCCTTATTATTAGCACATATATACCAGGAATGTAAAAACTTCTTATCTAAAAAGGAATAATTATAAATGGCCTTATATATAATATAAGGCTCTATAATTATAAACTACGCCTAGAACAATGCTATTGTTGTATATAATAGAGACACACCTAATCCACATACGTAGTATAGGTATACTGCGGCTACTGTACAGGCCCCCACAATATAAGATACTGCTTAAATTAAGACTAAATAAAATGCGCAAACTGTTACCAAAGCATATATAAGGCGTAGGAGAGAGTAGACTGTATTAAATATAGAAGATGGAAGGCAAGGGCTTAACAGCTGCGGGAATAACTATACGCTAGGTTATACAAATGGAAATAATAGGCGATAAGCTAGGGGGACGCAGGTGCCTTCCCAGCGTTCTCTACCTTTAACACTAGGGGGCTAGGCTAGCCATCCCAGGCCTTAATAGGCCAGAAGCAACGCCGCGCAATATTACTAGACTAAATAGGGATATAAGGGTCACAGGGGACATAAGGGAGAGGACGCCCTATAGAAAGACCCCTATAGATAGCTATAGCAAGCTTAAGACCAGGATAATTAAGAATTAGACTAAACGCGGCAAATCTAATATTTATAGCCGACCTATAAAGGGTATAAAGCTGACTAGTAAGACTAGGGGAAGAACTGGAGACGATAATAGATTTGGATATAAAAGCGCTAGTAAGAATATAAGATACAGGAATAGAAAGCCCTATATAAAATAAGTAGCGACCAGGGTATAGATATAAGAGATAGAAGTTCTAAAAATCCTAGAGAAAGTAGAAATAGAGGAAGCGAAGAATAAAGGAGAGTTAAATAACCCTTGCCAAGGGTCCGCCACCTATCTATTATATAGTATAACTGCGGCAATACAAACCACTGCCTTATAAGGCCCCTACTAGACAGTCTAGACCTAGAGAAATACTATATCCTTGCTATATAAGAGCCGTATTATAATACCTATATATAATTAATATACTGCCCCTAAGGATTCCAGCTCCTATATAAACCAAAAGCAGCTATATATATATGCTTTATAATCAGCAAGGCTATTAGCCTATCCTTATAGTTATAGCAAGCAGTTAACCTAGATATTATAGTTATAATAATCCAGATATATAGGGGACCGGTATAAATTATTAATATATATAACCCTAGGGTCGAAGGGGTCCTATAAACAGAGAATATTATATTAGTAATAAGCTTACTAGAAACCGAAGGCACAGAGTCTATCCTATTAGGAGATATAAACCTCTACTACCCGCAGTAGGGGGGTATCTATATCGCTGCTAAATAATAGGCAGAGTGCCTACTAAGAGCTATAGATATCTAGGGCCTTAAGCTGGCCACTCCCCTAGGAGTAATTACGTGGCAACAAGGCACCGCTAGAAGTACAATTGACCTTACATTTATGGACGATGGCCTATACTAGAGACTTAAAAGGTATATCCCTAAAGAAGAATAGGCACTTACCTTAGACTATATCCCTATCTAGATATAGCTAGATTTGGATATTAAGGCGTAACTAAATAGTAAAAGATACGTAATAAGGAAGCTCAAGACAGACAGTTTCCTTAATATAGTTAAACAACAACTTTAAGACCTAGAAGAAATCCACCTAATACCAAATAAGCGAGGCTTATTAGCCACCCCTAAGGAAATTAACTGAAAACTAGAAAGAATCTAAGTAGTAATTAAAAATAGGCTAGAAGAGTATTGCCCGGTCTTAAAACTGGGCCCCTATATATAACACGTATAGTCCGTATAATGCGCGGTTCTTATAGCTAGCTAATAATAAGCAAAAAGGAAATATATAAGTAGCTATAACCCTAAAGACGAGAGACAATATAAAGATATAAAAAACTAGCTAAAGAATACCCTAAAAAAAGAAGTAAGAAATAACTGGAGACGGTTTATAAACGAATATACTACTAATTTAAGCATCCCCTATAATAAGGGCCTTTGGACTATAGCAAGATGGGTAAAGAAAAAGGCGGGACGCCTAGTAGAAGACTTATACCTACTACCCCTACGAAGAGCAGGTAAATTATAGGCTATAAGTAATAATAATAAAAAGGCAAAGATCCTTATAGAAAGATTTTCCCCCTAACTGGCTCTAGTAGACCTTAGTAATATTACTGGCGAAATACTAGTAACTTGCCTAAGGGTTAACAGCAATATAACAACCGAAGAAATAGCTAGAACTATTAGTCGCCTCTTAAATAATATAGTACTAGGACTAGATGGGATCCTAAATAAAGCCTTAAAGACCTATGGTTTACTTATAGCACCTTAGCTTGCAGATATAGCTAGAGTATGCTTTATAATAGGCTACTACCCGTAACTTAGAAGATCTATAATAACGGTTATCTTACGAAAAGAAGGTAAAGTAGATTACTTAATCCTAGGAAGCTACCGCCCTATTGCCTTAAAAAATACCCTAAGCAAGATCTTAGAAAAGGTTATAGCGGACCATATAGTAGATATGGTAGAGGAACACGCCCTACTACTATAAAGCTAAATAGGGGCAAGAAAGAATCGCTTAATACTATTAGTATTTATACTACTCGCTGCTACTATTAAAACTGCATGGGCTATACGTAAGGACTTTATAGTATTAATGCTTAGCCTAGATATTAGTGGCGCCTATAATAATATACCCTATAAGCGCCTCCTATATATCTTTAGGGCAAAGGGCTTTCTAAAATGGATTATATAATTTGTTTAAGGGTTTACAGGCCAGAAAGATATATTATTGGTCTTTAGCGGATACTAGAGCCCCCCTATTGCAGTTATAATAGGTATACTATCAGGATTACCTCTTTTGCCTATACTCTTCCTTTTCTTTATAAGTAACTTACTTAATACCTTTAAGAAAGGGGCGACCTAGGGGATAGGCTTTATTAATAATATAAACCTAATTATATACGGGCTAATAGCCGTAGAGAACTGTAGAACACTAGAGAAAGCCTATAATACCTATATAGAATAGGTAAGACGATATAGAGTTTAATTCTTACTAGAGAAATACTAGCTAATCTATTTTATAAAAAAACGCAACTAATCTGTAGATCTCTAGCATATAATCTATATCTAAGGCTTTAGGGGTTAACTAGTTTAGGGCTTAAGAGTATTAGGAGTATGGGTAGACAGCAAGCTTTAGTAAAGTGTATATGCGGTATAAGCGGCCCGTAAGAGCTAAGCATAGTATATTATATTATTTAGGATTGTTAATTCTATATAGGGTCTATGCTTTTAGAGGTTACGCCTACTATATACAGCAGTTATCTGGCTAACTATAATATATAGATCTAGTGTTTGGGCCATTAGAGAAACTAAGAAGGGCCCCCCTAAATTACTCCTTAAACCACTTTAAAATGTCTAAATAGCCTGCCTTTGGAGTATAATAGGCGGGTATAAGCGAACGGCTATAGCACTGCTTAAGAAGGAAGCTAATATTCCCCCCCTATAACTATATATTAAAGCCGCTATAATATAAAGGGCGTAAAGTGAACGTAACTCTAATGTTATAAAGTATATTAAGACACGCCTAAATAAACTATGGAGGGACCCTAGGGCGCCTTATAGGAGAATAAACTAATAACCCTAAAGTAGGGAAGAGATATTGGAGAAACAGGTAAAGAAAGTAGAAGAAAAATAGTGCTGTGTTAGGGCCTAGGCCTATATAAAAGAGAAAGGGAGACGCGTAAAAGGCTAGTAAAGATAATAGTAAGAAAGAGAAAGGAGCTAAAGTAGAGTATAAAAGAATGCTAGGAAACTATCTTCTATAATATAATACTGGTTGGACTAATACTGGAGAGGCGTATAGGAGTTAAAGGTATAGAGGCTAACTTAGGTAAGAGAAACCTAAGCCGTGGCATGGTTAACGCTATAGGGGGTAAATACTTAAGAGCTCTAAGAAGGCCTAATAAAGGCAGAAAATATAATAGTAACACTCTTAAGAATAGGAATAATAGGACTAAAAGATTAGCTCTACTAGATAGGTGTCCTAGTAGGCAGCCTAAGATGCGAATATAGCTGGCTAAGGCCATGTTCGATAACTTTTTTTGGCCAGGTTAACTCCACCAGGTAGGCCCTCTAAAAAAGCCACCTGGGGCCACCTGGAGCCACCTGGCCGCGAACGGGCCACCGATATCGATATCCACCTGGTGGATACGGTCTGTTCGACGTCCTAGGTGGATTTTGGGCAGATTGGACGTCTTGGTAGCTAAAAAGGAGGTTCCATCTGGCCAGGTGGAGGCGTTCGCGCCAGCCGCGATTGCCCTCCCGAATATAGTATAGCAGCATGTTTAATCAGCAATTCGAGCCACCTAGGCTATCCACCTGGGCAAATTCCACCTAGACCTGCCGTTTTGAAGGGGGGGTCCTAGTGGGACGCTGATGACCTGGTTGATCGATTTTGCTATCCTTTATAATATTTTTGATCTATTCTCCCTATTACGTGATCTAATTCGACGTTAACTATGAAGCCTTATATATTAGCTATAGTATTAACAGGCGTTCTAGCAATGATATCGCTGCTTTATATGCTTATTAAATGTGTAAAGAACCTTCTAGCATTAAATAGCAGGCGCTAGCAACTTGTTAATCCTCTTCGCGGTAAGGCAAGAACGATAGAGCTGTTATATGGTCCTCCGCAGGCGCTTAAAATGTTGATATGCCTTAATTAACGAATGTTCAAATTGCTCCTTAATCGGCTCGTCAATGGCTACGAATTACATGCGCAGGAAGGTGTATTAGTGGAGCAGAAGCTGATGATATTTATGGCTAGATATGGGGGTGGGTTAACTGGAAGGTTTGTGGTGTAGGAGTTTCAGCACTCGACGTCTACAGTAAGCCTATTAGTAGGTAATATTTGGTGGGTAATAAGACGCTATAACTGACCTTTATTAGCGCCTTCCATAAGGTTCTTAACGCTCTATATAAGCTGTATAAGGATATCGTTAAGCTGCCGCCCAATTAAACTCCCAAACGGGTACAATCCGATAATAAGATGTGGCCCTTTTTTATAGATTGTATTGGCGCGCTTAATGGCTCGTATGTACCAATATTAGTTCCTGAAGCTCAGCAACCAGTATGGCGTAATAGGAAAGGCTAGATCTCGCAGAATGTATTTACGGCGTGCGATTTTAATATAAACTTTGTGTTAATTGTACCAGGATGGGAAGGCTCTGCACACGATGGTTGCGTGTTCGCTTTTGCAAAGGATAGTGGCTTTTGTATACCTCTAGGTCGCTATTACTTAGCAGACGCTGGCTATGCTGCGGATGATCCTATGGTGCTTGTTCTATATCAGAAGGTGCGATACTATTTAAAGGAATAGGTAAAAGCAAATAAGAGGCCAAAGGATAAAAAGGAGCTGTTTAACTTACGCCACGCTTCCTTGAGGAATATAATTGAACGAGTATTTGGTGTCTTAAAGGCCCGCTTCCCTATACTTAATAAGGGCCGCAAGGGCTACAGTTTAAAGACTCAGATTAAGATTATATAGGCATTAACGGCGATTTATAACTTTATAAATATAAACGGCTGGGACCCGAATAAGGAGGACTCTGGCTATATAAGTGAGGAGGATGCAGATACCAATGAATTCGTAATTCCATATAGAATAGATGAGCGCGGAATGAGTTAACGGCGGGAGAATATAGCGGAGGTAATGTGGAAGCAGTATCTAGAGATTCTAGATGTAAAAGGCGTTGATATTTGATAAGGAAGTAATATAAATAGAGGTGCAAGTTTTTAAAGTAGTAAGCGGTAGAAATAATTAATCTGTAGACGGAGCATCTAGAGCAGTAAAATAACGTGCAACACTACTTATAAAAAAGTCGTAATAGATAATTTGATTATAGCTTAATTATATTGCTAGCTTTCTTATCTAATTAAGCCAATTTTCTAACTTAATTAAGCCTCTACTTTACTATTAACCTCTACTACTTTATTAACTGATACTAGCTGCTTAATATACATAGGCTTTGACCGTATATTAACTATTAGTTGATCTATATACCCATTTTAAGCGTCGCCGCTAAGAGAATTAAAGATATAGGTCCTGCTTTCCACTTTAAACGCTTTTAGGATAAGCTGCTGATTAGCAGCAGTAAGGTGCCTAAAGTCCTTAATAAAGCTACATACAGCCCTCTCTATTAGCGAGCTTTTTAACGCTAACAGCGTCGTCTCTAAAGCACTAAAAGCCGCCGTTGCTTTACTGATACTCTCGCTTAAAGCCTCTGACCCTTTTACCGTCTTTAATAAATGGCCTCAATTAGTAGCTTTGGCTGCGTTCTTTATTAACCGCCGTACCATATTAAGGTTCTTTGCTTTCTAAGTGTTTTAAGGCTTCTTTCCTATAGCTGGTGATAGTAACTGGCCCACTGGAGACAACGCTACATTAAGTACTGATAGGGAACGCGAGGGTGTTGAAAGCTTAGATGAGGAAGTAGGTAAGGGAGTAACACTCCAGCCTTCTATTAGTGCACTAGATGGACTTTATTTAATCGTTTAGAGTAGAGTATTTAAATACTTAGTGTCCTTATTTTCCTTCTTACACTCTACGTCTGTATTAGATAAGCTAATGTTATCGTCTTCCTAATTATTCTAAGCCGAACTCTCATTAAGCGCATTATTAATCGACGCGGCGTGTTTGCCGCTGGCCATCTTGCCCTCAAGAAGCTCCTTTAGCTGTTTAAAATGAGGTAGGTGCTTCTTCCTAAAAGGTCTCCTTTTGATATGCTGATTAAAATAGCCGTCTATTACTCTAGGTTTATTAGTATATGGAAGACCAGTAACCTTATGCACCCCCCAGCCAGAACACGCCTTTATATAAGCCTCCTATTTACGCCAGCACGTCTTCCAGTAATTATACTTATTTGTTAGCTGCTCTATAGTAAAAACCTGGCCTGATTTCAAGCTAATAAAGCTAATGGCGTCGGCATAGTCGGTAGCTTTAAAGGTAGCCCCATTCGTTTCCTTGCCCTGGGTTATTAATAACCTTAGGAAGTCCAAGAAGGCTTCATTTAAGGCTGGAAGCCATAAAAATCGAGCCTGCTTATTAACAACTTCGCCTTCCCATATAGTCTTCTTCCTCTGAGTCCTTTTAGTAGCCGGCTTGCTAGTATCCTAATCCTTATCCTGCTTATTAGCCGTAAGAGTTGTTGCTACCGTTATCCTCCTTGGCCGCTTCCTTAAAGAGGTCGTCGCAGATACCGATATAGGCGCTGGTGCGGGTTTGGTGGAGGTAGTGGCTGCTTTAAAGGACCTCATACTGGATATATTCAGTGGAGGGGTGCTGGCAAAGGCATGGGTAGAGGCATAGGTAGAGGCAGTGACATCGGCAGTATCGGCAGGGCTGCCCTCTATAGGTGTATCGTCATCGGCCATCAAAAGCAGTAAGTAGATATTATGAATTGGTTGATATATTGATGAGGCTCTAACTGTTCGTTCTACATAGGCCTTTTTAATGCCCTGCGCGGATTACATAACCATTATCCTCACCGCCCTTCCTGTCTGGCGACGGCTCCTTTTTGGCGAATCGCCTACCGAACGAACGCCTCCTACCAGGTGGGAACCCCCCCTGCTTTGGCGTCTAGAAGAGGCGCTTACACCCTGCAGATTGCGCCCAGGTGGGCCGTAAAAGTATCGACCTGGCTGCGCCCACCTGGTGGAGCCGACCTGGCCAAAACGAGTTATCGAACATGGCCTAAGATAGACACCAAAACACGTAATACTGTTATGCCCCCTACGCACTAACTAAGAAGCTATACTCTTAGTAGCTAGTATAAAGAACTATAACACACTACTTTTAATATAAAAAGGTCTTAAGGCGGTTACCTGGTGGCTTATTAGCTAAAATATGCTAGACCAGTTTTGGGTTGTAAAGGAAATGGTAATGGAAGGCAAAGGGACGAGTAATAGGCGCCCCCTAATAACTCTATAGTAGTAGAGCAAAGTTTGCGATATTAGCGCGTCCGTAGGCTTGTTACGGCAGTAGTAGTTCCTAAGGAGGTTAAAAAGTAAGGTAGTAGAGCACTATAGGTAACTTATAGGCGCCTTATAGGCGAGTCCTAAAAGGCAGGAAGACGGATCACGGGGTTTTCTTAAAAGAGTTTTCTCCCTATATATATATAAGGAGTAGTCCGCGTGGGCCTAATAGGGATCCGAATCGGACGTTAAGCAATGAATAATATTATTATTATTATAGTTAGGTATTACTAGGCGGTTCTAGTAGTATAAGCAGTCTCTACAGGCTTTGTATTTACTTAGGGAAATCTTTTTAGAGCATCTAACGCCATCTTAAATTAGTTTAAGTATCTCTTAGATAAACTTATTATTTAAGTATTTATTAACTATAATTTGTTTAATTAATTAATTGGTCATTTTAAGGACGTATACTATAAGATCTTTAGTAGGGGGTTTAAATAGCTTAGGGCGGAGTAGGGTCTACTTATAGTGGGAGCGCGCTTCTTCTTAAGCTGGTGCGTCTTATAAACATTAGGTTAGGGCATTAGGTTTCTAGCCTTAAACGCCTAGGCGGTATATAATTAAGAATTAGAAATAAGACAGATATTCTAACTAGCAGGCTTAACAATAACTTAGCTGTTTTATAGTTATAAAGTACTATAGATTCTTATAGTTGCTAAGGACCTTAATTAGAAATCCTACGCCTTTTAGTTTGGGTCGCTATTATTTAAAATATCTAATAATAGCCAATAATTCCTTATTGTAGATCTTGTAGTTATATTTAGCTAGACTTAGTCATTTTAAGAAGTATGCTATAGGGTGCAGTACTTCTTCCTTATTATACTAAGACAGAATGCCTCCAGTAATATAGTTGGATAAGTTAGCTTCTATAACACTCTTTTAGTTTAGGTTAAAGTGTTAGAGTATAGGTGCGGTAGTAAACATATCTTTTAGATAGGCGAAGGCCTTCTTACATTCCTTATTAAAGATAAAGGCTTTATCTTTTTAGGTTAAGGCTATAAGGGGTAAAACTAAGGCGGAGAAGTTATTAATAAACCATTAGTAGAAATTGGCAAAGCCTATAAAGGCCCTTACGTCCTTAACGTTCTTAGGTTCTTGCCAGTTTATAATTGCTTTAACCTTCTTAGGGTCCATTTATACGCCGTCTATAAAAATAATAAGTCTAAGGTATAGGACTTCCGTTTTATAGAACTTGTATTTATCTATATCTAATTATAAGCCGGCTCCACATAAGGCTTATAGGACTAGTTTAACGTGTTTCTAGTATTTAGCCAGATTATTGCTGTATATTAAGATGTCATTAATATAAGCAGTATAAAAGACGTCTAGGTATGGGCGCAGGGTATTATTTATAAAGTGTTAAAATAAACTTATGGCATTTATAAGGCCAAATGGCATTACTAAGTACTTAAATAGTCTATATTGAGTACAAAATGTAGTAAGCTATTTGTCTCCTTTTGTAATACAAAGGCGGTTAAATATGTAGATAATATTAAGCTTTATATAGAAGCGAGCCTTACTTAATTAGTTTAGTGTCTCTTAAATTAATAGAATTGGGTATCAGTTCTTAACAGTAATAGTATTAAGAGCTTAGTAGTCTATATAGAAGCACAGACTACTACTGTGACGGCGCTGGAGCGCGTCACCTAGTCAGGGGTTCGCTTAGGACTTGGCATGTGTATATGGACGTGGCCTCACCACCTTCTCTTGCTCCTCAGCTTAATATCTTCGTAATACAGCATTCGTTCGCTTCATCTTGGAAGCATTTGTTCAATGGTTCGAGCCGTCACAACTACTAGGTTTCTTAACAAAGATTATTAGTACAGCTATAGGTAAAGAACTTACTCTAATAAATCCTTTATCTAGATATTTGTCTAAGTACTTCCGTAGTACCTGGAGTTTGTTTTAGGATATCCTATATAGAGGTCCAAATCTAGGATGTTTTCCTTCTTCAATTACAATCTTATAATTATATGGGCGGCGTTTCGGTAGCTTATTGGCTTCCTTTTATAAGAATATATCTAGATAGTTATGGTACTCTACTAGTACCTTCGTGGCGGGGTTAGTATGCTTCTTTAGTGCTAGGGCCTTTTTAATATCGGCTATTATAATAGCGAAGATCGTATATTTAGGTTTCCTAGCGAGTTGTACTAATAAGGTAGCTCTAATTATATAAATATCTAAGGTGTTAAGCAAGCTTAGGTCATCCTTAGTTTCTTATATAGTTTTAGGTTTAGTGTTAGGTACGGAGTTAGTGTTAAATTTAGGTTCAGGTTCTTTAAGTATCCTTTTTATAGTAGAATACCAGTTTTTCTAGTACTTTTATATATTAAGCTTAAGCTTAGGCTTCTGCTTGGTTTAGGGCGGTACAGCAGTTAGGGTTAGTTTATATGGTTTAGTGCAATTTTTAGGTTCTTAGTGGACGTTAGTGGAATTCTTATATTAATAGAATCTGGTAGAATTCTTAGGTTAGTGAAATTGGATATACTTTTTAGGTATAGGGTGGACATTAGTAGAAATTTTAAACTGGTAGATCCTAGTGGATTTTTTAGATTTTAGTTTAGGGTCTAAGTAGAAAGTCATAAGGCACTTCTACTTACAACGGGCGGCGGTAAATAGAAGCTTAAGGTTATCCTAATTAATAGTTACTTTATATAGCTTTATCTAGGATTATTTAAGAATTACTAGGTAATCTAGGGTAGTTATAAAGAGCTTAACTAACTCTTTATAGTTTAGGTATCGGAGTTTTAGGGCTACTACATAAGTAATACGGCCCAAGACAGTGCGTTTGCCATTAAATCTAAATATATTAATATGCCGGTTAAGGGATGTTAGGGTAAACCTATTGTCTTATATAAAGATTTTATTAATAAATCCTATACCGCTAGCTCCTGTATTAATTAGAACTTAAGCGTTAGCCTATTAACCTTTCTACCAAAGACAGTAGTTAAGAGTTATACTACAATCCCAAGAGTTAGGGTTTGTAATATCTAATATATTTAACAAGATCCTATAATATAGCTATCCTAGAGAGCGACTTAACTCTAAAATATACCTTTTAGTGGCAAGCGGGAAGGGGTTCTTATAGAATATTAGTTATAACTTTATCCTTATAAGTGGTGCTTACTAAATGCAGGGCTGGAACTAGGTAAAGATTAAGGGCAGTAACTAGAGGATTAATATGGTAAACGGTTGTTAGTGTTGGCCATTTATACGTTGTGTTAGGGCATAGGGATGGAGTAGTATCTTAAGATATAGTTCTTACTTCCGCATTTAAAGCAAAGGCCTAGCTTAATACGTTATTCTTATTTAGGGGACCCTAGTAGAGCGTATCCTAGGGTCCCTATATTAATGTCCATAGCGTTAGGGTGCTTAGGCTAAGACAATAACTTAGTAAACATTTATGGAGTTGTCATATTATATTAGGGAGTGGGCTTGGGTATTGGGCGTAGTATATTATTATACCGTTTATTAATAACGTTTGCGTAGGCGTTAAGGGCTCCTAATAGGTCTATACCTATTAAGGAGGTTTTTAGTTTAGGGCTTAGGGATTTAATAAGGCTATTAACTAGTACGGAGTCGTTCCAGCCTATTTCCTTTATATAACAGTTAAATTCGGAGAAGTATACTAGAAAGCTTTTTTTTTCTTAAGTTATATAATTTATCTTCCTTTAAGCGGTAGCTTAGCGGTTTAGGTCACCGTATATAGCTTTAAGAAGTACAACTAGGCTCTATACTAAGTTTGGCTGGAGAGGTTTAATAAGGTTAGCTGCGTCTCCTCCTAGTTAACTTAGGGCGTAGTAGAGTTGGTTGGCTTTAGTTAGGTAACGGTTAGCATTACCAGTTAGCTTATTCTTAAGTCGGCTTAAGAATAATTAAAGCTTTTATCATTTACTGGTAAATACTAGGGGGTCTGGTAGTTTTTTAGATTGTTACAGTACAGTAGACGGATTTACAGGATAAACATCCATAGCTGGCTTAAGGTTCGCACCTAATAAGCCAGGTCTAAATTCGGTTATTTTTATCTTATCTATAGGTGGCGTATTAGCAGCCTTTTAGGCTAGTATTCGGTCTTAGGGCCCTAACGCGAGTGCCTTAAGGGTGCGGACTTCTTCTTAAAGTGCTTTAATCGATTCCCAGTGCCATACTTCTTATTTGGCTTATTATTTAGCTATAGCGGCCTAGTTCTATACAAGGGCGTCTATAAAAGACTTCTATATATTTACCAATTATTCTTAAAGTGCGGATATAATATTAGCGGCCGTTATAGGGGCTTTAAGGTTATTCTGCATTTTAGACAGGACGGGGCAGGGCGGAGTATAGGTTTTTTTTAACGTAATATAGTGTCACAGAGTAAGTACAAGTGACAATAATATATAGCAAAGTAGATATTATTAAGCTACGTACATAAACTATGTAATAATGTTAAGACGTTATATAAGGAAAAAAGGTAAGGAAACAGGGGGAAAGGGGTATATATTGTTAACTTAGTTGCTTAGTTAATATATATATAGGGCGGAATAGGCTTTAGGTTATAGTCCTAATAGAACTTAGCGAAATATAGCGGAATATAGTAGAGGACGGCAAGTTGCCGTAGATTGCTGTCACGTGATAGCAAATTGCCTTAGATTGCCGTCATGTGCCTTAATTAACTAAGTCGTTAACATGGAGGTCGAGACGGTGAAAACAGGTAAACGTGTGTAAGGTGTCACGGAGGTGTCCTGTGACAGATACCGTTAACAACGGGGGGGGGTTTTTTTTGGCGAAAATGATCTTAACTTTAGGCAATTGTGGACTAATTTAGACTCGATATTTATGAAATATTAAGTCATCTCTCTAATCGATCAACTTTTAGTAGTATTTTAGGCCGTTATGGTTAAGCAATTCGACCGCGAATATCCCTTAACACGTTAGGGCACCCAGAGGAGAAGGCCCGTGCGCGAAGACCATAATTAGAACAACGCGTATATCTAGGCGGCAGCACCATTCAAGGACTTATTCTAGCTGCAGTATTTATAAAATACCGTACTGCATGGGGTGCGACCGCTAGAGACTTTATATCGAGCGACTCGACTCCAAAGATAAGCCTATATATTAATTCGCTATGAGATCACATCGGCAAAATATGGTACCCTTTCAATGGCCTCAATGGTTGGTGGTTGACGCAATTGGCGCGCAGTTGAGGTCATTTAGCAACTCGACCGACTAGCCTATGTCGTGTTTTTTTGACACGCAACCTGCTAGTAATCTGCGCATTTGGCAACTATAATTATATTTACCTCTTTTATACTAATAACATATTTTAAATAAATAAAAGCTACTTTAAAGCTATTTATAAGGCTAGTAAAATAAATATTATTATTTTAGATAATTTAATATAATATAGCGATGGTTCTCTTCTACTTATCTACCTATTAACTTACCTACCTGCCTATATCGCCTACCTATCTGTATTGCCTACCTATCTGCATTGCCTACCTATTTATATCTGCCTACCTGTCTATATCTACCTACCTATTAGCATCTACCTACCTATCTATATCTGCTTGCCTATCTGTATCTACTTACCTATCTGCATTGCCTACCTATTTGCATCTGCCTACCTATCTATATCTGCCTACCCGTTAGCATCTACCTACCTATCTATATCTACTTGCCTGTCTGCATCTGCTTACTTATCTATATCTGCCTACCTGTCAGCATCTCCTTATTTGTGCCTACCTGTCTGTGCTACCTTAATTTAATCAATCAATCAAATCGTTTATAGTGCTCGCTGGCTAGTCGTTGTCGTCTAGCTTTGGCGACGGTCGTCTAGTTCTAGTAACAGTTGTCTAGCTTTGGCGACAGTCGTCTAGTTCTAGCGACAGTTATCTAGTTCTGGTAATGGTCGTCTAGTTCTAGCGATGGTCGTCTAGTTCTAGCGACGGTTGTCTAGTTCTGGCGACGGTCGTCTGGCTCTAGCGACGGTTGTCTGGTTCTAGCGACGGTTGTCTAGCTCTAGCGATAGTTGTCTAGTTCTAGCAACGGTCGTCTAGCTCTGGCGATAGTCGTCTGGTTCTGGCGACGGTTGTCTAGCTCTAGTGACGGTTGTCTAGTTTTGGCAACAGTCGTTTAACTCTAGAGACGGTTGTCTGGTTCTGGCAACGGTCGTCTAGCTCTAGTAACGGTTGTCTAGTTCTAGCGACAGTCATCTAGTTCTAGCGACAGTTGTCTAGCTCTAGCAATAGTTATCTAGTTTTAGTAACGGTCGTCTGGTTTTAGTAACGGTTATCTAGTTCTAGCGATAGTTATCTAGTTCTAGCAACGGTTCTTTACTAGCTGCCGTTCTAGTGCCTCCCTAGGTAGGAAGGATATAAGGAAGGAAAAAAGGGTAAAAAAATAAGGCGGCTATATAGGTAGAGATATATATAGACGCTATTAGGAATATAGCGGGGACCCAATGCAGAGCTTTATATAGAGCCTCTATACGCAGAGCTTTGCGTAGAGCCTTATACAGAGCCTCTATATATAGAGCTTCGTATAGAGCTTTGTATAGAGCTTCGTGTAGAGCTTCCGTATATAGAGCTTCGCGTAAAGCCTTGTGCAGAGCTTTATATAGAGCTTTGTGTAGAGCTTCGTGCAGAGCTTTATACAGAGCTTTATGCAGAGCTTTGTGCAGAGCTTTATGCAGAGCTTTATGCAGAGCTTTATGCAGAGCTTTGTGCAGAGCTTTGTGCAGAGCTTTGTGCAGAGCTTTGTGCAGAGCTTTGTGCAGAGCTTTATACAGAGCTTCGTGTAGAGCTTTGTGTAGAGCTTTATGCAGAGCTTTGTGCAGAGCTTTGTGCAGAGCTTTGTATAGAGCTTTATGCAGAGCTTTGTATAGAGCTTTGTGTAGAGCTTCGTGCAGAGCTTTGTGCAGAGCTTTATGCAGAGCTTTGTGCAGAGCTTTGTGCAGAGCTTTATGCAGAGCTTTATGCAGAGCTTCGTGTAGAGCTTTATGTAGAGCTTTATGTAGAGCTTTATATAGAGCTTTATGCAGAGCCTCTATACGCAGAGCTTTGTGTAGAGCTTTATATAGAGCTTTGTGTAGAGCCTTGTATAGAGCTTTATATAGAGCTTTGTATAGAGCTTTGTGTAGAGCCTTGTGTAGAGCTTTATGTAGAGCCTTATGTAGAGCTTTATGCAGAGCCTCTAAGTAATAAAACTATATAAGATTGTATAAGATTATATTAGATAATATATAATAGTTAAATATATAACGTATTCCACTACCGAGTGTCCGACACTACTAAGTGTCCGACGTCAAAATACACCAAAATTTAGGAAATTCATACTTTAATATTTTAACAACCACTTAATAATAAATTCTAATAATTTAGATTTAGACTTTTATATACGCTTTGCAGCTTCTATTAAAATTGCATAGTAATTGGTTTAGTGGTTATTAAGATATAAAAATTTGGCCTTATTTTGGCCCCCAAATTTAATATCTTAAAAACTACTTAACTAACTACTATGTAACTTTAATAGAAGCTGTAAAGTGTATATAAAAGTCCAAATATAAATCATTGGAATTTATTATTAAGTGGTTGTTAAGATATTAAGGTATAAATTTCTCAATTTTTAGTGCGTTTTGACGTCGGATACTCAGTGGTATTGGACACTCGGTGATAAAACACGTTAGCATATAACTTTACCTTAATTGCATGTCAAGAAATATATAGTTACCTTTTAAAGTTACTAAGTAGGTTAACTGCGTGTTAAGGAACATATAGTTAGCTTTTAAAGTTATTAAGTAGGTTAACTGCGTATTATTTAACTTTTAAAGTTACTAAGTAGGTTAATTGCGTGTTAAGAAATATATAGTTAGCTTTTAAAGTTATTAAGTTAGTTAATTGTATATTAAGTTAGTTAAATTAGTAGTATGATCTTTAATTAATGTCTAATACGGATCCTATCTAGGCCTACACAGACACTTGCCGTCGCAGGGGAGAAAACTTATAAATTAACAGGAAGAAAACCCTGCTGTGTAGGGGACGGAAAAACCCTATAAGCCACCTTAGTAGGATGAAAAACCCCTAATTTGCCATGTTTGTCTATAGCAGCGGCCCTATAGGCCTATAGCTACGTCCTGTCCTCCTTAAATGTTTAAACTCTATAGGAACCACTGCTTCCTTCTTTAGCTTATTTAAAGCTAGGGTTTACTACGTCCTAGCTAGGCCTCGCTATATGTGCTATATGCTTTATGTTCCATATCTTAACCATCCCCTGTGTGCTATCTCCTATAGACTATTACCATATATGCCATGCCTCCCCCCCCCCTAGAGCTATTGAAGGCGTAAGGGGAATTCATCCGTCTTAACTACCATAATACTAACAGCGGGATATATTGTGTTGTGTTTTAGGTATCTTTTATGCCTAGGCCCCAGCTAGGCCCTTTCCAAGGGTTACTACTCCTTAAAAGGAGATAAGGAGAACCGTAGGTCGCAATCCAGGCTGCTAGGTATTTGGTAGTTAACGGCAAGTGACTATATACTCCGCGGGCGATCGCCCTAGGGGTTAGAAGGGGCCGTATATTTACTCGTTTATTCGCAGTCACCATTCGTCAATATAAGGTCATTAATACTTTTAATTAGGGGTTGGGGGATATTATCAAATACTGCATATCTATGTTGGATTGTACAGGTGCCCTAATAGAGCAGTGTAGAAGTAGCTGTTATTATAAAGGGGTACCATTAGTAGTGGTTTTTAAGATCTCACTATCCTATGTGAAAACTTTTCACTACCGCCTATAACGCTCGCAACTACTACCACGAAGTTGTATCGCATGCTGTGCGACGTCTCTGCGTTGGCTCTAAGTCTGAACTTTAAAGACCTAGGTTCGTAGCCGTTACCACGTATAGGTGCAGAGTCCGTTTTTAATGGCCAAGTTAGTTAAATTACGTGTTAAGTTAATTAATTATATATTAAGTTAGTTAAATTATATATTAAGTTGGTTAATTGTATGTTAAGTTAGTTAAATTGTATATTAAGTTAGTTAATTGCGTATTAAGTTGGTTAATTGCATGTCAAGTTAGTTAAATTGCATGTTAATTACGCGAAACGCAAAAATTAAAGTCTACTTAAATCTTATCCTGCGAATATTTTCCTAATGCAAAAGCTTTGTATTCCTAAGCACAGGCATTAAATTCTATTAATCTAATTGGTAGGCTCTTATCGATAACATAGGTGCCTAAGTTGACGTGTTAAGGGATAGGGAAAATGATAAAATAGGCTGACACCGTCTACAAGTGCTATGAAACTCGCTTAGATGTGATTCTGGTGGTTTCACACAAATATAGTTAGTCAGCTTGCGGACCGATTAAAAATCCCCACCAACGGAATCACGTCTGAGCTTGCTGAGGTAACAATAGTATATCCACAGTTACATTTGTATGGCTTACGCAGGCAATAAGGCCCGTGCGTTCAGCGACTATGGATGTTACCCCATATCCACAGTCGATTTTTGATCGCCAGCGACGCCGCGCTCTCAACACCCATTGAGCGCTATGCGTAGAGCCTGTTAAGCGCTTTCTACTCGCACTAGAATAGTAAGAATCAGCCGTAGGTTTATGGAGATATTCGCGTTTTAAGTTGCGCGCCGCCATTATACTGTGACGGCTCGCACAAATGCCCCTAAACCGAAGCTTGTGGATTGCTATCTAATGAAGATACTAAGCTAAGGAGAAGAAAAGAAGGGGGTCGCAAGGACCATAGTAAACATATATAAAGGGGCAGTCGCCAAGGCGCTAGCGGTAAGCGAGCCAATCGTAGGTTGGCAGAATATGGCAGCAGTATGGCAGAATTTGGCAGGTAACGCGCTCTAGCACTATTACATCACCCCCCCCTTCTAAAAAAGCCTGCCCTTAGGCGTTGTCTAAGCTCCCTATTATTATCTAAATTGTTATAATTATCTAACCCTTCTTTCTAGCATTTAATCCAGTTGTTTAATTTACATAGTAGTCCAGGGAGGTTAGGGTAGGCTAGGTGGAAGTCCTGTAGCTTATAGGGGGAGTACTTAAAATCAGATATGGGGTACCACTCTAGGTTGTCATTATAGCCTACCCAGCTTGTATGGTATTTTAAGACATTATAGACCTTTTTTACTGCTAGGATTTCTTTAACTTCCTATTCTTCGTCCTCAGCAATCTGGATTAGTAGTAGGGGGTCATTATACTGTCTAGGTAGTGGATTATCCGCAGCCTTTTGTAGCCGGTCCAGAGAGAAGACGGGGTGGATCCTTATTAACTCTGGTAGCTTAACCTTAAAAGAGTGTCCTACCTTTTAAAGAGTCTTATATAGGCCAGCCATTTGGTGGTCTAACTTGCGGCTTAGCCTCTGGGTTTTCTAGTTCTTTATTAACACCTATACTTTATCTTCTACTTGGAAGTCTTCCTTGTGATAATGTTAGTTTATATTAGACTCCTTTTTTTTTTACACCTTTCTTATAATTGTTTAAGCAGTCTCCTAGGCTCTATGCATTCTCTCAGTAAATGCCTGGGCCTCTTTATAGCTGAGGCGTTCGCGGGCTGTAGTGGGTTCTATAGGCCTATCCCAATTAAAGGACGTTTATAGTGTATACCTATAGAGCAGTTTAAATGGGGACATCCCTATACTATCATAGGGGAGTGTAAGCTGCGCGTAGTCCATTATAGGTAGTAATTCCGACCAGTTGTCCTAATAGTAGTCTATAAAGGGCCGTAGTTGCTAGTTAAGGTACTGGTTTATAATCTTAGTTTGGCCGTTAGTCTAAGGGTAAAATATAGTAGAGAGCTTGTCACGGAACGCCGCCGCAGGAGCCTCTATGGGAGACTCCCTAGCGGAACCCCGTGCCCTCGCGTACGCTTCGCGTACAGCTTACGTCAGCCACGCGTAGTATATCACCTTCCTACGCCCTCGATCCTTACGATCGATCGCGCAACGTCTTGTAGACTCCTCGAATACATACGCTCTGTAGCTATTGCCCCCGTCCCGTGACATTACGTTGCGCCTTTTTTTTTTACCACCGATACCTAGCCTACGACCAATTCTACGTCTCTACGATACTGCAGGCGCTGCCAGAAGCAGCGTGTCTACGAGCAACCTCCGCACCATAATAGTAAGACGATATTCCTTACTAGCCACTATGTTAAGCCTAAAGAGCAACCCAATACCCCGACCCAACCTATGACGCCAATTAATCCTAGGAGAATTTAATTCATTAACCCTAGCCTTAACCCCTAAGGGCAAGCCTAGCGGCTTAGAAGACGATGAGAGTTAACTAGCCTAGTAGGATGGGTACACCCCTATTGGTATAGGTGGCCACAGCGACGACCTTGATGAGATAGACACCAGCGACGTCTTATCCTTTATTGATCACATAGCCATGGAAAAGCAACTAGAAGGGCAGCTACCTATTGAGATTGAAATACGAGACGCCGAGATGTTTGTATAAATGGTAGCACGAGAACCCAATAAATACTACCGCCTTCTACAGAACTACTACCTAAAGCTTATATAAGCTAAACTGCGTGCTGCCTAAGATCACGATATTATCCAAGACTTATAAGCTAGTGAGGCACTTGCTAATAACATACGCTAAGAGACTGAAGATGACCTCCGTATATCTAAGCGCGACGTTTAATAATTAAAGAAAGCTAAGATTGTACTTATTGCCCAGGTTACTAAGAAGGAGGGTATAATCAAATACCTATAGTCTTAGCTTAACAAGTATATCCGTAATAATGCTAAGCATCTCCCTACTACGCACTATACCACCTAAGTCCCTACGCCTCCGGCAACCTCACCTACCTAACGCTTAGCCAAAAGTTAGCGTTAAGTAGCTTTACCTAATAGGGACGACCCCTATAACAGCGACTAAACTTAAGCCATAATTGTGGGGTCTAATATATGATACCCTAATCCCCTAGTCTTCTAGGGAGACTGCAAGGAATATAGCTACTAGAAGATGTAAATCCGTAAGAAACTAACCTAAAGCGCCTGCCTTTTTCCTAGGAAGGATACCAAGATTAGTTATATTATTGGGCGTATAAAGGGTACCCTATTTAACAGACTCTTTGCCTAATAGGAGACTAATAGCCCCTAGAAGTGGCAGTCCTACTATAAGGTCCTTAACAATCTTAACCTAATATATTATAACCACGACCTAGTGGCCACTAGTTAAGCCAAACTACGCGCCCTAAAAATAAGTCCCACTAAGTTATTTAATGAGTTCTATATTAAGTTCTAGGAATATACTGGAGTCCTCTTTTAAGATAATACTGAAGACCAGGAAGACCTCCTTAAAAAGGTTACCTATTGTCTTAGTTACGCTGCCGCTAGTTATAATTATAATAACATTTATAGCATGGTGGCAGCCCTACGGAAGATTAAACGATGGCTGAATTAGATCTCCACTGCTAACCCTCGCCTAAAGGCTTCTATACAAAAGCCCTCCGGACCAACTATACCTATATATACTAGGTTACCGACGCCTACTACTAATACTATTACCGGAGCCAATATTAACCTCTCTATTCTAACCTTCCTATGTAAACTCCTAGACGGAGAGCGTGAGCTACTTTAGAAGCTAGGGCGCTGCTATAGATGCTATTAAGAAGGCTATTATTGCGAAAACCTAAACTGCCTAATAGCCAGGTTTGGTAATTGCCGCTTAATACCTAACTTTATACCTTAAACACCGAATACCTTGCTACGCACCGTTACCGTATAAGATAAAGAAGCAGCAGCAGCAGAAGCAGTGGGAAATGCTTAGTCTTAGCCCTAAGTTATAAGCTAGAACACCCTAACAATGGAGGGATCTATATATTGGCCTACTTAATAGATGACTTAGTAAGAATAGATAGATAAAAATAGATAGTTTTACCTATAATAGGAACAACTGCTAAAAAACAATATAAAGACCGTTCTATAATTGACTGTAGAGCTACTAATAAATTTATAGATACCTAATTTGTACATAAATATAACCTACTGACCTTACCCCTTATTAAAGCCCACGCCCTATAACTCGCTGACGGTAGTTATACTGTATAAAAGATTACTTATATGGCATAACTTTACCTGGATATAAATGGACACCAAGAAGAGCTCTAGGCCTACGTTATACCACTTGCCAATTACCCTATTATCCTTAGAATAAACTGGCTTAAGCAGTATAACCCCATTATTAACTGGAAGAAAAGAGAAGTGACCTTTAACTCTAACTACTGCAGAGAGACCTGCCTAGGGCATAGCCTAGCCGCCTCTACCTACTCCCTAGGATATTAACCTAAAGAACCTTTAATTATACTACCCACAACTAACTATTACCATGTTAGTGCCGCAGCCTTTTATTGCATAGCATAAAGGAAGAGCTAGGTTGTTACAGCAGCCTCCCGCTTATAGCTATACGAACTCGATAAAGAACAGGATTATGTCCTCTATAGTAATAGGATAGATCTGGTGGACCTCCTAGAGGACAATACGCCTATAGAACTTAATAAACTCTTAACCTTGGACTTTAAGAAGTTTATAAAGCTTAAAAAGGGACTTACTAATAAGGAACTCCGCAAGCTCCTCCCTAAGAGGTACTATAACTTTATTAATATATGCTTATAAAAGGGCGTAGATATACTCCCCCCACATTAACCTGATGACTATGCCATTAATATTAAATAAGGAAAAATGCTACCTTATAAGAGACCCTACCTAATGTTAAAAGACGAACTTCTAGTTATAAAAAAGTATATTAACAAGTACCTTAATAAAGGGTTTATTTGTTCTAGTATATTACTAGCAGCCGCCCCTATCCTTCTTACTAAGAAGCCTAGAGGAGGTATCCGATTCTGCATTAACTATAGAGGACTTAACGCTATTATAATTAAGAACTGATACCCAGTACTACTTATACGTGAGATCCTTAAGCGGCTTAGTTAAGCTAAAATCTATACCAAGCTTGATATTATTGCCGCCTTTAACTATCTTTGAATACAGGAAGGCGACAAATGGAAAACCATATTTATATCGCGCTTTAGCTAATTTAAATATACCGTTATGCCCTTTAGCGTATGTAACAGCCTAGGCACCTTCTAAAGCTATATTAATAACGCCTTATGGGACTACCTTAATGACTTCTGCTTGGCGTACCTGGACAATATACTTATTTACAGCAACGACCCTTCTAAGTATACTGAGCACGTTTAAAAGGTCCTATAGCGCCTTAGGGAAGCAGGACTCTATATTAATTTAAAGAAGTGCGAATTCTTAGTTATAGAGGTAAAATACCTTGAACTAATTGTCACTACTAAGGGTGTCCGTATGGACCCTAAGAAGGTACGTATAATTACTAAATGGTAAGCCCCTAACTGCATTAAGGACGTATAAGCCTTCCTTAGTTTTGCCAACTTCTATTAGAAATTTATATACAACTTCTTAGGCGTAGTAGCACTATTTACAGCAATAATGCGAACGAAGGGCCTTTCTGTAAAAGGAAGAAAAACGCACCTACGCTTTACCTGGACGCCTGACTGCGAGAAGGCGTTCTAAGACCTTAAAAATGCCTTTACTAAAGCACCTATCCTAGCTTATTTTATACTAGGATGATAACTCTATCTCAAAACCAACTCCTTAGACCACGTCAACGCAGGCGTTCTCTCTTAGATGGGTGACGACGGTCTCCTCTACTTAGTTACATTCTACTCGTCTAAGCTTACACTATAAGAGTGTAACTATGAGATCTATAATAAAGAACTCCTTATGATTATATAAGCGTTTAAAGAATTCTAACTGGAACTTTTCTTAGTAGAACCTAACCAGCCAACTAAAGTCCTTACGGATTATTGTAACCTTGAATACTTTATAACTATAAAGTAGCTAAACTAATGCTAAGTATATTAGAACGAGTTCCTCTCCGGTTTTAACTTTAAAATTGTATATAGGCTGGGAGTATAAGGCATAAAACCTAATAGCCTAACACGCCGCTTGCAAGATCTTTCTTAGTTAAAGGACGACCCTTATAATTAGTTCCAATAGCAGATAATCCTAAAAGTAAGGAACCTAGCCCCTGGCATGCTACCTATAATAGAACTATCCGCACCTTAGCTTCACGCTACGGACTTAGAGCCGCCCCCCAAAATTGATAAGCTTATTGCTGCTATATATAACATCTCTATTGACCTGTTATTACATTAACTTATTGCCGCGAAAACTGCCAACGCCCGTAAGCCACCCACTAGCCTCCAAAACTTAGGCCAAATTAATATAGTAGCCTTAGAAGTAAAGGAAAACAGACTCTACTATAGAGGCTATCTATTCGTCCCTAATTTAGAAGACCTATAACGGCAACTAATCCAGATGGCCTATAACCTCCGGTTAAGTGGTTACCCAGGCAGAAAAGGAACTTACGAACTCCTTAGCCAATACTACTTCTGGCCTAAGATAATAGACTTAGTTGAACGCTTTATAAGCACCTACTACGGCTGCAAGTGTGCTAAGGCCTTTTGCACTAAGTACTAAGGACTACTATACCCGCTACCAATCCCTATATGGCGGTGGGCAGATATAGCTATAGACTTTATTACTGACCTACTACCCTATAAACGGCATGGTCGTACCTATAAGAACATCCTAATAATAATATGCCGACTTATAAAGGAACATCACTACGTCCTAACTGAAGGCATAGCTGTTAACGACATCGCAGACGCTTTTCTTTGCGAAGTCTACTGACTACATAGAATACCTGACTCCATTACGTCTGACTAGGGCACGCAATTTAACTCCAACCTATAGAGACGGATCTGTTAACGTCTTAGTATCTCTGTTAAGATGTCTATATCCTTCTACTATGAGACTGTAGGACAGCCAGAAAACGCCAACGCTAGTATAAAGGCGTACTTACGATAGGTCGTTGCCTATGGCCAGGACGACTGGGTAGATTACCTCCTACTAGGCGAGTTTGTAGCCAATAACCATGTTTTAGCCACTACAGGACTTACTCCGTTTTTCGCGAATAACCCTACTTACTCCGTTTTTCGCGAATAAGGGTTATCACCTCTGATCTAGCATAGAGCCACTAGAACCTATTGATAAGAAACTGCTATATGGAAAACGCCTTAAGATACTACTTGCTGACCAGCATGCAGACCATATAAAAAATCTACTTAACTACTACAGGGGAGAAATGGCCTAGGCTCAAGCAAAGTAGGCCTACTTCGCCGACCGTTATAGAACGCCACCACCGGAGATACGTGTTGGCGACTGGGTATGGCTAGATGCACGCAATATCTCTACGCAGAGGCCTATAAAGTCACTTAATCATAAGAACCTCGGCCCCTATTAGATTAAACGAGTTATTGACAGGGGAGCCGTATATAAGCTAGAGCTCCTGCCGGCCCTAGCCACCCGTGGGATATGGCCTATATTTTACCTATAGCTACTATACCTTTACCAGCCTAACCCCTTACTGGGACAGATATAGCCTAAACCCCTACTAGTACTAATCCAAGATAAGAACGAAGACAAGAACCACAAGGAGTGGACCATTAAACAAATTATCAACTCTAAATACTTTGGCAAAGGCAGAGGACGGCGGCTCTACTATAGAGCTATCTATATAGGATTTGACATAGATCAGCCAGAATGGTAACTATAGGAAGACTTTAAAAATGCAAAGGACCTAATTAGCGACTTTCACTACACGAATCCACAGAAACTGGGCCTAAGTAGAGATTTTGTGCCTAATCCTCTATGGGAGCCCTTATAGAGTTCAATTGTTGTACACTACCACGTAAGGGCAAATTGCCGTTAGATTGCCGTAGATTGCTATTACATGACCAAAAAATCGTTGAGATGTCCAGGAACTTTAACCGCCGGTTAAAGTTATTTAATTAGTCGAATTCTTGGGTGCCAAGCCTTATCACGCAATGTCGCTGTGGACTGTAAAGATGTTAGTTTAGCTTACCGCCTTCTACCGAGCTAATAGCGATTTTCTATCCTGGGGATGGAAAATCCTGATTGGTCCATTTAACGATTAGAGCTGGCAGAACTCTACACTGTTAACCCCTTCAGCGTTATTTCTTTTCCTTCTCTATGCCTTAAGCGTTCCTTCTACATGTATATAGTAACCACAGCGTCGCCAGAGCTCCGCCTCTATAAGAGGGGGGGTAGTGTTACGGAACGCCGCCGTAGGAGCCTCTATGGGAGACTCCCTAGCGGAACCCCGTGCCCTCGCGTACGCTTCGCGTACAGCTTACGTCAGCTACGCGTAGTATATCACCTTCCTACGCCCTCGATCCTTACAATTGATCGCGTAACGTCTTATAGACTCCTTGAATATATACGCTCTGTAGCTATTGCCCCCGTCCCGTAATAAAGCTTAATCTTAATCCTAAGGATATAGTAGAGTTTATTCTAGAAATCCGATATAAACTAGGGGCTATAGTTAGAGATAATTAATTTAGGGGCGCCGTAAAATTAATAGATGTTATTAATATAGAGGCGGGCCATATCCTTTATAGTCGTGGTCTTAAAATAAGGGAGGGAGACGGATTGCTTACATAGTTAGTTAACCACTATAAAGGCTGCATTATGGCCGTAGGCGTCCTTCAGAAATGACTTAAAGTCTATAGTAATATGTTGCCAAGGGCGTTCTGGAACTAGTAGCGGTTATAACCACCTAGGAGTTTGATCCCTAGGGGCATTTACGCGTCTATAGGCGTGGTAGTTTCTAACAAATTGATTTATATTAGATAGAAGTCCTTGCCAGTAGTAACGGGGTGCTAGTAGTTGGTGGGTCTTATTATAACCAAGGTATACCGTAGAGACTTAATAGTAGGCTTCGCGGATTAACTCTGTTTATAGGTTGTTGACATCTGGAACTATAAGCTATTCTTAGTATAGAAGCAGTCCTTCTTCCATTTCCAAATCAGGGTCCTTTTTCGCGGCTTAGTTATAGAGGGCCTTTAGGGAGTTAGCCGTGCGGTTTATAGTTAGGATGCGATTAACTAGCCCTATTAGTTTGTCTAAGACTGCTCCCTTTAAGGGTGCTAGCTTATTCCGTTTAGAGTCTAGTTCTTTAAGAATTTGCAGGTTAAGCTGTTTGGGATAGAGGAGGGCGCGCGTCTAGTATTAGGTCTTTAGCTTATCCTAGGGTCCTACATTTTATTCCCTTCGGGTTAGTGCATTAGCTTTAGTGTTTTACTTGCCAGAATGATACATAATCGTAAAGAAGAATTTGGAGAGTATTTTGGCCTAGTAGGCTTGTTGTCCAATAAGCTACTTTATAGTTATAAAGTACTCTAGGGCTTTATAATCTGTATATATCTTAATCTAGGAATTCGTGCCTTTAAGCTCTACGCGCCATTAGCATAATAATTGGATAATAGCTAGCATTTCTTTATTATATACCTTATAGTTATACTTAGCTGGGTCCATTGTTTTTAAGAAAAAGGCAATAGGGTACCATTTGCCATTTAGATATAACTATAATAGGATTCCTACTATAACTCTATTAGAAGCGTCCGTCTCTAATATTAATTTAAGGTCTGGGTTATAGTAATAAAGGATTAGAGAAGAGATAAGCCGATCTTTTAACTCTCCAAAGGCTTCTATATAGTTGTTATTAAAGATAAAAGGCGTGTCTTTCTAGGTAAGTTATACAAGAGGCGTTGCCACTACTCTATAGTCACGGATAAATTAGTGGTAGAAATTATAAAAACCTAGGAAGGACTGGATACCCTTTACAGTACAAGGGGGCTACTAGTTGTAAATTGCGTTAACCTTTTTAGGGTCGACTTCGATCCTATCTATACTCACTATAAACCCAAGGTACTTTGTGCGTTTTATCCTAAATTTACATTTCTTGATATTAACTTATAAGCCTGCGTTTTGTAATCTCTCTAGGACCTTCTTAACATGAACTTGGTGCTTAAGTTCGTCATTTAAGTATATAAGGATGTTATCTAGGTATACCGTGCAGAATTTATTAAGGTAATTAAAAAGAACGTTATTTATATACCTTTGGTACGTAGCCGGTCTGTTTATTAGTCTAAAAGGAAGAACTTTATATTTATAGGACCTGTAATAGGTATGGAACGTTGTTAAATCTTTAGATATAGGGTTTATCCTAATTTAATAGAAAGCTTAGCGGATATTGAGTTTAGTAAAGATCTTTACCCAGCTTAGACATGCGAGGGTTTCGTTAATTAAAGAAATAGGATACTAATTGTTCGTACTAACTTAATAGCACGAGTGAGTCATATCCCGGGGCACGAAATACGTATAGTATTGTATGCTCTTTGGGATGGTAGTGACTGTCAATTGTATAAAGCAGACTACGTGGTCTATATACTAATGCGTCCTCCCCCTAATTAGTCAGTGCTTTATAAGTGCACCAGACGCGTAAGCGAGTGGTTAGTATACCGAACGCGTAAACGCGTACCTGGCGTACCGAACGCGTAGGCACGCGGTTGGTACGATAGGTGCTATAATTATACACTGGCGGTACTTGAAAAATGAAACCACTTATATACAGCCTCCGTAATTGCTTTAATAGAACTATAAAACATAAAAGAAAATACATAGGAAATCTCCCCCAAGGTGCCGTCTAAGCTGCCTTCCAAACAGTGCCCTAAGCTGGCCGTAAGTTCTGCTTACGGTCCGTAGAATAAACCATACGGCCTTTTAACAGGCAGTAGACGAGCTATAAGTCGGATCGTAAGGGCCGCCAAGGCGCTAGTGCTAAGCGAGCCAATGGCAATTTTCCATCCCGGGGATGGAAAATCGTGATTGGTCAATTTAACTACCCTACAAAATTCGGTAGGTTACATAAGTCCACCAAGTTCCACCATAGCTTTCCACCGTTTTCCACCTGTACTATATAACGAGCCATACGGCCTTCCAACGGGCCGTAGACGTACCGTAGGTGCTCTATTAGTCCCGTTCTACCCATTCTATAACTTCTAGGTTAAGCTTATTCGTATCAATTAGGGTTTTAAGAGCTTGACATGGCTTTGCCTTAGTTATAGCGTCTACTAGGTTGTCTCCGCTGCTAATCTATTTAACCTCTGTAATCTCGCGCCATTTATAGGCCTAACATAAGCATATAAGGTTGACTATAAGCCTCTTCTCTTGTGTTGTACCTAGTTTAACTAGGCAGTCGTAGAGGGACTTTAAATCGGTGTATAGAACCAGGGGTAACTGCTCCAGTTATAAAATCTTCTGGACCGTTAATTTAATTGCGGCTGCTATATCAAAGCCATGGGCTAGTGCATATAGCTTAGAAGCTAGTACACTACAGGTTACTTATTTGCACTTAATTAAAGACCAGTATAGTATATTTGCGTCCTAATTGCGGTCCGTAAGTACAATCACAAAGCCGATTTGTGATAATAGGTCTTTGTTATTAGCAAAGAAGGCATCCATAAATACCATTATACTAAGGGAATTTAGGTCTAGTGGTATAAAAGTAAGTCCTCTTATTACGTTATCAATTTGCCATTAAATGCGCTTATTAAGCTACTTAATATTTTCTTCTTACAAATCTACTGCCTGGGCCGCAAAGGACAAGTCATAGGCAGATTCGGGTTGGCAGACTATAGCTATATAGGCGCCTCTTACACGCTGTGCAGCGTATTAGTCCTTTGTATTTACGGTCTTACAGGTCTCTCCGCGGGAACTGGTAAGGTCCGTAGGCTTTGCTATAATGGGCTTTAGGTTTTAGGCTTGGCGTTCCTAAGTCAGCTTAATTAGGTTGCCCTTTTATGTAATTAGGCCTCTATTAAACTTAATTAGATTCTGCTCAGTTAGCTACTCTTATAGCTTTGCCAAGAACTTGGCCTTTTGTAGTTTAGTTTCTTTAGCGTCCGCAAAGGTCTGGTCTACTAAGAATAGGGTATCGTCTATTTAGAGTCCAACAATACCAAGGCCGTTTAATAGGCTATATAGGAGGCAGGGGTTATAGGTCGACTATTCCATTTTAAGTTTACTAACGTGGTGCTAGTAGTATATCTTAAACCAATAGTTTCCAGCTTCTGGTACTCCGTACAAAGGTTTTATAACCCGTAGGATTGTTCCTGGTTGTAGGTTAAGCTCGGGGGGTAGCCGTATAAAGATATCCCTACTTAGGTAGGTATTAGACTGCACATAGGCTTACGAGATGTCCCGTAGGTAAAGAGCTATAGGTTTACTTTACTATAGTCCAGGCGTAAGTGCAAGTATAATCCATTAGCTGACTCGTTAAATTGTAGGCGATTATATAAGGACTAAGCCCTTCCCTTAGTTGTTATAGGCTTGTATAATAAGCCTTAATTTTTTAAAAGCTTTATCAGTACCCAGGTGCTTAATTTCGTTAACAAAGCGTAAGTTAAATATATGGACGCCTTACGGAACGTCTTTCTCCGTTATAACCACAAAGACGCCCTTTTTAAGTAGTCCGTTGATCTCTTTATGTTATAAGTCCGTAAAGGGGGTTTCCTATACTAGAACTAATATATCCGCAGGCGGAGATTGCCTTGCGGAGATTCCTGCGGAGGTTAGGTAAGTCTCCGTTATAGTATTCTTAGTTATAGGGTGCTTTCAGGGGCGTCCTTAACTACGCTTTATAGTAGGTATAGCGGGTTTAGTGGGTTTCTAGAAGACTTTTAGGGTAGGCAAGGGTACTTCTAACTCATCTAGTTTGGCGGTCGCTTCTGGTTTATCTGGTTCGGCGGTTACCTCTGGTTTATCTAGCTCGGCAGTTGCTTCTAGTTTATCTAGCTTAACATTATGGGTGTCTTCGGGCTAAAAGTAGGGTTTTACGGACGTGCTCCTAAAGCTGGTCGGGCCGCTAGGAAGTTATATACAGCACGTCTCGTTTTCTATAGCCAGTAAACAGTAGGGTCCGGTCCACTTGCCGCTTTTACGCTATATAAGGACTTCAGAGTTAAGCGGGAGGTTGTATACTAGGGTCGTGTTAGGTCCGTTATAGTAGTGCAGGGCGTTATTAACAGCTTATTTGGCCCGTAGCTTGACTATCTCGGCTATCGCCTTCCGTATTGCAGCTGCTTGTTCCGTAATAGACGGGGCAGGAGGATTTAGGTTACTCATCCTTAAGTAGGCTCCATAGACCAAGAGGGTAGATACTAGTCCATTCAGGCCAGTAGTGTTGTTAACAGCTTTTACGGCCATCTGTAGAGCCAGTTCCTTTTGGATATCCTTGCACTCGTCTATAATGATCTGGTAAGCTCTCCGTAGGGCTAAGTAAGCTCGCTTAACAAGCCCAACGGACCAATACACCTTAACTGGAACGGCTTTTATTAATATAGCCATGGCCGTAGCATACTACTGGAATTCCTTGCTGATGAAGTTCCTACCGGCGTCGTGGGTGATATACTTAGGAGGTCTAACGTACGTATTAATCTAATAGGTCCGTAAAATATCCCAAGTATGCTTTATAGATATATTTTGCAACTAACGGGCGGCTTAATAGCGGGTTGCCTTGTTAATTATATATAATACTAGGCTGCCGTTAATATACATAATGTCTATATATACTAAATGGTTAAAGTTAAGATCCTTATAAAGGGTGAACTTGAATCAGCCTAGGGAACGTCCGTATTTCTGGCAGTAGGAGCAGTATTTAGTCAGGTAATCAACTGCCTTCCTATTAATGTTGTTATGTCTAGAGCGTTTAAGGACTCTATATAGCTTTTCGGCTAACGGGTAGCCAAAACGACGATACAAACGGTGGATCTCCGTACTAGTAAGGTAGCACGGGTTATAGTCAAAAGATTCCTAAATATAGGTCCGTAAAGTCTCTCCCTATATAAGAAACGGGTGTCCAAATCGTCGTGTAATTAGTAGGGTAATATGCTTGCTTCCTAGGGCAGTTACGGGGCCAATCAAGTTGTCTGTAATATTATTATAGTAAACCTGTAACCTGTCCATATCCGCAAGGCAAAGTAAGAAAGGGGTGTCTGCTTTTACTATATAGAAGTTAACTAGGCCAATTAGGGTCTTAACTACAACTAATCCAATTAATGCAGTTAAGCCAATGCCGAATTGGACATTTACGGCCCCAGTTTACATAGTGTCAATATCCGTATTATTATTTGCGGTGGTCCTATATACAAGGTATTATCCGTAACCTACAGTAGACTTCTTAGAGGCGCCTATATCAATTATAACACCGTAGAATTCCTTGGGGGTATAGCGTTCTGTAGTAATATATGCAAATGGGTCCTGCTCATAATCTATAACGTCCATAACAGGGGTGCTTGCGGAATGGTTTTTGGGCGCAACTGAGTGTATAAAGGAACGGTCGGCTAATACAGTCGTAATATTAAAGGCTTGGCTGTCCATAAAAGGTCTAAAAGTGGTTAGGAATGTCTCTAAGGTCTCTTATTCCTAAGCGTTTAAGTTAAAGTTAATTATAAGGGCTTCTATTAACTTATTAAGGGGCTCTTCTGCTTCCTCTTCTTTATATTCCAAAATGAACTGGCTAATATAGCTATTAAGTCTCTTCCTGGACTTATTACGTTCTTCCTGGGTATACTTTATAGACTAACATCCTTCCTTACTACACACGAAGCACTTCTGGCTGGTTTGTCTGCGGGGGTATGTTTTCATACGGGGGTTACTGCGGGGGTTATAAGTAGGACTTAGTCGGTATAGGTGCTGCTAGCAGTAGCGGCAGTCCGTAAAGTAGACGTCTAAGTCTATTTACGGATATTAAATATCCGTAATAAAGGCTTGCGTGCTGCCTGGTAGGTTTAAGACTTCATACATTACAATAGAGGAGCGTAGATTATTAATAAGGCCAGCTAAGGTATCTGCAGGCTTATAGTAGGCGTACTTACAGGGCTCTACTTCCTGGCAGGCCGTAATAAGTTTATTATACAGGAAGTCGTCTGTTTGAAGCTTAGCGTCAAGGCCGTACTATAGGTGCCGGAGGTCTTTAATAAGAATTTATAGGCACTCTATAGTCGATTTTTCAGTGTTCTTGTCGATTACGGTCCATAGCTTGGTTGCATTCCATTAGGTAAGGATATCACGCTTATATTCCAGTCCTTTAAAGTAGTTATAGGTAGCTTTGCATAGCTTATCAAAGGGAACACCAAGGGGGTTACTCTTAAGGTTAGTGTAGTAGTGGTTAAGTACTAGGCCGCGCAGCATAGTAGAGTAGGCTTGGCTAAACTCCTATTTAGGAATATCGGCCTTCTAACAGAGGTCCGTAAAGATGGTTAGTTTAAAGTTAAAGTTATCATTTTCACCGCTATACTTAGATTTGTCGGTGTAGAGCTTAGCTAGGTTAGCTAGCTCCTTGCTATAAGTCTTTACTTAAGTGCGTTGTGGATCTATAACTTGCGGATCTATAGCTTGCGGATATATAGCTTGCGGATATATGGTTTGCGGATATATGGCTTGCGGATCTATAACTTAAGCAGGTTGCGGATCTGTGGCTTTATTAACGGAAGGGTTTTGGTCCATATTTTGGTTTACGGGGGTATTACGGTCCGTAACTTGGGTACTAGGTGTGCTTTAGCCCGTAAGATCAATTCCAAAATCGCTTAGGTTTATAGGACGAATTTAGTTAAATAGGTCAGGTATAAGGCCAGCAATACCATTAAGTTTAGGAGAAGTAGAGAGATTATTTATGGATTTAACCTAGTTTAGGATTTTCTCTTTAGTCCATTCCGTTTGGTCCTCCTTCTGTATTGTGTTGTATAAGGACCGTGCAACAGTAACTCGTTTATCCTTTTCAACCCATATACCTTAGTGACGTAAAAGGGTTTGTAGGTTACAGATAGCAGTAGGGTTATAAGCCTTAAGAATAGCTTCCGTAAAGTCCGCAAAGTCTTCCTTATATTGCTCCTATAGGTCGTCGTTTAGAAGCTTATAGTGTCCGTATTCAAGGATTTTAAAATTAATATAGTTGTTAACGTCGTCCGTAGACATGAGGTCAACTCCTTAGCTCCACTTCTTTTAACCTTCACTAATTTGCTTGCTTGTATCTGCCATATTATATAGCGTTATATGTCTATATAAGCTGTGGCGGGTCGTAGTAGCTTATAGCGGGTGGGGGAGGTCTTGTAACGGTCCGTAAAATTAATTAGCGGGTCCGTAACAGTTCAAGGGGTCTTGTAGTGGTCCGTAAAGGTAATTAACGGGTCCGTAACGGTTTGTAAAAGGGTAGGGGTCTCTATAAGGGGTCTAAAAAGAGGTTGGGGGTATTAAGGGAGGGTGTAGTAGGAATAGGGGTTTGAGATTCAAAGAGGGTTAAAAATAGGGGGTTCCGTAAAGGTTTATATTCGCGTCTATAACTTCCAGTAAACTGTACTAAGACTTAAATAAGTATACAGAGTTGGTAATAGTCCGTAATCCCTAACTTCTAACCTTCTAGCAGGTCGTACTAGGAGTCTAAACAGGTAGTCGCTGTCGTATATATCGCTCAGTAGGAGGTGTTGAGTAATTATTAATCTGTGCGCGCTTACTAATTAGTGTTTATACTAACTTAATAGCACGAGTGAGTTGTATCCCGGGGCACGAAATACGTATAGTATTGTATACTCTTTGGGATGGTGGTGACTGTCGATTGTATAAAGCAGACTATGTGGTCTATATACTAATGCGTCCTCCCCCTAATTAGTTAGTGCTTTATAAGTGCACCAGACGCGTAAGCGAGTGGTTAGTGCACCGAACGCGTAAACGCGTACCTGGCGTACCGAACGCGTAGGCACGCAGTTGGTACGATAGGTGCTGTAATTATACACTAATCCTTTTAAGTAATAGTATTTAGCTTCTAATAGTCAATATAAAAACGAAGGCCTCTACTAGGCTTTTTTATAAATAAAATAGGGGAAGTAAAAGGGGCTTAACTTGGCTTAATAAACCCTTTATTAAGGTTATTAATTAAGTACTACTTTATTGCTTTTAGCTTATCTATTAATTGTTAGTAGAGGGGGCTATAGCCTAGTAAGTTATTGGCTTCTAATTAAATCTTATAATTATATGTCTAGTGAGGGGGTAACTTGTCTAAAGCCGCCCTTAAGAATGCGTCCTTGTACTTGGCATAGATAGTAGGAAGAAGACATTTAACCAGTTTCTTATTAGTTTCCTTAATTAGCTTTTCTTCCCTCTTATTAATGATCTGGTTAATCTTATATAGGCTTGTTATAAAGACCTTATTGTCCTTCTGGTATATATTAAAGTGAAATACTATAGCGCTAATTGCGGTAATGTCTACTATAGGAGGGTTACATAATACTAGGGGCGTGTATAACCTTAGGGCCCTCTAGGGTATTAGCGTTATTATTACTCCTTTTAACTCCTATTGCATCTTTTAAAGGTTATCCCTTATATCTTATTAGTACGTTCTTTTCCATACCGGTCAGATCTGCGCGATTTAGACATCGTCTATGCCACTATCTATTCTACTTCTATAGGTAGAGTCCTCTTCAAACGTAGCGCTTTGGAAGAGTATCTTTATTAGTATAGAGTTCTTTCTAGCTTCGTGGCGGGCGTCTTTTTAGGTAAAGGCTAGGTCACGGGCCTAGATATCCTACTAGTATATAGGGTTAGACTTCGCGGCTAGTGTCTTATAGTTGGTTTGGATTTCTCTAACAAAGGAGGGTAATTTTGGCCTATCCTCCAGCTAGACAAACTGTCTTTATTATACGTTCAGCTAAATATTAAAGTAGGATATCTATTTTTGGCTAAGGATTATATCGTAGGACCCTAGGTCTAAGATGTAGAAGGGGATACCATATTAACGTCATCCATTAAGGGAGATATATAACTTTAGGACGTGGGTAACTGGCTTACCAGCTTGGCCGTTATAGCCTTTTACCTAAACAGGCTTCTCTAGTAGGGTAGCTTTTATATTTAGAAACTTGGCAACGTTAATTATATAGGTAGTATTTATAAAGGCAAAGCTATTTGCTCTAGTGTTAATAAGGGCAGTTAAGTTAACTCTATATCCATTTTAAGATACTGTATATGGAACTATAAAATATTTTCCACCTATTAACTAACTTAAATTAATCTCTTTAAGATTAATAAGATACCCTAGGGGGGAGTCTTTCCCTAGGGTTCTTCTTTTCCTAACTTATTAGATATTTCTCCTTCCTCTATCTCCTTAATATCCTTTAGTTCTAGGCAAAATAAGGCAAAGTAACCCTCCTTATTGCAGTTATAGCAAGTGGCTGTGGCAGGGTCAATTAGGGTATTGTAACGAGTGCTAGTTAAGGTTATAGTATATAACTAGTTAGGCAAGGCTTGCCAGTGCATAGTTGTGACCGCTTTTGGTATAGCAGTGGTTATGGCTGGTCTTCCTACTCCAGCTCCCATAGGGGTAGTAGGTAAGCTTTAATTACTATAAGGTCGCTTCTACTAATCCAGGCAGGCGTTAATCCGCTTTAGCTCTAAGTCTAACAATAGGCAATAAGCTGCGAGTTTTTTATGGGTTAGTAGGTTATCTAAAGTTACAGCAATCTTCTCTTATAGCCTAATTATTAGTTTGTTATAAAGGTCTAATTGGTAGTTTTTAAGAGGGACCTAGCCTTCTTCTGCAAGGTGTAAGAATTAAGTCTAGAATTTAGCAAAGGGTTGGTTTAGCTTTATTATTAGGCGGTTATAGTTATACCAAGCGTCCCGTACTTTATTTGAGTTGACATAGATAGCCGCTAGGTGCTGCAGCATCTTATTAACAGATATAAATCGGACAGGAGAGTTATCTTCAAACTTAGCTTAAAGGTAACGTTGGGCGTCCCCCATAGTTCGGCCAAAAAGGTAGAGCATTTTGGCCTCTTTGGAGGGGAAATAGTTGTGGTTAATTTAGAGTTTTCCTTATACTTAGATCCTCCAGTTCTTAAAGGTAGGGTCTATCCTATTAGATAGTAGTTAAGGGTTAGGAAGCTTAACAGATTTTAATTACTTTATTATTATATCCATACTTCCTGGTGTATTATATTTGGTTAAGTAAATGGGTTAACTGAGGCTTTATAAAGGGGAGGCTGGGCTATTTTATAAGGTAGCAAGGCTTTCTAGGATCTCCTTTAGAGTCTCTTGTGTGCTTTAGGCTTAAAGACAATTAACCTTCTAATTGGCCGCGAGGGCGCGAATCTATTCGCGTATATCTATAATGTTATTATTATCTTCGATTTCTAATCCCAATTAAATCTTATATTCCTTTTAGGTGGAGGCAGGTCTTTTAGATAAGCTTACTTTAGGTGCTATTATTAGCCTCCTAGGGTTCATTAGTCTTATGCGCTTTAGTTTTAATTTTAGGGGTATAGGTCTAGTCCTGCCTAGCTTATAAAGTGGGATATTATTAAGGCCTTTCTAGGCAGTATAAAGTTGTTCTGGTGTCTAAGTATAGCGCGTTAACGCGTTATTGCAGACAAAGTTTTTTTTAAGATGTGGGGATATTATTAAGGCCTTCCTAGGCAGTATATGGAGAGCTTAGTATAATGTGACGGCTTGTATAAATGCCCCTAAACTGAAGCTTGTGGATTGCTATCTAATAAAGATACTAAGCTAAGGAGAAGAAAAGAAGGGGGTTGCAAGGACCATAGTAAACATATATAAAGGGGCAGCCGCCAAGGCGCTAGCGGTAA
>Ga0307507_10002430_pt1 | contig 39101 bp, 42 predicted proteins | sample 7_EM_MG_FD_207223 | JGI IMG/M metagenome (GOLD analysis project Ga0307507, IMG submission 207223) | Populus trichocarpa ectomycorrhiza microbial communities from riparian zone in the Pacific Northwest, United States - 7_EM | ecosystem: Host-associated > Plants > Roots > Unclassified | place...
GCTGACCACATCTTTCTGGCTGACTCCGCACTCCAGTACTTCCGTCGAAAATGGGGTTCCATATGGCTAGCCAGCAATGCTTTTGCCATAACATCGCGCGATTTCCATTTTAGTTGCTCTTTCGTGAGGGTCGTAGAGGCACTCGTAGTACTACTGGTGCTTGCGTCACCTGCTGAACCGCCCGCTGCTGAGGGGTACCGCTCAGTTCCGTCCACGATAAACGTCAATCCTTTCCCGGCGATCAATATCATCATATCCCGGGCCCACCGCTCATAGTTGGTGTCGTTCAACAACTCGACATTCAACTTCAGGTTCATCCCTGACGACTCTAAACTCGATTCGCTCATAGCGGTAGTTCGGTCGGAGGTTGTGGGTACGCTTTCGTTGGTTGTGAAAATCTTTCTAGGATGTGTAGTCGCAAGGGCTCATAACCTTTTGATATTGGTAGGATATGAATAGCACAGTGGTTCACTATTGAAAGACAATTCACACGGAACTTAGACACTTCGCTCTAGCTCTGAAAAAACGCTCTAATGCTCTCTAACACTAAACGGTAAAAACAAGTGTATAAGTAAAACATAAACAGTCCATCGTGATCCTTCCATTGATCAACACACCAATCACTATCTTTCCCTCCATGTCGTTGTTCCTCTGCACACTTCCATGATAAACAAAGGAAAAAACATATCGGTCAAATCTCAAACATTCTCGCTCCATCTCCAAAATCATCCACTATCATCTAGACAATCTCTTAAACACTCGCGCATGTTCTAAAGTCAACTTCGGGCTTCCAACAAGAAACAGCCGCACTTGGTGCGGGAGATACCCGCTTCTTTGGCCGTGGTGCGCGTTTGTACTAGCGGAGACACACGCAAGTCTTGAATTTTTTTCCCCCCTTTGTTTCCCTTCTCTTTTGCCCTTTCCTCCCTCGGCCTTCCTTCCTGTTCTTTCTAAAAGTCCAACTCCATCAATCTTGAACCACTTCGCCACCCAATTCAGATTCCCCGCGCCCACCCAAGCTCCAATCCACCTCGTAGAATCGATCTCTCCGATTATTACCTCCCACTCTATTATTTTCGATATTGCTATACTTGTTCCCATCGAGTGATACTTGATGAAACCGTTAAAATATACCATTCTCAAGCTGGATCAACTCTAGGCTCCGGTCATCCAGAGTGGGAGTATTCAGGAAATGATACAAACTTCCAATTCTGCTCGCCTGTTAACAGACACTATTTTCGATAGGATTCTTGATTTTGACGAATTTAGCTTCCCATGCGGGCTTATAATGTAAACTAGCTAGCTATGCTCTGTTCTATTTTTAATCATGTTTCTCTACTTGGCCATTGATAAAGTATTCGGAACAAGCACTGTGACCGTTACAACCACACCAAAGGTTTTTATTTCCTGTTGCACAGACCCTAGATAGGGTTATTCGCCAATCAAGGCAACTTCTGACCATCAAGTTGAGGCTTCATGGATTTGGATAAGACAGTCGAAAGTCTTAAGAGGGAAGCTTCCATTTTTGGAGATAAGCTAAGAGAGGTGGAATTAAACCTAGTGGAGGCCCAGAGGGCCAAGTTAAGAGAGAGAGTGGGGACAGCAACGCCTTTTACGCCGAGGAAGACATGGCCGACGACCAAAGCGAGGATGATGACTCCGACTAGTGGAAAGAGGGAGATCAAGGAAATGGTTGAGGAGGTAGCCTAGTAGTAGAGGGGAAAAAGAGGAAGTTGAGAGATGGGGGAATCCCTTTTGAGCCAGAAGGAGTGAGGGGAAAAGGTGTGGTAGTGTTAGGCCTGCCAATAGATCAAATCCACAAAACTCACGCACAGACCCCTCGGTACCAGCCAAACTGGAAAACAGGCACTCAGGTCACGTGAGCTATTGACAGCTGCATCATAGTTTTTATTAGTTAAAATATAATTATACGACAAGTCATAAATGACGGCTATAAGAGCGCAAAGAGGTCTCAGGGATTTAAGTGTGCGTTCCCGTTTTAGGATACTCTAGTAGTAGGAACAATAGTGCCCCAAAATGAGGGACGAAATCAGAACAGACAGTCAATGTCAAATAAAGATACTAGAGAACACATTGCGGAGACCCCAGGGCCCACTCAGGACCAGTTAGTACGAACACAGAATAGTGCGCGCGAATGGCTATTGAAACAATCGCCGACAGAAGTTGTTCAGAAGCCTGATGTGTGAACCGTGACAGACTCTCATGCATTGAAAGATCTGACGTCTTTGCAGTTGGCCACTTCATATATGGTATGGTGAAGAGCTATTATTACGTTGGTATTTGTCGGCTACATGTACTCTAGACTAGCCTAATATCTATAGGACTGACAAACCCTTACGATTATAGGGTGGTCTACGTCTTGATAATGTGAGCATCGCATTGAACAGTTGTCAGGGTCAGAAGGTGTTCGCACTTATGAGTGCAGAAAACTTTGTTTATTTGATACTTAGTAAGTCATCAGCAAAATGTAAAAACGACTCCTGGTCCACCAAGGGGGATTATGGTCCCCCTGGTCCTCCTGGTCCACCCTGATCCACCCTGATCCACATTTTCGGTAAAATTTCCAAAAGTGTGGATCAGAGCGGATCGGAGTGGACCAGGTGGACCACGGGGACCACGACCCCCCCTTGGTGGACCCGGAGCATTCAGGACCACCTTGGACCACACTCCGACATTTCCCTGATGCTATTATGGTTAGCACATGTAGCCCGCGAACACTCAGATGCAGAATATAAATATTGAAGTGCCTCCCTCGCTCAATCAGAATCATCAAGCACCGGAGCAGAGATCTTATCAATATAAAAAGTTACTACACAAAACCGAACTACCGATTACCTGTCTATTACTTTTTATCCATTCCGCACAACTGATTTAGTTAAACTTTATTACGAGCCTTCCTAGACAAGATTCCCCATTTATACATACTCTCAAGCATAGGCCTAGTCCAGGAACTTGGTTACCACACCAGCTACTCCTAACACTATATATATAGTTCCCCTTGTTACCCAGCCTCGCTACTCATGAATAGGACTGTCATGACAAAGTATATAACCGAAAATATATATCAAACAGTCAGACAAGACCTCTTCGAGAACCGAACACTATGAAGACATCTTCAACCCTTATCAGACAGCGATCACCCCTCATATTCACATATAATACCCTAATAGATTATACTCGACCAAGAACTAGACGAGATCCAGATTGACTAGACACCAGTATAACTACCTTACTATATAGACAACGGTCTTATAGCACCAACCTCGACAGAATTCAGGAGGGCATTTCTCGAAACTTAAGAAGAAACTAATGAAGACGTAGACGAAGAGTGGAATAACCCCTACCCACCTTCGAAATCCAAATATCACTACGAGATACCACCTATTTGGACCTATAACTGAAGAAATTGTCCAGGCCACAACCAAGACAATTTAACTCTATTTAGTGCCTGCCACTGTTTGTAACGCAGGCAAGCAAAGCACAGCAAGCTGGGACCCATCTCCTTCATAAAAGAAATCTTTACAGCTTTGAAGACGACCAGTGGATTTACGAAATCTACGAGCAAGATATTCTCGAGTTTGACATCCCGAAACATTCAGACACTAAGACATATTCAATGTCTCGGTTTCCTTAAATCGGCAGCGGAGATTCAATGGATGTATCTGGTGGCAAGCCTGGGGACCCATTAGAACAGATTACTAAGGCATTAGCAGTATCTAGCACCGAGGGACCAATGAATGCAGACCAAGTACCGAGAAGAACTGGATCCCCATACCTACCAGGATTACTATGGGGTTCGGTGCAAGAATTATAGACTCATGATCCGGTAGACGACAAGGATCACCAAAGCCCAGGGATGACAATGCATTCCTAAAAGCCCTAGCAGCCAAGGCTGGCCTGGCTATCAGGCACTTGATGGGAAAATAGTAACAAAACAAGTAAAACTTAGGGATTTAGATGAACGAGTAGAAGGACTTGTACATGAAATTCAGGATACTCGGCAAGAGGTGGAAGAGGGAAAGCAACAGGAAGAAGTGCCCCCCAAACCGGGAAATCAGAGTGGTGGAAACCCAGGCCCTCCGCCACCTCAAGAACGCGACAACCCTGCTTCAAGTCATGATGGATCAGATGGCGGCGGCGGCGGAGGTGGCGGAGGAGGTAATCCAGGTAGGCAACCTCATAGAGGAGACCCTATTGATTAACAGATCACAATGATGGCACCAGCAATAGTAATAGCCCTAGCGAATAGTGGTAAACCACAAGCAGATGCCCCACTCCCGTTCAAAAACCGAAAAGACCAAATTATCAAACTTTGCTTGCTTTAATGCGAGGACTACTTCACAAGGAATTCTAACCAGTGGAGATCGGACCAGGACAGCATCAATTATGCACTGGCATGAATGGAAGGAGAAGACGTGTCGGTATTCACATTCACTAATCGAAATAACATGACTGCAGAATTAGACCATGTAAAAATCGAGGGATACGAATTTTGGGAAGCATTGAGAGAACAGTGCATCTCACGATTTGCACTCATGCCTGAAGAGGAAAGATCCCTAGCCTTAATGAAAAAAGTCATGTACAAAGGCAACATTGACCGTTCCCTCCTCGAGATGGAAAACCAGAATACCCATGTGGGAATGAGTAGAGTCGCATGGCGACAAATTGTAGAACGACAGGTCCCAAGGGATACACTATGTCAACTATCAACTGAGGAATACGCCACAGACAGTGACTAGATTAAAGCACTAAGAGAAGTCTGTAGACAGGAAGAAATATTTATGAAACAACTCGCCTTACCTCATAGTAGCTCTAGCAATTGCCGAAAAGAATCTGGAGGAAAAAGGAAACGAGAAGAGAAAGCTACCATAAAACCAAGAAAACAAAGGAAACAATATTCCGCCGAAGACAAAGCGGCCTATGAAATAAAATGGAAACTGAAAGGAAAGGAAAAGGCCCTGCCCCAACGCCAGGAAGGATAGAACCTACAGATTGGAATAAAGCCCACAAAGGAATCAAGGACCCAGTAGTCCAAGAACGAAAAAGGGCACAACAGTGTACCCATTGTGGGATGAGTAACCCCACATGGGCAAGCTGCAGAAACCTAATCCAAATAACAACAATCAATACTCAACAAAGAAGACTGTTTGGTCAAAGACCACAGCATTCCACCTCCCAGAAATGCAAGACCAGCCCGATAACCCCCATTCAACAATTCCAAACCTTGACGGTTACCAGACAAAGGTAACTCAAAGTGATATCCCATGCTAACCAAATTGAGACACCATTAACATGGAACTTTAGCGATATGGAGTTAACCTAGTTGCTCCCAGCACCAATGGTGGTGGCAATCGGGTACTCGGAGGATATACGCTCTCCGAAATAACAATCAAAATAATCAGCGACTACTGCAAGTAGATCGGGCGTTACCCTGATAGTCAAAGAGAACCAAGCGGAGCAAACTGGGGAAAGTATCATCCGGTACCCAGAGGAAGAAAAAGAGTTCGAATGGCAATAAGTAAATTACTTAGTATGACCAGTCCAACGAGGACCCCAAGGAAAGCTTCATACTAGCGGCGCCTAGCAGAACGAGGATTCGCTCTTAGAGAGCAAACCTCGAAAGTCTTACACCTACACCGATGATGTGAGTGATAGGGCACCTATGTTGAAGTATTTCTACGTTATCCAACGAATATAAGGGCTGGCTGAAAGATGGGATTGAGTTCGTGGATCTGGCTTAGAATCCCTTTATACCTAAACTAAATAGCTGCTAAGTCTTGTAAGCATTAGTCAGAGAAGTGGCACACCACAGGTTATGGGAATTCCTCGGCAGGAAGTAAAGACTGCTAGTAGTGGGCTGCCTGATAACCAAATGAGAGAACATTTTTGGTTTGTCTGAGGAGACCTCAAGGGTCGAAACTACGTGGGCGTAGTAACAAACCCCTGTTACTTATGCTTAACCACGATAGACAATAAACGAATATGCAAAACGACGCTGCTGATTGGCAAACGACTTCGGACTTCAGTCCCTAAACCCTCATACTATGATTGCCCAGCAGGGCCGGCATATATTGAAGTAGCCGGAAAGCAAATACACATCCGAGTACTGCTCGACTCAGGATCAAACATCTTTTTGATCAACAAAGACTTAGTCAAACACTTCGACATAGCTTACGAAACTCAAACAAAAGCATTAAATAATCTAGCATTCAATGGTGAGATCCACTCATTAGGAGGAAAACATTTCACCTACCTTATCCTCCTCGAGATTGGAACAATGGCCACCGCACGGCCATCTCAGGTGAGGTAGCTGCAGTCGGCAAATACGACCTTATCATCTCATTTGGATGGTAGTATAAGGAACACCCTATAACTAATATCAATTAATCTCGATAATGGACATTCACAGAGCAATGTTGCCTCGGGCATATCAAGGATGAAGGAGTCAGGGGATGTTTGAGTAGGATGAAACAGTACCTTTCAACGAAGAAGCTCAGTATGTTGGCAGAATATGCAGACAAGAAAACCCAAATAAGATATTGTTGGACAAGATACCACAATACTATGAAGATTACCATAAACTATTTCTCACGGCGACGGCTGAGAAGTTAGCAGAGAGAAGTATGTTTGACCACGCGATTGACCTCAAACCACCAGCCGAGTCCCCCTGAAAACCAAGCTACACGATGTCAGCGTATTAGCTATATACGTTAGACAAGTATCTAAAGGAATTGCTAAAACAAGGAAGAATTGTTCATAATCAATTCCCCGCAGAAGCATCACTCCTGTTTGTCCCAAAGCCTGATGGAAAATTACAACTCTGTGTTGACTATCACAACCTAAACAAGCTTACGATCTTAAACAAGTTCCCTCTACAGTCAATGGGGGAGTTACAAGATTGAGTGGCAGGGGCAAAAATATTCACAAAGTTGGACTTAAGAGACGGATACCATCTACTAAGGATACGGGAAAGAGACCAAAGGAAAACCGGGTTCAGAATGAGATATGGGCATTTCGAATATAAGGTAATACCCTTCGGACTTGTCAATGCCCCAGCAACATTTGAGGCGATAATGGACAAAGTTTTGCGGAAATATCTTGACCACGGGGTAGTCGTATACCTGGATGATATCCTGATATACTCGGAAGGTGAGGAAGGACATATTAATAAGTCCTAAAGGTTCTAGCGAAGCTAGACGAACACCAATTGGTAGTAGCTGTGACCAAGTCCGTTTTTCATGTCGAATCGGTTGAGTTCCTGGGATACATAGTGGGAATTGACCGGAATCATATGAGTGAGAGAAAAGTTGAATCAGTAATGAACTAGAGAGCCTCGTGATCGGTAAAAGAAGTACAAATCTTCATTAGTTTCGCAAATCTTTACAGACAGTTCATGAAAGATTTTGCAAAAATCTGCACACCCATAACAGAGATGCTTGAAGGCGACAAAACTAAGTTTCATTGGGGTTCTAAGCAAGACGGAGCATTAACTGAAATAAAAAAGTGATTCATCACAACGCTATCCTAGAGCACTTCAACCTCGACAGAGAAACAGTTGTGGAAACAGACGCAAGCGACTTTGCGCTCGGATGTGTCCTGTCACAATTCAAAGATAAGAGGTTATACCTAGTGGTGTTCCACTCCAGAAAGTTAAACCCTACAGAATGGAATTACGAAATCCACGATAAAGAATTACTTGCAATTCTACAAGTATTGAAAGAATGGAACCACTACCTAGTGGAAGCTGATAAGCCCGTTACGGTATACACCAACCACCCAAATCTGCAAAACTTTCTTACAACGAAGGTTTTGAACCAGAGGCAGATCAGATGGGCAAAGAGATTGGCAGAATACCATTTTAACATTGTATACCACCCAGGAAAAAGGGGAGGCAAGCCAGATGCAGTGAGCCGATGGCCGGAGCACTCTTCTGCGGAGGGAGCTAAGCATAGCCAACAGTCGATATTGAAACCTGAACACTTCCAAATATCACTTATACACCAAGAGGATGAGGAGGAGGGTTACATTTCAGAAGCACAACTGATGGTGAAAAACGGGATCCGGGTTAAGCGATTATCAACTAAGGCTATAGTACCAACCAACGTATCAAGGTTAGCGGCAGGCCACGACATCTACGCAATAAGCAAGTTCACTATTCCTGCACAAGGACAGGGCCTAGCTGAGAGAGGAATTGCCATTGGACTACCAAAAGGAACATATGCCCGAATTGCCCCACGAAGTGGACTGGCAAGTAAGAAAGGTATAGCAATTGTAACCGCCCCCAGGGTGGTGGCAGGAATCGGTAGGTTAACGATACTATGTCTATACCAAAATGCAGTATATAACGAGACTGAGTACCGGAGGCTTAGACTAAGTTGTTGTAACAAACTTCTTACTATATCGCCACTACCAAGTAGTTCTTAATAGCTAAGTATGTTTGGTCTTATTGGATTCTCGAAGCGAACTGAAGAAGTAACTGTTCAAGCAAGTATATTGAAAACTCTGTCTGTCAAAGTCTGCCTTCTCTAGGTCCGGAGAATAGCAGGTCTTAAATACACTTGTCAGGCTAACCGGAGCCTTGTAAACAATAACCATAAAGACTCCCCAAACGGTAGCCTTAAAACGTTACACAAAACATATCCAGTATCAAACGATACCTTAACACAATAACCAAACATACTGAGTATTAAACGATACTCGAAACCAAACATAAAACATCATGAGTATCAAACTCAATCATAAAACATACTGAGTATCAAACAATACTCGAAACCAAACATAAAACATCATGAGTATCAAACTCAATCATAAAACATACTGAGTATCAAACAATACTCGAAACTAAACATAAAACATCATGAGTATCAAACTCAATCATAAAACATACTGAGTATCAAACAATACTTGAAACCAAACATAAAACATCATGAGTATCAAACTCAATCATAAAACATACTGAGTATCAAACGATATTCGAAACCAAACATAACCTGTACCGGTTACAGCAATCACCGGAGGTGTTATCGACACGGACTACACCGGTGAGATAAAAGTTGTAATGATTAACAACGGCAAAGCGGACTGCAAAATCAAAGCAGGAGACCGGATCGCCCAACTGATCATTGAGAAGATCAATACATCCGACCTAAAGGAGGTTGATAAGTTGGAGATAATGGGGCTGGCGGACAGTGGGTTTGGAGCATGAATATGTCTCCAGAGCGTACAACCCCAGTCACAGACGGCCAACCTATGATATGTTTTCTGCAAGCAGACTCCTGCAACAACTAATACTTTGACGCTAAAGATATGGGAAACCATCCGAGACCAAGAGAGGAACATGTTCTAATGTCAAGCTCGATCATTTCGCAGGTAGAAATGAAAGGGGTTGATGCCGACTTTGTATCGACTGTAGTGACGGCAAGCAAGGATGACTAACAGTGGATGGCAAGCAAAGAGGAACTCAATTAGTTGGAGAACGAAGGAAAGGTATTTCCAAAATACTCTATGAGTAAGAATAGACTGTTCTACTATAAAAGTTTATTATACATCTCGGACAACGAAGGGTTACAAACAACTATCGCAAAGGGATGTGATGACTCACAGGTAGCAAGACACTTCAGACAAGAGAAAACTATTGAGATCGTTATCAGGACCCTCTACTGGAAAGGGCTCACAGTATGGGTCAATAACTATGTAAGATCATATGAGGAATGCCAGCACCATAAGTCACCAAGACATGCGTGATACGGGTTGCCACAGTTACTACAAATTCCCTTCGCAGCATGGACCTCCATCTAGACAGATTTCATCACTCACCTACCAGAATCACAAGAGCATATGCAGATCATGGTAGTTGTTAACCAATTAACCAAAATGGCACACTTTATCGGTCAAAATGAAAACGCGACCGCAAAAGATGTTGCCAACCCATTCTTACAACAAGTCTGGATACTACATGGGCTACCCACTGAAATTATTTCGGACATGGATGCAAGTTCTCAGGGGAATTTTACGAATCATTATACAAGTTACTAGGCATTAAAAGGAAAATCTTGATTGCATACAATCTCCAAAATGATGGCCAAACTGAAAGAACAAATCAGACGTTGGAAGGATATCTATTCAATTTCATTAATTACGACCAAAACAACTTGTATCAGCTACTACCATTAGCCGAACATGCCTACAGTAAGTTGGCTACCAACATACACAGAATGTCATCTTTCAAGCCCAACTATGGTTTCCACCCACAGACAAAATGGATGAAAGAGCGTGAAGCTCAAAACCCCAGAGCAGGACTATACCTGCACTAGATGCAAACAACTCATCACAAAGCTAAGAAGAAGCTGGAACAAACCCGAGAAGACAAAATAAATATTACGATCGAAGGGCATGACAGCAACCGGATATCAAGGTCCGAGACTTGGTAATGCTCAACGCAAAAAACATTAGAACCAAGCACTAGACAGAAAGCTAAGTCTGAAGATGCATGGCCTGTTCAAAGTATTCGTAGTCAAGAGGGGAGAATACACTTTCAAACTAGAAATATCATCGAGGTGGAAAATCCACACAATATTTCATGTTTCGTTGTAGGAATCTTACCGAGCATCAGTACGTAAAGGAAGGAAAAAGCCTCCATGAGTTCCAGAGGATATCAAAGGAGACCTCGAGTACGAGGTAAAAAGAATCGTGAAAGGTAAGGTTATCACTTACACGAGGAAAGTAGGAAGACGTAACAGAGAGTGCAAAGAACTTCATGACTTGGTTAAATGGAGAGGATATGCAGAGGACAAGAATACGTGGTGACCGCCAGAGGGGCTAGAAAATCTTCAGGAATTGGTAGAGGAGTTTGATAGGCATAACCCAGAGATGCCTGGACAGGTCGCGGTTGCATGAACAGGAAAGATTGTTCTCATGTGGCCTAGCAAACCCATGAGGTTTTTACCCTACCACTTCGAGTTCAAAAAGGATATCAAAACCTGCAGGAAAGGTATTCGAGGATGAAACCTAGAACGAGGGAGCTACTGTTAGGCATGCTAAGAGATTCAACCCACAAAACTCAAGCACAGACCCCTGCGTACCAGCCAAGATGGAAAACCTGCAGTCAGATTCAGAAACCTCAGTCTAGCTTAAGATGATAGTCACGTGCCTCCGACTATAAGGTCAGGTGTTCGATTCACAGCCGCGTCATAGTTCACATTAGTTAAAATATGATTATATGACAAGTCATAAATGACGGCTATAAGAGGGCAAAGACGTCTGAGGGATTTAAGTGTGTGTTCCTGTTTTAGGATGCCCTAGTGGTAGGAATATTAGTTCCCTAAGATGATGGATGGAATCAGAACAGACACTCTATGTCGTATAAAGATACCAGAAAACCTATTGCGAAGACCCAAGGACCTGCTCAGGACCAGTCAGTACGAACAGAGCATAGTACACGGGAATCACTATTGGAACAATTGCCAACACAAGTTGTTCGGAAACCTGATGTGTGACCAGTGACAGACTCTCAGGCATCGAAAGGTCTGAGGCCTTTGAAGTTGGCCCCTTCATATACGGTTCAATGAAGAGAGATTATTACCTTGACATTAGTCGGCTATGTGTACTCTAGACTAGCCTATTATCTAGGGAATGACACACCCATAGGATCATATCGTGGTCTATGTCTTCATAATGTAAGCATAGGATCGAACAGTTGTCAGGGTCAGGAGATGTTCACACTTATGAATGCAGAGGACTTTGTTCATTCGATACTTAGTTAGTAGGGTTAGCCCATGTAGCCCGCGCGAACACTCTGAGGCAGAATAAAATATTGAACTACCTCCCTTGCTTAAACAGAGTCATCAAGGACCGGAGCAGAGATCTTATCAATATTGTAACCGCCTCCTGGGTGGTGGCGGGAATCGTTAGGTTAACGATACTATGTCTATACCAGAGTGCGGTATATAACGAGACTAAGTACCGGAGGCTTAGACTAAGTTGTTGTAACAAACTTCTTACTATATCGCAACTACCAAGTAGTTCCTAATAGCTAAGTATGTTTGGTCTTTATTGGGTTCTCGAAGCGAACTGAAGAAGTAACTGATCAACCAAGTATATTGAAAACTCTGTCTGTCGAAGTCTGCTCTCTCTAAGTCCGGAGAATAGCAGGTCTTAAATACACTTGTCAGGCTTACCGGAGCCTTGTAAACAATAACCATAAAGACTCCCAAAACGGTAGCCTTGAAACATTACATAAAACATATCAAGTATCACAGGATACCTTGACACAGTAACTAAAACATACTGAGTATCAAACGATACTCGAAACCAAACATAAAGCATCATGAGTATCAAACTCAATCATCAAACATACTGAGTATCAAACGATACTCGAAACCAAACATAAAACATCATGAGTATCAAACTCAATTATCAAACATACTGAGTATCAAACGATACTCGAAACCAAACAGTAACCTGTACCGGTTACAAATATAAAAAGTTACTACACAAAACCGAATTATCTATTAACGTATTTGACCTAGTAATGGGACACTCACTAGTTATGGGACACTTTTTAAAATCTGACATGTAAAATTGAAATTGAAATATCATAGCCCATTGGAGATCAAAGGACCTAATACTCAAGCATAATGTAGAATACTATTTATAGTTTCAGCCTATGAAGAAATAATCTGTTCTTTCTGTAGAGGAATATTGGTAATTGACCTAAAAGGGTAATATATGAAGAATTTGCAACACCCACATCGAAGAGTAATTTGACAGACTAAAACAAGTAAATTTAGAAATATTTTTCTATATGAACTATTGTTAGGGTCTGTTTTATAATACACTAAAGAATCATGGCAGTTCCTGTCTTATTTAACTGGAGTCGTTGATTTCAAGTTGTGGTTGTTTTTGTCCTCTTCTGATTACACCTCTCTCATAGTACACACGAAGCAACTACCCTCTCGGAATACTACCTCAAACACGCAACAAATACGAATGCCTTCCCCCAAAGATAGCAGAGAGACACGGCTCCAAGAAGCCCTCAAGGCCCATGTGGCTGATACAACTCTTTCTGTCCGCAAATTGTCTATCCAGTTTGTAGTACCAATATCCACCCTCCACAATTGAATCTCCCAAAAGACAACCCCGGCAAAGATAGCTTATAAATCGCAACAGCTTCTGTCCAACACAGAGGAGGAGGCATTAAGTTCCTGGATCAAGAAGTGCGATGACTGTGGATTTCCAACTCGCCGCAAACATGTCTTTCAAATGGTTCAGAGTCTCCTTCGTACACGAAATTCCACGGACTAATTTGGAGAGCATTGGTTGACATGCTTTCTGGGTCGCCATCCCGACTTGGATTCCAAAATAGGACGATGTCTAGATAGAGAATGAGCTCTGGCCAATGACCTGGATTCCTTTCGAAAGCATCTTGATCGCTTATATCACATTGGGTGCAATTTTCATGTCAAGGATAAAGACCCCTGGAATACAGACGAGAAGGGATTCACTATTGGATTAGGAGGAGGAGGAACTATGATCTGCCGTGCCTCCCGCCGAAATCCCAGCCTCATCCAAGAGGGTGGTCGTGATTGGGTCACAATTGTTGAAGCAATATCAGGTGGAGCGCAAGTCTTGCCTCCCCTGATTATCTTCAAGGCCAATGCACACTTAATGGGACACCACCCCAATATTGAGATTGAAGAGAAGGAAGATGCATTCTTTGCCACCTCCCCCAAAGGTTACACCAATACTGAGATAACATTTCAGTGGTTTCAGGAGGTATTTGAACCCAGGACACGTCCGGCAAAAGGTATCAACCAGCATCGTATTCTTGTATTGGATGGCCATTCAACACATGTGGAGAACTATGCGTTCGTCAAGTATGCAATCGATCACAACATTCATCTTGTCTGCCTCCCGTCCCATTCACCTCATATTCTCCAGCCTCTTGATGTCGGTATCTTTGGCCCTCTTACAACTTATTATAAGCAAGAGCTTGAAGATCCTGTACGTCAACAAGGCCTCCATGGTACTATCAAGAAGGGAGATATCTTTCCCATGCCTCAGAGGGCAAGGATCAAGACCTTTAAGCCTGAAACCATCAGGTCTGCCTGGCGTGCCTCTGGACTTATCCCATTCAACAGAAATCAGATTTTGAGGGATCCTATCTTGCAGGCAAAGATGGTTCCAAAGACTCCTTTGGCTACCCGACATCCTGGTCTTTGACCATCAACTGACAGAGTAGTTGGAGCACCCGACCTTGATTGCATTGAGCTAAGTAGTCCGCAAATTGAAGAACATCCAGCCAACAAAGCCCTCAAGGACCTTTTGACAAGGGGTATGAAAGAAGCGCGTATTATCGATACTGCAAGAGTTATCACAGAGGAAGAGGTTGATAAAGTACGCCAACTAGTAAAGCCGGCCAAGGCGGATAAACAACAGCTACGCGGTGGACTTCTACTTAGTTCCAAGCACTTGGCTAAGCTGTATCACAAGCGTATGGAACTTGATAAGAAAAAGGTTGAAGCAGCAGCAAAGCGTGAGGAGACCAAAGCTCTAGTTCGGAGAAAGGCACAATCCAAGACCAATACAAGGAAAGTGATTCACCAGGATGATGCCGAGGAGGTTAACACATCCAGCTCTGATGACGAGGAGTCTGCGAGCAGTAGTGATGAAGAAATGGTTGATTCTCAACAATATCAAGCAACTTATAAGGTAAGTCTTCTATTTAGTTAATTTTCACTTTTAGTAAAACTAACGACTTGCCTTCAACAGAGCTCCAATCCACATACTACTACCCGCCAGTTGAGACCCAGAACCACCTCTACCCATCCCCAAAAGTAGAATATTTTTAAAATATTTTCTCTCTTCAAAAACCTTGACCATGTAAGTCAATCATGAATTCTCACTCGTAGTATGTATTTACTCATAGATATAGCTATATTGCTTCAATCGAGATGATATTAGAGGAGGCTAAGGCTATGGGTACTGGCTGTTGGTATACAAATATGTAGCTCATGTAATATAATACTCTCTGAGTTATAACGGTTTTTCTCTCAAGTGGTAGTATTTCACATAGTGTCCCATAACTAGTGAGTGTCCCATTACTAGGTCAAATACGTTACCTCTGTATTACTTTTTATCCATTCCGCATGAGGAATTTACTTATACTTTATTACGAGCCTTCCTAGACAAGATTCTCCGTTTATATATACGGTCAAGCATAGGCCTAGTTCAGGAAATTAGTTACCACACCGGCTACCTCTAACAGGTAGTGGGTTTGACATTGGGGGGTGTGTTGTAGGAGGTTGGGATTGGTGGAGTTGTGGCTGCATTGGTAGAGGTAGGATTTATTTTAGCCGAGGGTGCACAATGATGGGTGGATGAAAAAAAGAGGGCCAGAAGAGAAAGGATGGGGCAACAGTCTTCCACGGTGGTTGCTTTTGTCAGGGGAGTGGCTAAGACTGATGTCCTGTTGAAGAAAGGATTGTGGCTAGGAGGTAGCTGGTACTCGGTTAACAGGTATGAGGCTGTGCAGCCGGTTAGGGTTAAGAGGGGCTGGTGTTGGGTCGGGGAGAGATTGGATGAAGTTATGACTAGTGAAGAAGCAGCTTTGAGGAAGGTCAATGGGAGTGTGGATGGCATTTTCAAGGCTGTGGCTGAGCTAGGGAGGTTAGTGAATGAGATGAGGTTGGAGAGGCAGGTAAAAGGGGATCACTGGTCGGATAAGTTAGGAAAGAAGAGGAAAGAAGACAGCCTTGCGGCCCATCTGGTCAAGGGGAATAGGGGTTCAGGTGTATCATTTATGACCAAGGTCATGAAGGAGAATGATGGGAGTTGATGGTTTTCTAATAAAGCGGGGAATTCCTACTTGCCTCCGGGGGGAGCAGCTATTGCAACTGCTACAACTTGGAGCAAGTTGAGAGAGGTTTGAGTGACAAGGAAGGAAGCGGAGGAAGTGTTGGGTTTGGGGGCATTGGAGGACATGGATGAATAGGGTCAGATATAAGTAAGAAGAATCAGGCAAACAGACTTAATGCTATAAAAAGCCCTATAGTGTTGTTATTTAGCTAGCATATAGTTGGCGGTTAGATAATATACCAAAAAGTTTGATTAAAAAATAAAAAAAATAAAAAAAAGCCTAGTATTCGGATGGCTTGGCACCAAGGTTCACCTGTTTAGGCGCCAAGCCACTTCATGAATGGCCAAGTACGTCTTTAGCACGTCCTCCAGGGTTTCTGTGTTTGCGACTAAGCGCGAAGGTGTGCTGGTGGCTGGGGTGGCTGAGGCGATTGGAATTAGTGTTCGGGAGGTTGAGTTCAGGCAAGATTTGTAGCGAGTTGGTATAGTAGGGTGTTGATCCGTGGTAAGTGATATCTTGTGCTGCCGGTTCGGCGAGTTTTATGCTTAGATAAGCAAGGATCACATGGTTGGAACTTACAGCCAACGTCTCCTCCGGTTTTCCTCAGTTGACTCCTCTCCACTCATCTGCCCTTGCAAACATCACTTTCTTCCTCACCAACGCAAACGGGTTTTTTTCTCCAATAACTCCAACATGCCTTCCTTTAGTGCACTGCTGACGTCCACTGACGTTTATAAGGGCATCTACTCTCGCTCGGAAAGCCGTGATGCCCATATCTATGCTTCCAACACTCTTGAAACGTTCCTCGGAGGCCTCTAGACCGCGAAAGGTATTACGAATGTTAATCTCTATACTATGATGGAGATCTTCTGTTCCTTTAGCGACACGTTCGAGCTACAACTCCACGGCGGATTGTTGATTAAGAAGGATAACTCCCAACTTCAACCGGGGATTTACTTCGTTGTCACCGATTGTAAGTCCCGTCCGTACCTCAACCATTGACTACCACTCATTAGGGATTAGGTTCCGTCAGTGTTACCAATGAAGTCCCTCTACTTCGTACGATGCCCCCCAAGCCTACAAAGCCTACTAAACCGTTTCCTGGTGCTGTACGTCAGCGTGATCTGGGCTGTGTTTTAACTGGCACGCGAGCACGGTATGGATGGACTGCTTTCCATGCAGCTCATGTATTTCCCTTGGCATACGAGGGGTACTGGAATGATTACTTTAGTGGTTTGATCACCGTCCCGCCGGCTACTGAGTCCGGCGGAACTATCAACTCTCCAAATAACGGGATGTTACTTTCGGCCGAAGCGCATGAGTTTTTTGCTGCTTACGAGGTGTCAATTAACCCAGACGTACGAAATTCTAGATCTTTAAGTCTTCACAGCTAATAATTGTGTAGGATAATTATAAAGTTGTTTGCTTCTCACCGGCTACCATCGTCTTTAACTTTGCCGGCCGCCACCTGGGTAAGAAATTCCTCCACGATCCACTCCGCCCCCCCGACCAGCCTTTGCGTTGGCATTTTCGTCAGGCAGTACTTATCAACGTGAGGGGGGTCGGAGAGCCCTTTTTTGACGAGTACTGCCAGTAGAGTTGAGACAAAATTGGTGGGGTCATTGGCGGTCTGGGAGCTAGTGGGACTGGGACTTGGGCTTTTTGGCCGTCTCAATGTAAGCGGGAAGCCCGTGGGGCAAGGCTAGCGGCCAGGTGATGTGTATCTAGCGAACTATAGCATTTTATACAACGAAGCTTACAGCCGATGTTCGTTCATCAATTGCCCCAGAAACTAAGTGAGCTCTGGGATTCAGTCTTAAACAATATGACGAACAAAAGCCCACTAATATCGGCAATGGCTACTATCTCGATTGAACCAGGTAGACTGTAACATAGATATTATACCGTGTTCACAACCGAGCCCAGTGATCCCAAGCGTCCCAACAGCCTATAGGCACCCACCGGACTCCATTCCCGGGCGTCCCGGGCATGTTTCTCAAGCTGTAGGGCAAGAGCATCCGTCCTTTGGGAAAGGGTGCCGGCTAGGAAGGTGACGCTAGGTCCCGGGGGTTCTCTACGAATCTGTAACCCCCGGACAGTACCTGCAGTGCCCGCCTGTCACCTGCAGTCCTCGCCAATCAATCGTAGCAGATCTGGGAACACAAGAGGCTTTAGGCAAAAGGGGTTGAGAAAGAGTTTCGACCATCACACCCAAACTACTGGCCTATCGGCAGTGTTGGAACTATGATGCTTTGTTTGGGGTATATTTTTGAACAAATAATTTTTCTAGCTTCACTATATACTTGGTGTTAACTTATTAATTAGGGAGCCGGATAATAGATGCTCCCGATGATTGTGTAATGCGCCTAGGCCTGCCAAATTGAGGCGTCCGATAAAAAAAACCCCCAAGATTCATTACGGAGCAGATGAGGGATCCACATATCCAAAATCCAGGTTTCTCTTCCCGGTTCGTTCATCTCACTTGTTTTTTTTTGACTAGGTTTCGGAAATAGATATATTTAGAAGTCATCGTGAGACATCACCCGTGCATGCCCTCCTGCTAGTTCCCATCGAGTGATACTCTATGAACACACTTTCATAGGCCATCCTCCAACTAGATCACCATCACTCGATATCACTCGTAGGATTTTGCAAGCGCCACGTGCACCTTTTTGGCGCCATGCAGCTACCGAATTTTCCTATTTCACACCGCCCACGTGATAATCTAGTTCCAAACACTCGACATACAACGAGTACCTATGCTACTTACGAAACCAAAAGTCTGCTCCCTCGTTAGTAGTATTGAAATGACGGTCACAAAAACGAATAGGATTGTAGAAGTCTAGATTGATTTTTGTTATTTTAGTTGTTGTCTCAATGGGAGAAAACAAACTCGGGAGAAAATAAGAAATAAAAGGAAATTCAGAGGAAAGGAAGAAAGATGCTGGGAAATGATATAACGCGGGTAGATACAACGCGGGTATGATAGAAGCAAACAAATTGATAACATGCAACTACAGTTTCCAAAACTCCCCCAACCCTTACCTACTCGAGCAGTATACTAGGACGCCACCCATTGCCATGAGCGAAGTGTAGTTCTGAGCTGCCACTCCCCGCGTGTAGTTAAAGGTCGGGGACAGACTTTCTCTCGGCCACTACAATCCGGCTCTTTCAAGTGGGATAGTAGCCATTGTTTATTTTTACCGGGCATTGGTTCGTCATATTGTTCAACACCAAATCTCGGGGCTCGCCCGGTTCCTAATAGAATTTATTAACAAACACTAGCCGTAAGGCTCATTGTATAGGGTGCTGTTGCTCTAGGTAGACATTAATTCCCCTCCCCTGCTTTGCATTAAGCTGGTCAAGAAGCCCAGACATCCGTCTCCCTGCCCTAAGGACCGCTTATGGTCTCACTAATCCTTTTAGGCCCGACTGGCAATAGGTGCTTAGATGGGGTGGGGGGGGTCTCGAATATTCATTATAACTCCTTGTCGAAAATGCCAATACAACAACTCATCCGGGGGACGGTCCAATTTTTGTTTGAAGTTCTCATCCAGGAGCCGGCCGCCTATTCCGTGGTTCACTGCGCCCCTGGTGAAAGCAATTATCTTGTAGTTATCCTACATAGTTGTTAGTTCAGAAGTTTAAGAGATCTAGTGACTCATACGTAAGGATTAATCCCAAATTCGTGGTTATCAAAAAACGCATGAACGGAAGCCACCATTAACATCCCGTTCTGAGGAGAATTGATAGATTCTCCATGGTTAGGATATACGGTTATATAACGGCCAAAGTTGCATGAGTTCCAGTATCCTTCATACCCCAAGGGGAAAACGTGGCAAGTGTGAAACCCTGTGAATTTGAACTGGGGCTCAGAGGGCCACCCCGAGACAATACAGTCATGGTCGCGCTCGTGGATCTCGTTCCTGAACGTGCTAGCCCGGATCCCTCCCTTTGTAGATTTGGTGTTAATCAAGGCTGGTTCTTGGTCTACCTTGACGTCGCCTACTCCTGGTCAGGTATGACGAGTAATAGAAGAGGAGAGTACCGTACCACCTGTGACAATGGGATAATCTCCGGAGAGTAGTCTCGCGCCATTCCTCCAAACGGCTCCTCCTTCCGCATTGCACATGTAGTAAGTTTGATTGAAGCTGCAATATGCCTCCACCACGTCATAAAGATTACGATTGGTCATGCCGGGGGAATTAAAAAATGATCCGATAACTGTTTGATGATCGTTGTTAAAAATTCGGCTGTCCCTAGGCTGAGACGGCTTCGCATGTTTGTTGCCGGGATTCTTCTGACAGCGGGACTTGGAGATTGTGGTGGGTGAGTGGAATGGGATTCACTTGGAGTGGGTGACGAATTCAGCTTTTGCTAGCTACGACACCACACAACCCCCGTACGATTCGGTACTAGTTACGCGGCTATGTACGTGGGTGATCGGACAGCCAGGGATTAGGGAGGCCGATTCAAACGCTTGTGCGCAGAGGAGACATCGCTATAGCAGCGTGTTATTTCAATGCCAGAAAAGATGAGTTCTTTGCTGTTCTAAGATCAATTCCACGATGCTATGAGAGTGTCTAATCCGCGCTCAAGCATCCACAGAGACTTCCCTAATCCCTGGCTCTCCGATCACCCACGTCCATACCCAAGTACAATATACATCCACAGGTGCTCCTATTCATTACGTTAAACTATCTACTCGCTTAAACCTTATGCTGCGCTACGTTGTTCACTCTTGTTCTCAGAATGCATACGTGTGTGCCGTGTATACATTCCTACAACCTGACGATTCCCTAGTGTTTGCTTTTCTATATAGTTCTTCGCTTTCTTCCCTTTTCTTCTCTTCTTTGAACACTCTCCGCTTCTTGGACACGCAATCCAACAAGGTTTCATCCACAACTTCCTCAAGGCATCGGCTACAACTCTCTAAGATACACCCCTACTGAATGTAAACCCCTCAAACCAAAAGCCCCACCAAGGTAACGCCCAAAAATAGGCGAGCCAACCTAAAGGCCCCAATCACCCACAGAATATTCCCACCTCAGATAACCGCAGCCCAGCCTTAATTGAGCTCAAGCATACTTTATTCATGTTAGTCATGAAATATCACCCGTCTTAGACAACCATTCCATGTTGGAATAATGGCTTCAATGTGACGGAAGCACGCCTAGTTAGGCATAGCGGGAGCTCGCTCCAATGTACCGTATATAGATATCTCCCTGAGGTATAAGTACCATCGTCTGGTACCCAAGTAACTCTGTACAATAGACAACGAACAATCTAAGTCTCTACTCATATCACGCACCTCACATACAAGATTTCCGACATTCCAACCTGACTGCGTTGCTACTGGGCGCCGAATTAGAGCTTGGTATAATAGATAACTGTAGCCTAGCCATACCTGCTCATCAGGCCCCTAAATTAATCCACACTTCAATCTATCATATATATAAGTATATTGATTCCAACCTAATTGACATTATGGCATACCAAAAGGAGGAGGAAAAACCACACCCCATCTCTTCCACTTTCCCTTCCACCCTCCAATTCACTTTGAAGCAGACCCGTAAGGTGCTATGGGCCCTTTAATCCTCATCTTCAACTTCGATGAGGGGCCCCTCTTGTCGGGGCCGAGCAAGTCCCTATTGAATTCGTTGATACCTTTATAGGCATCCAGAAACTCCAATAAAAAACTACCCCCTCACGTCAAAAATGGTTTAGCTAGAGCCAGTGATCCTCAGCAGGCAATCTATTAATGTTGGACAGAACTCGACTCAGTCAAGTTCTTTGTATGATACAACTAAGTCGCTATAGTGCTCAGAGCTAACCCTCCCAAAATCCGAGCGCTGTCCCCTCTTCCCAGATCGAAGTGACAAGGTCTAAGGGATACACTCCAGTAAATTTAATTTCTAGTTTAAGCAGAGATCGTGTTCGTGGTCACTGGGAGTCGTTAGCACCCTCCGCAAAATACTTTTTTTCACAAGGCCTGGGGAGTTGAGAGCGCAGTGTTATCACCCAGTAACATTGCTAGGACTCCGCGATCTTCTGCTCCAATACCAGACGGGCTGCCGAGATTGGCAGGTATTTTTGTGACTATGGCAATTATGTGCTTGATTAAAATAGACAAAATAACTGATGAAGGGAACACATGAAACACACGCTATCTAAACAAAAGAGACCTCGGGCACAGCTCTTCATTTCGTTCTCACCTCTGGTACATGTGTCCTCCCTTTAAGCTCTTACTCAATCCCTTAGACAACCATCATACCTACCAACATTCCAATTACAGTGAGTCCTATAAAGCCCATTCTTACGCAACGCCAATGTGGGCGGCATAATGCAATCACCTCAGCTTTGGCTAAGAACTTTCTAAGCACTCCCTACAATAATTAGACCAGTACATGTCCAATGCTAGGACCTTATAACCTACAACCACCTCTTTCTTCAGGTCCCGAAGATCCTCTCCTGCCCCGAGAGAAGTCAGGTCCTAGTTGCAGACTATCGCTGTCTAACTATCACAAAAAAAAGGGATTTAGATTATAGATCGAGTCATCGTCCGGATGCCATCAAGACACAGCAGGTCACCAGCGATACCAGCTCGTTCAATGATACCGCAAACCCCACAGCATAAACAGATGCATAAGGGGGCAAGTAACATGGTCGCTATCGCCATTTAAACCACAGCAACGGCACCAAGGAGTGCGAATCAACTGACTGGAGGGTGTGGGAAACTAGATAGTAGAAAGAAGAGAGATCACAAAAACGCGTGATGGGGAAGACTGCCTTGAACTAGTATTGCTCTGTTGCGGGAGTCCGGGGGCCGGGAAGAGGTGAATCGGGTAATAAGTGCCCTTGTTTGGAGAAAGACAAAGTAGGTGTAATTGACAATTAGGAAAATAATGATTCCCCATTTGTTGATAGTCTGTGCTATCTGGCTAGAAGAAAGGACACCGCGGTTCTGAGACAGTACTGCGATTTCCCCGCCGGCGGGAACAGTGTTCCACAAATATTTGGGTTCCATCTTGAAGCAACCAGCCAGCAGGGGAAGAACCCGGGAGTGTATGCGGGAGGTTTTTTAAATGGCTAAAGCAGATTTTAGTGATAGAGCTCTGTGGCTTGATAATCTACTAGATGCTCAAAACAAGGCTGCGGGTATTGATATACATCGACGCTTTAGACGAATCTATTCCGAAGAACCGAGGAGAGCTCTTAGAGTTATTGCTAAAGATCGCTTGGGTGTCACCGAACACACAAATAGTCCTTACTGAGGGGCACCATGTCGACGACAAAATTGTGAGATGTTTAACCAAGGCCGTTAGGATCCCCCTTCATGGGGTCGCTCGGTAAAAATCTCTTTACCAAATATTATGGAGGACTACAGGCGGGTAATAGGGCCCAGCCTTAGTTGAGAGGAGGGCTTTTCGCAAGCAAACTGAAATCTCATTCCACGAACTCTTCCTCAGAGTGGGTGGGTAGGTTCTGTGTACAGTAGGGTCTGAACTGGTTGGACCATGTGCTAAGAAGTCGAATTAAGTACCATGGTTACGGTGGTCGACAAGGACCCAAACCGCCACCAAACTCAGACATCGATTTTTATGTTTTCGGATAAGCGAAACCCACTACAAAAAAAAAAAAAAGAAAGAAAGTGGTACAAATAATTTTGATTGTCTAAGGCGAAGCGGGTGAGATCTTTGGTCTATGAAACGGTCACTGGGCTCCAAAGAGGAAGAAGCTGTTATTAGGAAAGGACAAATGGGGAAGAAGGGAACGAAAGTGAGGCACTAAGTTATATAGAAAAGCAAATATAAAGAAATTATTTAAATGCAGGAATGTATATGTGGCAAGCAAGTATGCATTTTAGAAACCAGAATAAGTAACACGGCGCACTACAGTATTCCACGGCATAAGTTAGCGAGTCCACCCCATAGCGAGAATGCCCATTCAAATAATCCTTGTCCTATAAAGGATGTATGGGCGCTCCTGCCCCACTGTGGACTCCCTCTACCGTGGGTTACTGTATAAGTTTCAAGCAAGCACAGAGATCAATGAAACGATCAATGCGAGCAACTCCAAGTTTATATTATAAGAGAGAGAAAGAGAGAAAGAAAGAAAGCAAGAATTTATCCTCCAGTCTCAGATAGGAACCTGGAGGTTGCCTAATCATCATAGATATCACCAGAAATAAAAGGAAATATTATGATACTTGAGAAGAAGGAAGGCCTATGTGTGTTAGAATAAGCCCCAATGTATATCTAGCAAATTCATCATAAAACTAAAGGGAGCCATGCCAATCCAGGCTCCAACACCAACAGCAATAAACCTGACGTACGCCAGCTCAACCTGTCTATCCCGCAGTGCATCTTCAAAGCACTATCTGTGCGGTATGTAGTAACTCAACCACAGGGCCCGAGCATCGGGTCAGAATACAGCATTCACAAAATAAAATAAAACACTAGTTATGGCGGGCACGCCCGCCTCACAGCTCTCCTCCCAAACATAAATCCAAAATTGACAAACCCGGGCAGACCCGTCTCGCAAGCCTCACACAATCACAACACCATCTCAGGAGTCGGCCCAATTGGCGATCCTTCCCTCCATCTCCTCTTCCAAAACCCGGAAACACCTATCTCCAACCACTGTGCGCAAGTGAAGGCTCATCACATCCTGTCTTGTAAATCCCTCGCCACACACCGGGCAAATCTTCGTACCCTGTTCTACGCCATACCCAATAATAAAGGTATTGCGGATGTCGTCGGCTAAGTCATCCCACAGCCCTGGCAGTCGTCGGTGAAAGTCACCTCCCCACCCACAAGACAGTCAGCATGTTTCTGGAAGTGTTTCAATAAGCTAGCCTTGCCTGCACCCAAGACAAACTGAATCAGGATCAATGGCGAGAAACATAAACTTCAGCGGTGGATTAACCATCACTGGCCGCTTGCAGTCCCATTCCTCCAACTTAGAGACGGGGACCACAGCTCCATCACGCTCACTGACCCAATGGGTTCATTGGGTTATCCCGGGTTATCTTTTGTTGGGCTAGGTTGGGTCGGGTCGGCCCCTTTTTCGACCCGGGTTAACCCATTGGGAGGCCTGAGCTGCAACGATCGTATATGAGATGGGAGAGTGTCTCTCATGTTAAATGGAAGCAAGAGTTATCTTGCGGGACAGGTGGACTAGGAGGACAAGGACGAGACACAGATACGCTCTTTATACGAATTGGGGGGAGACTGTCAGTCATATTTTTCACAGATGCCGAGTTCCAGACTTGGCGTGGAGGAAGATTGATAGGAAGCAGGGGATTTTAGCTCTGAGGCAAAAAAGTTTGAGTTCACAGAAGTGAAGTCTGTGAATTTTTTTTGTTATCCCGTTGTTGCTGCTGATAGTTTAAATTTTCAGGTGAAAGGGGATGTCTCCTTCATGGAAGTTTCGCAATTGCTTTCGTAGGAATTGGGACGGGCTGAAGGATTTTCACCTCGCGGTGGGGCGCTGAAAGATGTTTCGTTTTGTTTGTCATCATCTGATTGGTTTTTCTAACCCCGCTACGCTTTCTGTGTGCTTTTTGTTTTTATGTAGTAACCTAGCAGCTGTATGCAGGAGTTATGACCTTAACCAAATGAATCATATCGAACAATAACGCTTTGCATGCCTTTAGTTGAAACCTAGTAATGTTATCACTGGCGATGATGATGTTTGTGATTTCCACCAAAAAATCTTTTTTGCTGTATGGCCACCTAGACTGGCATAGTTTATGCAGAGACCGTGCTAGGCCTGTTCTCCTGTTTGCACTTGGAGCTTTTCACGGAGGTATTTTGTAGGGTATAACACCTGTACAGTAGGCATGGACTAAGAAGCCATGCAAGTGACGCCTTATACGGTACTGCAATACGAATCCAGTGCCACAAAGATCATACCGTAGGAAACTACCTTTACACCTTTCTGGTGGCTTAACCGGACTTACCTTCGGTACTATGCAGTACTACTTGCAACGCTGCTTTAATATCAGCAGACCCCCGCTTTCTTCAGCGAGACCCCCGCTTTTTTCCTTCTAGGAATACCACCAACCGACTATGCTCAATAGCTCCTCCTCTAGTACAGTAGACGCAGCAAAAGACCGGAAGATATCTCAATATACTCCCAGTGATAGTACCAAGTTCTCCAATAATGCGAACTCTTTTAATGTGTGGAATACTCAGATTTTTGCCGATGACCGGTCTAAACTACTCGCCTGGCTATCGCCCTTGGAGCCCAAGAAACGACATCGGGACATTCAAGAGCGCCGCATGGACAATGTGGGGGGACGGCTAATGCAAACTGAAGAATTCAGAAGTTGGCATGGCTTGAGTGGGGAAGGTGAAGGTGATAGTTCAGTCTTGTTTTGCTACGGAAATCCCGGGGTCGGAAAGACATTTATCAGGTAACGAGGATTACTCTCTCTCTGGGAAGAGAAGAAAGAGAGTCAGTGCTAACAAGCCGTGATATCAGTTCGCTAGCAGTAGACAGGCTGTGCGATCAAACCATAAGACAAAACGCAGCCATTACGGGTTTTTACTTTAACTTCGCAGCGCGAAAGGGGCAGTCTGTGACTAGTGTGCTAGGTGCCTTAGTAAAGCAGGTCGTTAGCGGAATAGAAAGGATTCCAGAGGAAATATCACGGGCCTTTCAGGAGCAGAAATTGGCAATTGGCGGACGGGAGCCGCGACTCCCGGATATTGTAAAGATGCTACAAGACATCACGTCCTCATTGCGCACATTTATATGCATTGACGCTCTAGAGGAATGTATAGCAGTGCATCGAGTCAAACTCCTTATTTCGCTAAAACAAACCCTCGAGAAGTCCCCGCGCACACGAATATTAATCACTGGAAGGCCCCATATTCAGCCAGAGATTGAAAAGCGCCTTCCTGGACGAGTAATAAGTGTATCTATAGGCCCGAGCAAAGATGATATTACCGGATACCTTCGTGTTAGACTAGGCGAGGATGAAACTCCAGATGCGATGGACGAGAGTCTGGTGGCAGAGATTCTAGAGAAGATTCCCGAAAATATGTCAGAAATGTAGGTAGGCGTAATGACATTGGGAATCCCGTCCCCCACTATCCGCTAATACATATGCATCTAGGTTTCTATTAGCTTCCTTAAATATCGAGGGAATCCTACATGAACCGACAATCTATCGGAGACGAGAAAAACTAAATAAAATGATTAATCGATTAGGGTTGGGAGATGTTTACGGTGCGACGATTGAACGGATAAAGGCGCAAGATGGGAGTAAATCGAGACTCGGATAGCAGCGTTGATGTGGATCAGTCATGCGGAACGGCCGTTGCAAGCAGATGAGCTCTGCCATGTCCTTGCAGTCGAAACAGCCTCCGCTGATTTCAATACTAGCAACGTCCCTTCGATATCGACATTGGTTGGATGCTGTCCGGGGTTTATTCCTGTCGATAAGGAGGTATCAACAGTGCGATTCATCCACTTTACTCTCCAGGAGCATCTATCCGCTCATCACAATATATTGTTCAGTAGATCTCACTCCACGATTGCAGAAACCTGCTTGACCTATCTGAATTCCCAACAGGTCAAAGCCTTTTCAGTTGGTGCTCCACCTGATGTCCAGGACATGCCCTTTCTAGAATATTGCTCAGTGTACTGGGGAGTGCATGCGAAAAGAGACTTCTCGGAGTGCGCGAGATCGCTCGCGCCGGAACTACTAAAAGGCCATTATGGAGAGATTTCGACTAGATCACTGATAGGGCGGGTTAATCCTTACTATGCTGAGAGTTATGATACCTATTTTCTGTTCAGTGGACTACATTGCCCATCGTTTTTCGGAATTGTTGAACTTGTAACTACTTTGATAGAGATGGATCGATATGCCATCAACGAAGGAGATTTTTCTGGTTGCACGCCACTTGGATGGGCTGCTCATAATGGACATGAGGATGAGGTAAAATACTACTTGGACGGGAAGAGGTCGATCTTGACAAGCCTGATAATTACGGCCGAACACCCCTCGTGTTTACCGATTGGTATGGACAAGAAGTAGTGAAAACACTGCTCGGACGGGAAGAGGTCAACCGTACAAGCCAAATATTAGCAACAGAACACCACTCTCGTTTCCCGCCGGCCGCAGACATGAGGGAGTAGTGAAAATGCTACTAGGACGGGGGCATGTCAATCTCGACAAGCTTTATGATTATGGCCATACCCCACTCTCGCTAGCCGCTAGGGATGACCACGAGGGGGTAGTAGCTCTGCTACAGCCTCGCAAGGCAGTAACCTCCAGCACGATTTAAGGACTAAGGGACACCGCCCATGAAAATAACTGCCACCCCTCCCCTCCAGCAGTGCGTTACTCACTGTGACCGTCCTTAGACAGCCTCCGTTGTAACTAAAATAAATATGGGATGGGAAAGCACCTATATATCATTACGCCCGTCTGAGCCTCTCTAGAGTTTTGGTTTTATAGTCGAGGAGGATTTATGAGTTTCAGTTTACGAAGTGTAATAGAGTTTCGTCCGGGGAGGACAGTTCTATCATTGCTAGAAGGTCTAGTTTATATCCTGTCTTCACCCCATCCTATTTAGTCCTTCTCTACCCTCACCCCCTTGCCTACTCCTCTCTTTTTTCCCAATATTTCTTTCTTCCTTTCCCCACCCACCTGAATATTAGAAATAAATATACTATATATGGAATGTCATTTCGGCAGAGGAAAAGTGGCGTAAGTACAATAGCACAAGGATTCTCAGGGCGATTGTAGGCAGTTATACAAAAACCACGCCTGTGATAGGGGACTAGTTATCATGGGTAGTATTGCTAATGAATAGTACGATCTCACATTTACGGGCGCCTACTGACCACCCGCATATGCGTCAGTATGGAGGGTTGGAAGCGGCCCTATGATAGCAGATATCCTTTTCGTGTCCCTCAATACTCTCACTTGTCTTGCGATCGATTTAATCAATATCTATCATCCCTAGTACCTTCGAATTATAGACTGTCATAGTAGATCATCAAAGGACATAATTACCGAAAGCTCTTCGGAGGTTACCTCACGCGATAGACATGATTTCCGGATTATTAGGGTACTCTACTAGATCAAAACTTCTCATCCATACCCTTTTTTCCCAAAAGGTATTGAGCTTGACCCCCATTCTAAGAACGCCAATGCCTACGGGAATGGGCCAAAATTTCTGAGCGCACCATCAATCTCGTATATAGTATGAAAACCGCCACAGAACTCTTAAAAATTATAAAGCAACGGAGTAAGCATGTAAGTTAGGTTGGAGGTATCCGGTTGCCATGTATAGTATGTATCTTTTCATACCTTTCCATCCATATCGATTCCCATACCAGCCCTCGTTCCTGAGCAGGTAACACTCGTTTCTAGTCCTGCTATACAATCCGCGATACCGGCCACCGCCCCTGGAATACCAATCATTCCAGAAACACCAGTGCAACAAATTCTAAACAACAACTAAGTTTTCTTAAAAGCGAGTGATATATAATGACGGCTTATTTTTGATGGGTAGGACCAAGCCTTCTAGAGCGCTAGCCACCAACTCTCCACACAGTTTCGGATTCCTCCGCTCTATATCTCATACATATCAGTACTCAAACTCAGAAAGTTCATGACAATGATAGAGTGCCTGTGCCTGAGGACTAGTATACTTAACATTCCTAATCTCTTAATCGATATGATAAGTATCGCATCTATATTATGCGACTAAAATGCACTTCCCACGGTGGCGCACCACTTTATTTATCTGTCATTCAGAATAGGTTCTAATCGCAGATGTTAGATATATCATAATGGGTTACACGCTGGAAGAGCGTTGTTGCTTAGTCATCCAGCTGTCCTGGTTGTCATTGGTAGCGGGTCTCTTGGTTTCCCCTAAGCCTTCTTCTCTCGACACTCCAGAAGCCAAAATAACCTCCTTCACCTCCAGGCAAAAAGCCCGATCTACCCCGTCCTAATATAACTCTTATCTCCCCTTTCCTGCCCTCATCTTCGCTGAAGCCACTTCACCCACTTTCCCGCTCACAGCTCCAATTCACTATCTCCGCTACCTCAGTTCCCGCACCCGACTACCCGCCTCACAAACACTCTATCCCCGCTGCTACCCATCTCGTTGCGCTCGCCCTGCACCGCCTCTAAGAGTAAACCCACTTATGCTCCCCATACCTAGCTCCTCCCAACGATGCTTCACCCTCTAATAGAAGCTTGTCATTAATTGAGTAGATAAGCCCTAAGATTCATCCCCCAGGAGAAGGAGGCATATCCATGGACTAAGCCCGCAGATTCCTACCCGGGGTCATTCATCCGACTTATTGGCCATTTTTCAGAACAGAAATAAGCCGAGCTGAAATCATCTCCCCTAGCCGTCCCTCAGCATTGCCTGCAGCTCTACCCCTACCCCGAAAAGCACTGTCTCACCCGGTAATGCCGGTCACCTGATCCCAAGACGGCCATCCTGGGATATTACTTCCTTGCATGGAATGCTCTTGGCAGTCTAGTCCGGCCCGGGTTTCGGCGGTTATCTCGCAGGCCCCTCGGCCGCTGTAAACACTAATTCTACGACCAACTAAGCATTTTAGGTGCAATCCACTCGTCTTTGGAAACAGTACTTGGTGAAACCGAGTCTGTTAGGCGACGGCTACCTACGTGCCAGCCCCAAGGTTGAGGAGTCACCGCTCGGGCCCGGCACCCACCCAATATCCCCTCCCTAAGCGTACCGGGAAAGCCGTGATATCATCTTCTTCCAAGCACCGGAGAACCCTACAGTTGTCAGCACTGTTGTTAAACCCTACTTAGTTCCAACCTTTGCAAAAGTACGAGACAGTTAGCCACGCCCACGGTATGGCTAATAGGGAAACCCATGACTTAGCTTGGCGCTCACTCTTATCGAGATTGGATTACCGGTAGGAAAGCGACTGTGAAAGATCTAGTGAGCCCTAGGGTCCCCACAGCCCTGTAGATACCTACCGGGCTCCAGTCCGGGCGCCCCGGACATGCGCTTCAAGCCGTTGGGCAAGAGTTTCCGTCCTTTGAGAAAGGCTGCCGCCTAAGAGGTGATGGCGGGTCCCTGTGGTCCTCTGCCGATCGGTAACCCCCGGATGGTACTTGCAGGGCCTGCCTACCATCTAGAGGACCCGGCAGTCATCGGGACGGACGTCGGGATGCCGGTCCGCCCAGGGGGTCCTTTCAGGTACTGCCGTCTGTCCCACCCTGACTCGAAGACGAACAGACTGCACGCTTAGGTTCACTTGTGATAGTTGGGCCTTGTTATGGACAACAATATGGGCCCGGCGGATGCGGTGAATATTTCTTACACATGTATGTTTGGCCTGGTTTACGGATTGCTTACCCTACCCATAGAATGTGGAGCAGCACCGAACGGGCAGCACGGACTCTATTGCCAATCTTAAGGTCCGTATAAGGCTAAATTCATCTTGTGCAGTGGCATCTTGGGCTTCCGGGTTCCGGTTTGCTCGGCTCCCCGGGGTAGGTTATCGCCGATTCAAGTTTCTCCAGTTACTCAGACAATACCTCGTGTTTCGCCAGATAAGTAACCAATGAACTGCTAGAAGTTTTTATCGCCGAGATGGTCGCAACCGTTAGTTATCTTCAGTCCTACCCCTACGATATATAATTCACTGAAGAGTGCATGACCGCATGTTGCTGATATCACTAATAACAGGATCCCGTGTGGCGTGGGAGCAGCGAGTGCACGTTGTTGTTTGTGTGGAGAGTTCCCAAAGCTTGAAAAAGCTTTGGGCAGGAGAAAGGAAAAGGGAACAGGAGGGTGTAAGAGCTAGTTATTTTTTGTCAGTGTTGTTTTTACATGCACTTTTGCTTCTGGGTGACTCCATCGCTTAGGTTATTCACTCTAGTTATTCACTGTAAAATTATGAAATTTTTTATCCACCCAGAATACTATCTCCATTGAGGAAATGCTAGAGCATAAGGTAAAAGATGGTACAAGCCCTCAACGGGCGCAGCAAAGCTATAAGTTAGGCCTACCGTAAAATCTCGTATAATCCACCATCTCCTCCAAGCCTCTAATCTCCATGCTCAGAGACAAAAACTCCTAAGATAAGAGTTTTCCTCGCACATGAAAGCTTAAGCCTGCCGAATGTGCTAGATCTAGTAACCTACCAAACTAAACCCATCATAGGTCAATGCCGCAATTCCAGCTAATTATCTCGTAGCAGATGAACAGGGTGCACTCTACTCAAGTAGTAGTATGGCGCCTTCCCAGGTACAGTAGGTTCTTGCAACACCCAGGAACACTAATTGTCTCCGGATTGGCTTTTCTGCAAGCTCTTTTCAGAAATGATGGAGTCAACTTTTTTGCCGGGTGAATCACTGGGGTCTTGGGTATCTGCTTGTGCAGCCATGATACACGGGAGGAATGACAACAAGGAGTGCAGGGCGCGTGAGAGCCCGACCAATCATCGCTTCTCTACGCACAGTACTCGTACCGTACACTATCGAACCGGAAAAACACCAATGATTGCGTTGCGATATAAATCTCGCTAGAGAACCTGTTTATTCTCCCGTTCCCCCTTCAGTTTTCTCAGCTCTCTCACCACAGTCATTCGCTATGAGGGTTGTCACCATTATTATCGCGAGTGGTTTGCTTTGTGCTAGAGCAGCTGCCGCGCAGAGTGGTGCCTCTGGTACTACTACCGCTAGCCCTACCTCGTGGAGGAGCATTCCTACTCTCCCCAGCGATATCGACAAAGGGAAGAAATTGCTGGCAAATCTAGAGGACCCGAAAGCGAAGGATGCCCAAAAGCTTTGTCCCGGATACACTGCTACCAACGTTCGGAACTCTCCGGGCGGGTTGAGTGCGCGTTTGGTGTTGGCTGGTGCGAATTGCAATGTCTATGGGACTGATATTGAGTTGGTCTTATTTTCTTTCACGCTAATTAAGCAACTGACAACGGATTATGCGCCCGCAGCCAACTCGACCTTCGGGTATTGTTCGGACCGAAATCTCGGCTTAATGTTCGGATCCTGCCGGTCGAGATAGCGGAAGAACAGGAATCTTGGTACGATATTAAAGAGGATTACCTCACCAGAACAGTTAACGGGGTTCATTTCAATCCGACAGATTCGGAGCTTGATTTCCAATTCAACAGGTCACCATTCGAGTTTTCTGTTGCGAGGAAGAGCACAGGTGATGTTCTATTCTCTACTAAAGGTAGCAAATTAGTCTTCGAAAATCAATTCCTTGAATTCCGCACGGAATTACCGGAGAAGTACAACCTTTATGGACTAGGCGAGGTCATGCACAATATCAGACTCGGGAATAAGTATAATCGCACACTCTATGCAACAGATGTGAGGTATGTAATTTTAGGCCTCTCCCCCTGCAGCACAGTTCCCGTTACTCACCCCCTGCTTCAGCGATCCGCTTGACGAGAATCTTTACGGGTCTCATCCTTTTTACTACGAGCATCGCTATGCTAGGCTGAAGGATGGTTCAAAGAAAGGATATGCGCATGGTGTGTACCTCCGCAACCTGCACGGGCAAGACATTCTCCTACGTGAGAAATCTCTCACATGGCGCACCATTGGTGGAATGGTCGACTTGACATTCTATTCCGGGCCTACTCCTGCGGATGTCATTGCCGATCATGTAAAAACAGTGGGATTACCAGCGATGCAGCAATATTGGACTCTTGGGTTCCATCAGTGCCGATGGGGTTACTATAATGTGTCCGACCTCGAGGGTGTCGTTGAGGCGTATAGGGACTTTAATATCCCGCTGGAAACAATTTGGAGTGATATCGATTACATGGATCAGTGAGTTTCCTTACCGCTTGGGGAATATATTTGGTCCCAACAAGTGCAGATACCGTGATTGGACCAATGACCCAGTAACATACGACCTCAATGCTTTCTCCGCGTTCCTCAACAAAATCCATGCCGATGGTCAACACTATGTGCCAATTTTCGACGCCGCAATTTACGTCCCGAATCCTAACAACGCCTCCGATGCTTACCCTTACTATGATGCCGGCCTCGCCGCAGATGCCTACCTCAAGAATCCCGACGGGAGTCTTTACGTTGGCGCCGTCTGGCCTGGTTTCACCGTTTTCCCCGACTGGTCCGCACCTGGAACTCAAGCCTGGTGGACGGATTCCTTCCAAAAATGGTACAAAGAAGTAGAGTACGACGGCATCTGGCTTGACATGAACGAGGTATCATCATTTTGCGTTGGGAGCTGTGGTAGCAGGAATATCACCCAGAACCCCGTGCACCCTCCATTTTCCCTCCCTGGGGAGCCGGGGAACCTAGTTTTGGATTATCCCGAGGGCTTCAATAATACCAATGCCACAGAAGCTGTGAGTGCGGCTGCCGCAATTGGAGCTAGGCAGTCGGCTAATGCAGCCGTTGGACCTTCGCCTACGGTCGCACTCTTTGTTTCCCAAGTTACCCAGGGGATCGATGTAAGGGCCGTTAATTACCCGCCATACGCTATTAACCATGTGCAGGATGGACATGATTTAGCAGTTCATGCAGTTTCACCGAATGCGACACATTCGGATGGAAGTTTAGAGTATGATGTGCATAGCTTATGGGGTGGGTGGATTCTCGGGCAATCAGGTTGCAGTTTTTGCTGACTTTTTCATAGGTCATTTGGAAACAAAGGCTACCTATGAATCGTTGTTGAAGGTGCTCCCGGGGAAGAGGCCGTTCATCATTAGTCGTTCTAGTGCGCCTGGAACTGGTGCTTGGGCTGGGCATTGGGGCAAGCCACTTCCGGTCTCATCTTTAAAATAAGCTTTATTAATTGGCAAATCACAGGTGGAGATAACGCCAGCAAGTGGCTCTACATGGCTTTGTCAATCCCTCAGGCATTGAGCTTTTCCATGTTTGGTATTCCTATGTTCGGTGTTGACGTCAGTACCCACCACCCTCCTCCTCGAGATCAATACTAACTTCAATCTAGACCTGCGGTTTCCATGGGAACACTGATATGGAACTTTGCGCCCGCTGGATGCAACTCTCAGCATTCGTACTTCCCCCTCCTAATCCCCACCCCCTCCTACAGCCTCGAAAGCTCCCCCATTAACATCCGTAGTTCCCCTTCTACCGAAACCACAATGTCCTCGGCGCCATTTCCCAGGAGGCCTATCGCTGGGCAGCCGTCGCTGACTCCTCCCGCACGGCAATGGCGATTCGCTACACTCTCCTCCCATACATGTACACCCTCTTCCACCACGCGCACACCACCGGTGCAACCGTCATGCGCGCCCTATCCTGGGAATTTCCTGATGACGAATCGCTCGTTGAGATCGACCGCCAGTTCATGCTAGGTCCAGCGATCATGGTCGCTCCAGTATTAGACCAAGGCGCAAATTACACCAACGCCACGTTCCCAGGTGGCAAGAACGAGAAGTGGTATGACTGGTATACGCACGAGGCCAGAAGTGGAAGTGAGGGAAAATTGGTAGATTTAAAAGCGCCGTTAGGAAATATTCCCGTGTTTATTCGGGGGGGCAATATTTTGGCTTTGCAGGTTCGTTCATAACATTTGAGGTCTGGCGAGGCACTGACCCGCAATAGCATCCAGCATACACAACCGCGGAATCTCGGAAGAACCCTTGGGACATCCTCGTCGCATTGGATTCTGAAGGAGATGCGTACGGAGATTTGTATCTTGACGATGGAGAAAGCCTTATTCAGGAGAAGACTGCTTTCATAACTGTATGTCCACCCTGGTCCCCACGCCTTCTAATAGGACTAACAACCCCCCAGCTCGAGGCAGCGAACTCCCACCTCAATGTATCGCGAAAGGGGCAATGGAAATCTAGCGAACCGCTATCTTCGGTAATTATCCTAGGAGTATCAAAGAAGCCTCGTCAAATCACACTCGGCCAGGCACAACTTGACAAATGGAGCTGGGGGGAGAAGACGCAGATTTTGAAGATGACCGGGCTAGAGGGAGCAACAGAGGGAGGGGCGTGGAGTAAAGAGTGGGAGCTGAGTTGGAAGTAAATGGTCTTCTTTTGTTTTTTCTTAATAGAGGTACTCGGGTGTCGAGATGACTTTAACCAAACTGAACTGAACGAACAATTTGCGGGGGTATCGTGCACACATCTATTATGACTCGGAATTCTCGTACAGGATAGCTACCCAGAAACGAAATTAATGAGATAAAATGCAAAGCATACAAACCGCGAGGTTTTTCGACCCGCTAGTTTTCCATCGCCTTTCGAGTAAACGCAAACGAAGAACCCTGACACGGTCTCGGTGGCTGGGTCGTTTCAAATAAAAAATGGGCAAAACCCTCACGTTTCAATTGTTGGAGCTCATCGAAAGCTAGATCCTCTTTTCCAAAATTCCTAGTTTAAAGCCATTTCATGTCGCGATATCTCATGACGAACTCGAATATACTGATCACCAATTGAAGGTCCTATAAGCTCGTAAAGTTCTGCCGTCTGCAAGATTGTTGTCCCGGCAACGCTATACTTCAAGTACAACAATGCCATAATCTCCAACGAGGGTCAACTGAAGTGCTTCCAGCTGTCTGGACCGTCCAAGACGGTACGAAGACGACAAAAGGCGGAAATGTCGCGTCTTTGGGCGGGGTGGACTGCCGTCGGCACTATGATAACTATGATAGGGACATATCGCACCGGTATTTTCTACCGGTAATCCGTTGTCTCACTTCGCTTCCTGATCCCGTTCTCCCGCGTGGCCGAATCGGGGCTATCCGTCCGGACAACCGGAAACATCGGTGTAACATGAGGAGGAAGGGTCGCTAGGCTCTGTAAATAGTCGGAAGATAACTCTCACATTCATATATATCTACCGGTACTTGGTTAGTTCCTTGAAAGTTTCCTGCCTGGGTTTAGTGTAGGGGCCTAGTTAGAGGGCCTTTAAAATGGCGAACTTGTGTTGTAAATGTGTCCCAACACGAAGGCTCCACCACTCTAAATTCTGATAGAAAGCTCCAGGATTTTTCTCCCCATTTTCGCAACGGATTAGGGCCTATTTGGATACAACGGTTCCGTTCCGTTTCAAAACGGAGAGAAGGTCATTTTCGCAGCAGGAACGGTCGCCCAACGGAACGGTCCCATTTTTGCCAAATAGGCCCTTAGAGTCTGGTTATCGACCACAAGCATCCGCGAGGGGAGGATCGGACTGCTGCAGCCCTTGCTGACGCTTCCAGGGCGTGGAAATGATTGGCGCATGCAGTAGGGTTGTGTGGCACAGCAGGCCGTATCGCCTCTTCCCCCTAGCTCTTCAAGTTACAGGCTTTTACAAGTGTAGAACCCAACATTTGAGTCCGAATTTTTATGGGCGGTCAGACAGCTATGAAATTTATGATATTTTAGATACGCACAGACAATTTGCCATACAAAATTTTTACCCCCGTGTTCGGGTTCTATACGCCTGTAACTTACCGTATTCTCGTGAGAGTGCTATAGCCCCCCGACCATATTTATCGCTATACCATGCATACATTCAACCAGCAGTTTGGACAGATTATTATGGGCACACAAACTCAGTCAATATGGGCGACTGGAATCCCAACAGGGGCAATGTGGCGGGTAGTTTCAATAATTTCATTACTAGTATGACTGATGAGAGACCGGAGTTTATGCGGTGGCTTTCACCGCTAGAGCCCCAGAACAGACATGAGAGTGTACTGTACTCGAGTACCGTACGTGCCAACCGGCTTAACCGAGTCGGGAATTGGCTCCTGGAGGCAAACTAGTTTCGGGAGTGTAGAAGCGGTAAGGGTGGAGCTGATAAGGCTATCTTGTTTTGCTCCGGGGATCAGATGTGGGCAAGGGCTATCTGAAGTACGTCGCGGGGTTTCCCGGGAGAAGATCCCTGTATCTCTAGCGATTATCACCACTAGTTCCCTAGTAGTGGTGGATGAATTATACGATCAAGCTGGAGAAGGAATTGCCGTCACGGGGGTGTACTGCGACTTCTGTGGACAACAGGATCAGACAACAGCCAACATAATGGGAGCCATCTTCAAGCAGCTGGTGGTCAAAGGCGGCGAAGCCCTGTATAGCGCACGGAAGGTGTTTCCCAAGGCGAAAAAGGATTGTGGTGGTCGACGTCGCAACTTTCGGATCATCTTAGTTTGTTAACGGTCACCATTCCCTGGCTATCCAGAGCTTTCATCTGTATCGATGCTCTAGATGAATTTGGATCTAATAATCTATTAGAGCTTCTTGTGTCGCTGAGAGAGATCATTCGAATGATATTTACCAAGCGTGCGAGTCTTCCTCACTGGGAAGACCCTGTTGAGGACAAGCTTTAACCACCATTGGCGCGTAGATTCCTCCTTGTTTCGCCAATCATCGACGATGCCCTAGCCGAGTCGACTATCTCTGGCAGAAGATACAAGTTGAACAAGATGACAAAGGGCAGTGGTCTGCAAGAGTCCTACGTGGCAACTCCAGCACCAATGAAGGCACAGGTAGTTAGGAAGTAGGGCTAGACTTTGATTGGAATCTCTGATGGGAGTATCGAATTCGGAGCGATCATTACACGATAGGGAGATCCGCCATGCCTTAGGAGAACAGATAGGATCTGCAGATCTAGATCTTGAAAGGGCTCCTACGATATAAATACTCTTAGGGCGTTCTCGGGGGTCTCATGACGCTTGAGAAATCCTCATCCATCTTCCGGCTGGCCCACTTCACCCGACAAGAGTATTTTTCGTTAAAAAAAAACTAACCGAACACCCGGTGAGCGCCGCAACACGCTTCCCTACAATTCCGCACAACAAACCCTGCCAGAAAAATCATTACCACTCAGATGATGAGCTAGGTACGATCCACGCAAGCGGCTTGAACCACCCAAACTTCCCTTGCTACGAATTAATTTTTTTTACCGCTTTCCCTATTCTTGCTAGAGCTTTTTCCGAAGGTGATATATCCCATGCATAATTCCTAAGAACCGATTTATCACCGCTTTTCTTAGCATTGAGCTAACCCAAAGTACTTTACTGTGTATCTCCAAGTTCCTGAATGTGCCTGGGGCTCCATCCTACTAATACCAAACACGTACTCGGGGGTGGACGTAAATGATGAGAGGGACAGGGGTTCGAGATGTCAAAGCTTTTCGCCCTTCTTAGCATTAGAACTACCAAATTAAATCATTTTTTACCTCTACGGTATCGAGCGCCCGGACTCGAAAACCCCTGTCCGTCTCATCATTTACCCCCATACCCGA
>Ga0307507_10002431_pt1 | contig 39069 bp, 13 predicted proteins | sample 7_EM_MG_FD_207223 | JGI IMG/M metagenome (GOLD analysis project Ga0307507, IMG submission 207223) | Populus trichocarpa ectomycorrhiza microbial communities from riparian zone in the Pacific Northwest, United States - 7_EM | ecosystem: Host-associated > Plants > Roots > Unclassified | place...
ATTTAAATTATTAAAATTTATTATTAAGTGGTTGTTAAGATATTAAAGTGTGATTTTTCCATTTTTTGGTGTGTTTTTGAAGTGATTAGCTTACCCGTTTGACCAGCTCACCCGTGAAATACGTTATTTAACTAATAGAAATTATATATTTCTATATATTTCTATAATAATAATTATTTATTGCTTAACGTCCGATTTGGATCCCTATTAGGCCCACGTAGACTACTCCTTATTTACATATAGGGAGAAAACTCTATTTAAGAAAACCCTATAATCCATATCCCTGCCTTTTAGGACTTGCCTACTTAACGCCTACAAGTTACCTATAGTGCTTTACTACCTTACTTTTTGACCTCCTTAGGAACTACTGCTGCCGTAATAAGCCTACAGACGCGCTAGTATTATAAACTTTACTCTACTACTGTAGAGTTATTAAGGGGCGCCTAATACTCGCCCCTTTACCTTCTATTACTATTTCCTTTATAACCCGGAACTGGTCTAATATATTTTAGCTAATAAGCTACTAGGTAACCGCCTTAAGACCTTTTTATATTAAGAGTAGTATATTATAGTTTTCTATATCAGCTACTAAGAGTATTACTTCTTAGTTAGTATATAAGAGGCATAATAGTATTACGTATTTTGGTATTTGTCTTAACTAGCTATATTTATATCTTAGGCTACCTACTAGGACACCTACCTAGTAGAGCCAATCTTTTAGTCCTATTATTCCTGTTCTTAAGAGTATTGCTATTATATTTTCTGCCTTTATTAGGCCTTCTTAGAGCCCTTAAGTATTTACCCCCTATAGTATTAACTATGCTACGGCTTAGGTTTCTCTTGCCTAAGTTAGCCTTTATACCTTTAACTCCTATACACCTCTTTAGTGTTAGTCTAACCAGTATTATATTACGGTAGATAGTTTCCCAATACCTTTTTATACTCTACTTTAGCTCCTTTCTCTCTCTTACTATTATCTTTACTAGTCTCTTACGCGTCTCCCTTCCTTCTTTATATAGGCCTGGGCCCTAACGCAGCACTATTTTTCTTCTACTTTCTCTACCTATTTCTCTAATATATCATCCCTACTTTAGGGTTGTTAGTTTACTCTCCTATAGGGCACCCTAGGGTCCCTCTATGGTTTATTTAGGCGTGTTTTAATATACTTTATAATATTAGAGTTACGCTCCTTTTGCACCCTTTATATTGCAGTAGCTTTAATATATAGTTATAGGGGGGAATATTAGCTTCCTTCTTAAGCAGTACTATAGCTGTTTGCTTATACCCGCCTATTATACTTTAAAGGCAGGCTGTTTAGACCTTTTAGAGCAGTTTAAGGAGTAATTTAGGCGGGCCTTTCTTGGTTTCTCCCATGGCCCAAATACTGGATCTATATATTATGGTTGGCCAGATAACTGCTATATATAGTAGGCGTGACCTCTAGAAGCATAGACCCTATATGGAATTAACGATCCTGGACATTGCAATATACTATACTTGGCCCTTACAGGCTGCTTATAACGCATATACGCTCCACCAGAGCTTACTGTCTACCCATACTCCTAATACCCTTAGGCCTTAAACTGGTTGACCCCTAAAGCCTTAGATATAAATTATATGCTAGAGATCTATAGATTGGTTACGTTTTCTTATAAAATAGATTAGCTGGTATTTCTCTGGTAAGAATTAGACTCTATGTGTATTTCTATAATACTAATGTCCCTTTTAAGCTTGCCTATAAAACTAATAAATAATATTTTAAACTATTTTAGCTATATATTAATTTTTATACTCTAGCTAAGCTATTAAGAGCTATATATAATAATTAAAGATCTGTAGTATTTAAAGGGATCTTAGTTATTAAAGTCTCTTAAATCTTACTATATAACTAATCTACGTAAAATTAAACTATAGCCTTACTATAATAGAGCTAAGATATAGAAGGGTTACTTAAGGTAAGTAATACGAATACTAGACTATTTTGCCTACTATATTTATCTTAAAATTAAATTGGTTAAATAGTTCTTTAATACTATAATAAAAAGTTATTATAGAAGGCTTTCTTTAATTTCTATAAGTAATACAAAGTAAAAGCGCTTTTATATACTATGTGGTATTACTACTAGAAAATATTAAAAAGGGGTTTAACTAGAATTTAGGGGCTATAGAAGAGGACACAAGATTATATATTTTTATTATAGTTAGTTTAATAAAGTAGATAGGGCGGAATATACCACGAAAGCAAGTTAGAGAATTTATAGTACTTGTTTAAGTGTTTAACTATTACTAGTTACTCGACATAGGCAGGGAGAGTAGAATTAGCCACGGCCAGTCCCGCAACGTGTTCCCTTGATCTTGTCATAATCTCCTGTGACCTCTCTATCTAATTAACGCCCTTCCAGAAATGATCCGCCCAGCGCGAAAGATCCGCTGTAGTGAAGATAACGTCATCTTCTGGTGGTACAGGGGCTCGTAGGAGAATATCCTGAAATTCGAGAATTAGAGGCGCTCCAGTAACGGTATATGATGGGGCGGGGCCTGGTTGAATGGTGCCACTTGGCTGAGCAATGGTACTTGGCTGAGCGATGGTACTTGGCTGAGCGGCGGTACTTGGCTGAGCGGCGGTACTTGGCTGAGCGGCGGGATTTTGGGTGACAGTAACCTCCTGCATTCTTGTCGGAACTGGGGGGTTGGGATTTGGGTTTGTTCTAGTAACCGGCCTATGTCCAGCAGCCGGAAGAAGGCACCACTTTTCGATCCGTAGCCTCTTCACTGCTGGCGTTATCGAGATGACAACAGCAATCTTTACGTCCCCTCCAGAGTTGGTGAGCCACCATTGTGCGTCGTGTCTTAGGCGAGTGAGCGATTCAGAGAGTCCAGACTCAAAAACAATTGTTGGCCAGTCAGTTCCCTTGGTTCGGGAGAGGGGTTTGTATACTGAATCGGCCTCCTTAGAGGAACTGCGGCCATAGAACGTCGTCCCGCCAAGAGGATATATACAGTCTTCCGGGAGACCCATTCTTGCAAGTGCGAATAGAAGATGTGTACCCAGTAAAAGGCGTGCACTTTGATGTTTCGCTGCGGGCATCAGTTTGATAACCAATAGATCGGCATCCGTATCATGGGACATTCGAGTATGCTTCCCTATGCTATAGCGCTCATGGTCTATCTTGCCAAGGTGATCTTTGGTGACTCCCTGGAAAACAAGGTACTGCTGATTCGAGCGATCGGCCTGCAACTCAGTAGATTGTGCCCTAACACACCGCCGTAGATTTGGAATCCCTATGTACTGATGGATATGGACGTCTTGTAGTCCCTCCATGAGCGAACTCTCCATTAGTGAGCTCTTCGCTGGCGAGGTCTCTCTTGATACACCCGTGCTTGAGGATGGCTTTGGCATGGGTGCATATGCATATAGAGCATCGCCGAATTCGGAAAGAGTAGCCATGTTGAGGTTCGAAGGGCAGCACAGGTTGCTATCGACGTTCAGAGGTACTAATCGCCAGAACACACCGGTCAGTGACGATGCGCAAAACAAGACTGCAGTTGGTGTGAAGTGAGGGATCAATAGTATATGCACAGTTACATTTGTATGGCTGAATCCGCGGCTGAGTCATGATTACGCAGGCGAGGGGGCCCGTGCGTTCAGTGACTATGGAGGTTGCCCCATATCCACAGTCGAATTTTGATTGCCAGCGACGCCGCTTTTTTAATACCCGTTGAGCCCTATGCGTAGAGCCTGTTAAGCGCTTTCTACTTACACTAGAATGGCAAGAATCGGCCGTGGGTTGATGGAGTTATTTGCATTTTAAGTTGCGCACCGCTATTATAAAGCACCCTAAAGCACCCTATTAAACTTATATCGCACCAAAATAAGCCCCTAGGGGGCTATAGATAAAGGTTTTAATAGAACTTATTAGAATTTAGATATAGATAATATATATAACTATTTTAAAGCTTTTTTACCCGCTTAAAGCCGTTTATAAAGCTAATTTAGTAAGTACTATATCTGCTTCTGCCGTAGATTAACCTACCACATAGCCGCCTCCTTGCTAACCTTCTAGGCCTACGCAACCCACTTAATCTCCTTAATAACCTTAAGCTATAAGGAGTACTATTAAACCTCCTTCTACTAGCCAGCCCGCCATTTACTGCCCTATTTAGAATCTAGCGCTACTATAGAAGAATTACCCCCTAGCCCTTTAGTCCACTTACAATAAAGGACCTATATAGAGTTTATTATATGGTTTATATAGTATATAAAAGGAGACCCAGACCCGGGCTCTAGCTAGGACTGCGGCTCTAACTGCGGCGGTAGTAGTAGCAGCTATAGCGGTAGTAGTAGCAAAGCTATATAGGAAGGAGAGCCTATAGCGCTTGCCTAAGCGGACATATATCTACTAGATTCCGTAATAGATAGAGCTAAAGGGGCTACTTCTATAGGTAGACGCCGGGGGTTAATAGTCTAGTATACTACTACTATAGCTAAAGGGAGTTCTAGTTAAAATATAAGGCCTCTAAATATTAGTAGTTAAAGCTATAAAGACTAGGCTCCCTAGGACTTATCTAAACAGTCTAATAAGCTCTTAACCTTACTAGTTGTCTACTTATTTTTAGTATATAGAGCCTTTAATTGGTTAATAAGGAGCGGCATAGCCTAGTAGAGAATTAATAGCTAGTTTAGGCTCCCCTCTTTCTATAGGTAGGGCTCTAGCTCCTATATAAAGGCCTTATACGCCTTATACTAATAAATAGGGTAGCTTTATACTAAATAGCTTAGGAATATCTTATAGAGGGCTATTAAGTCCTATAGAATAACCTTATAAAGGTAAAAGAGAAGGCTTATAACCCCTATAGCGGCAAGGTTATTAATCTAGTATAGCTATAGGCCAAAATAGCCCTTCCATTTATCTAGTTTAGGCTATATTATTAATAGCAGCGCATTAGGTGGTATAATATCTATATAGCGGATTTTAAAGCAGCCTATTTATAAGGGATGCCCTACTATTAACCTTATAAACTCTTATAGGAGAGAGTTTAAGTAACAGCCTATTATCTACTCTTAGTTTTACCTCCTAGCGCGTTAAATCTGGTCCTTACTAACCCCCTTTAGCTCTACTATTTTAGCGCTAGCGCTTCGCCTAATATACGTCTTCTTCTCTAAGAAGACACTAATATACTAGAAGGCCTTTACAACCTAATCTTGCTATAAGTTATATAAGAGGGCCGCCTTATAGTCCCTTATACTGCTCTTAATTAGGCGTATATTATACTATACTAAGCGCCTACTAAAGTCCGGAAATAGCTTAGTACTAAAATCCTAGCAGTATAGGAGATAAAAGGCTAGCCCGCTAAGTATATAAATAAGCGGCCTCCTATTCTATAGGGCCCTAATAGTCTTAAAACGGCTATACTAGTTCTGCTTGCCTATGCATATAGTAAATATTAAGGGCATATAGCGTGTGGGGCCTTTACCCTTAAACTTAAAGGTAAATAGATCTAAGATCTTAGCAGAGCGTCTATTACTGCCATAGGTAAGCATATAGTGGCCTAGTAGGATATTAATAAGTGTATAGAAGTAGCACTCTGGGGACGAGACGGCGCCCCTAGTCTAGAGCTTACAGCAAACACTCTAAAACTCCTCCTCGGTATAGCCGTTAAGGAGGGTATCTCTGCCCTTATTAGCAAACTGCTCTTTCTTATACTACATATCCTCCCGTTATAGCGTCTTTAGGTACTCCCTAACGCTATCCTCCCGCGGAAATAGGTAGCTATTTATTTCTATAGCTTTCTGCATCTAATAGAGGTCTATTAGAGTAGTAATATAGCTATAAACTAACCGCCATAAGAGACGCGTCTCCTCTTAGGGTATATTACTATTAGCTTTATAGCTCTTCCCTTTTAAGGGCTAGGCTATAACTTCTTTAACAAAAAAGAGAAGTAGCTTATCCTCTATAATAGTATTACTGTTATAGTACTACTTCTATTTATAGAAGGCCTAAAGCTGAATAATATGTTAGCCGTAGGGCGCGATAGGGGTATTATATCCTTCTTGCCTTAAACTCTCTCTACTTTAGTTTGTATATTAAAGATATATTCTTAGGCCTAGCGGCATGCGTAAGGGCAAGGACATACTACACGTTAGCGCATAATTCGGCATTATTAGCAATATTAATCTCTACGCGGTTAGTTAGCGCTATCTTATATAGCAGGTATAATAGTAGACGTACTGCCACGATTAAGGATTAGGTAGGGAGGACTTTTTTATATATACTTAAGGCCCTAATGGCCCTAATTACCATATAGTCGGCGTCCATCAGCGGCTTAATTAGCAGGTGGTCCCTAATACGCGTATTTTTACAGCTTAGCGCTTGTGGCGCTATAGAGATCCTTAAATCTAACCTAGGTGGCTAGCTAAATATATAATTTCCTAGCTGACTAAGGATAAGCCGGGCCTTATATACCTACTATATATATATAGTCTTATTTTCTTTATAGATTAATCTATATATAAGTCCGTTTAATATTACCTTTAAAGGCTTTAAAATACTACCAAATTAATCCTTCCCTACTACCTATACAGCGAGCTGTTAGCGCGCTGCATAAATGTACGCTAACTAACTATTAGCTACACTGCCTATGTATAGAGCTTTCGCTTTTAAATTGACCGTTCAAATAAGGCGTTGCGGAGGTTGATTTGAAATTGCTTATAACCGTTTTTGCGGTTTGCTTGATGATTAGTAGGCGTATAAGAAGACAGCAGGAAGTAATTATAAATTACTATATTAAGAAGGAAGTGCTATAAAGGCTTCTAGGTCTTTCTATAGATTCTCTACGTTGTAAAATATAAGCATCGTTGATCCGCGATATCTACACCGCATATATAGTAATTGTAGTAGAAAATAAAGGTAGGAATAGGTAATTCCTTTTTAACTTTATTGCTAAAGACCTTCCGAGCCTGTTTGGCATCGCTAGTAGTAAGGGGAAGACGTTTCCGTATAGTGGCTTTAGTGTAGCGACTTGGCGATATATAACGTTATTAGATTTTAAGCTATATAGTTAAGGTATTTAACTTATCGTTGTTAATAGTACTTATAAAAAGTACTATATTGGCGTCTTTCCAAGCAAATTCTATTACTTGGCCGTCCTTAGAAAGCTTACTATAGAATTTACCCCACGGAATTTAGCTAGTGTGGGTTAATTTAAGTTCTATAAGCGTCTGGCTGATTTGCTTAGTAGGTACCTTCTTTTTTTTTATATGGTTATCGCCACCTTAATATCGCCTTTAAAGTCCCCCTATTCCTTACGCTTTGTTTTAGTTGTTCTAACGGTTCCTACGCCTCTAAGACTAAGCTCTTAAAGTTATGTAAAAAGCTTGACGCTTATAAACAGATTATTAAGCTAAATAACGTGCTTTCCTAGAGGATAAAGGCGCCTCCTAGTCTTCTTATCTTTTTAAAAAAGCAGATCCAATATAACTGCCTATATCTTTAAAAACCTTTCCCCTTTTATAAAGCTTATATCTAAATCAACTAGGCTTTTCTTTTCGCCTTTAGTATGCTATATAAAATCTAATATATAGCCCTTATTAGCTAAAACCTATATTTTAAAGCCTTTTAAAGTTAGTTTATATGGAATATTAACTATTTTAGGAGTATGGTTTATAGAGCGCTGGATTATTTTATTAATGGCAAAGTAGGTTCTAGGGGTATAGAGCTTCCTATAAGTAAGCTAAAGGTACTTAACAAGTTCGTTAACTCTATTAAATATAGTTTTAGGTATTTTATTGGATTTTGGCTATAGTAGTAAGGTATAAAAGTAGCGATCAAGCTACCGAAATTTCTTAAGTCCTACGTACTTTTTAACAATATGCTCGCAACTATATACATCTAAACTTTTTCAGTAGTCCTTAACGCACGATTCTATAGTAATACCTATATAAATTAGCGCCGTAAAGTACGCCCAAAGTTCTTACTTGCATATTAGCTACTATATACATAGGTGTTCCTTTTCCTTATCTAGCGGGTATAACTCTATATACTTATTTGTCCACTTTATAAGCTTATCTATAATTTTATCTATAAAGAACAGGTTAAATAACTTAAAAGGATCGTGAGTATTAACGTTAAAGGGCAGGTTTAGTAAGCTATGGTCGTCCCAATCGTTAATATGGAGAGGTTTAAATTTGGGCAACGGCTGGGGCTTAGGGCAGGGTTTTTTTGCGATTTAATTTGGAGGAACGTTATATTAAGTCTTCTAAACAAGGTCTATATTAATTCTAGTGCGATTAGAAGGCATAGTGGTGGTGTAATTAATAATTGAATTCTACATAGACATACGCGATGTTTTGATCCTGGTGTTTGCGTATAAATTATATCCTCTAAGGGCTCTGCTGTTTTAAGGGATAAGGCATAATTATAGGAATAGGATAGATTATAGAGGAGATAAATTCTTAAGAAGGTAAGGCCTTTAGGGTTAAAGAGACTATATACTATGGTATATGCCTCTGGTATATAACTAATGGACATTTAAGGGGTGTCTGGGGGTTGTCCTAAGGGAAACCTAAGGTGACTATAATAATATCCCTTATATCTAGCTATTAGAATTATTGGTAGCACTTATATAAGATCTATAGCTTAACGTACCATATAAGCTAAGTAGTTATCTTATATAATAAAACCAAAATATATTAGTATATATATATAAATAATTAAGATAGATATTATTAAATTAAAAGCTTTATACAAAAAATAAGTTAAATAACCTTAAGTAAGAGCTTAGTTCGCTGCCACTGTTTTAAATATTTTACTCTTTTAAGACTCTTAATACCTATTTACACCCTCTCCTATAAGATTATACAACGCGCTCCTAAAAAGGGTTATTCTAGTCTATTACTTATTGCCAGAATTCATAGAATAGTAATAGCTAGTAGCGATGGTCGTAGCTATTATATACGCTATTACTCCTAGCACTATTATTTAAGAGTAAAAAGCTTTTTAATCTAATTTAGAGAATTAGTAATATAGTTATTATACTCGTCTTAGCTTTAAGGTTAAGTAAACTTATTAAAATCCTTAATAATCTAATTATACTAGTAATCTACTTAGACTAGAGCTATTTTAGAGCGCTATATAGATTGCCTAAACTTCTAAAGCTAGATCGCGTAATTTTGTTAGTGGATTAGACTAGATATAAGCTTATAAAGGCTCCTAGCGCTCTAGTTTTATTCCTTATTTAGATATAGGGCTAATAAGGATGGGACGCTAAGGAGTTAGTATAGGTAGTAGCGGCTAATTAGTAACTTTTATAGTATTACACCGTCTTAAAAGACGGTTAATTGCCTATAGAATCTTGCTATAGAATTAAGGAGTTACCCTCCTTTACTCCTACTACGTATACTACTTATTAATTTAGTATTTTATTTTTACCATAGCTACTAAACGCACTTACCTACTAGCAATAAATTAATCTAGTATTATGCGCTTCTTGCCCAGTTATTTAGCCACACCCCTATCTAACAATGTTATCCTTACCCTAAAATATATTAACTCTATAGCTAAAAGCCGCCTAAAGGTAGAGGGGTTTAAATATAGCGGTAGGCGGTATATCTAGTGCAAGTTTTTTACACTTAGCGTTAAAAATACTAAGCCTTATATATTACTAATATGGAAATAAAGGGAGGACGTTTAGCTTAAAGGCGCGGTTAGCGATAGGAAGAAGGTATACTATTACTACTATATCTATAAGAGGGCAAGGCGTTAGTAGAAGCTTATAATAATCTTATTAAAACATACTACTGCTTTAGATTACCTCGTTAAATTACTAGATAAACTAATATACTAGCTTTTTTAAGCCTCCTAAACTAAACAACTCTAACTAGCTAATAATTAAAGACTATTCTAAGTAGTAGGTGCTTAAGTAGAGGTTAAATTTTAAGGCGTTTAAGCAGCTATTAATTAGGTAGATTGTCTACTATTATATTACCTTTTTCTAGTTTAGAAATAAGTACTTCTAAAGCCTTCTCTATTACCTTTATTTAGCCCTTTTAAAATTTCTACTAAAAGCTAGAAAGATAATCTGGGACTAGGTTATAGCAGAGTTAAGTAAAAAAAGGATAACCTAAAGAAGGAGCTAGCCTTTACTTATAGCTGTGACGGTGCTAGGGCAACGCCACCTGCTATACTTAGTAGACCCTAACTCCTGCCAACCAATTAGGATTTTCCATCCCCAGGATGGAAAATCGCTATTAGCTCGCTTACTACTAGCGCCTTAACAACCCCTTTATATCTTGCTAGTCTCTAACAGACTTCTTCTTCTCCTTAGCTTAGTATTCTTATATAGTAGCAATCTATAAGCTTCGGTTTAGAAGCATTTATATAAGCCCGTTACATTACTACCGTTTTCGAAAGTATTGCGAAAATTGAATTAAGCGAGCCCCGCCCGCACAGCATCGAATTTAGGTGATCTCACCATACAAATCGTATGACTACCACGCATACTACGCTTTCAACGCTTATATCTGCCTCCTATGCCTAAAAGGATTCCTAAATGGCAGCTCCATTAAATTTTGGTAGCTTTTCTATTTAATTAGACGGTTAAATGTATCGCGGCAGCTACTAAGTTACACCTTTTAACTATATACCGTATCCAGCTTAACTTGGACCTTTATGGAGAGCCATACCCCCCACTAAATCTTAAGATTGGGTAACTAAGTAATATATAAGCGGAATATAAGCGAGTTCGTGATATATAACATCATGGTGTTGGGTATACTAATCTCATTCGCAGGCACTTCTTGCCTACTTAGAAGACCACCCTACTGCCTACCTTAATAAGATGGCCTAGTTCCTATGAGACAATTGCAATATTATAGTATCAATATCGTTAATATGGAGGGCTCTTAAGCATAATAGGTGGAGTAGGAAGGTTATACAGCGCAGAGCGCAAGAGCGATCTAAAGATCTTCATACTGCCTAGAAGGGACGCTAATGCACATAGGACTCTAATCGCCTTATATTTATCAACAAGTCAGGCGCTAATAAGAGGACTGGCTATAGGAAGTTTGGTTAGAGTCCTATAAACCTTCCTGCAATTAATACAGTATTAATTAAGCGCTTAGAACGGTGGAGTATTCTACCTACGTATTTACTTAACAGCTTCCTCCCTAGGACTCTTATATGGCAGGGCTTAATTACGTCTAAAATATTTAATGCCTAGATTAAGTCTTCTATTCTACCGCAATATATACCTGGTTATACAGTCTTGGTGTTGGATAACGCCTTAATATATAAGAGTTAAGTAAGAGAGTAATTACATATATATTATAGCTATATAATCTAACTAGGTATAGGAATTTATAGAGCTCTACGCCGCCGCTAATGTCTCTATTAAGTATCTGCCTCTATACTGCCCAGAGTTTAACCTAATTAAGCTTTCCTTTCACGACTTAAAGGCGTGGATTTAACTAAACATTCACTCAATTCAGAACTATAAGAGCTTTAGTACGTTCCTGCAATTTGGACTACAGTGTATAGGAATTCGTTACTTAGCTTAAGGATATTTTTAACAGGCCAGCTACCTAGTAGAAAACTGGTTAGGAGTGCAATCTTTTAGATTTAGGTAGTGCCCTTATAGAAATTAAAAACTTACTATCCCTTTTAGTTTACTCAAAAGGTCTTAAGCTTACGCCTTAATTGAGGTAGGAGCCCCGCTGCAAGGCCCAACTTATCTACCTATGTCTGCTTAAATATTCCTAAGCGGAGCGCCTCTAAGTTATAGAAGTTATTAATAAGTATATCAAGGATAGTCTTAAGCTCCGCTACAAGCTTTAGAGTTGCCTAGTTAGGTCACCTTTTTACCCAGTTAAAGAACTCGCGGAGCCTCTCCTCAGAATCCAAGTCGCTACTAATAGGGCTAGTTGGCGGCGCTGCCGGTATTGCCTATATAGTAGCTACCGGCGTCAAAGTTGCTGGAGACTATTAAGGTGCTTATATAGGTGCCTGGTATGGATTCTATTGCACTCCGGTAGTCATATAGTAGGCAGGTAGTGGCCCTTAGGGGGGGTAGCTGGGTTAACCATAGGGAGGATAGTAGCTAAAATCATCAGCTCCTACTTAAAAATACCCCCCAGGCCCATGCGCCCGCCACCCCCCCCCCCCCCCCTTCTACCACCACCACTACTGCTACCTCCCGTGGCCCCATTCTTGGTTGAAAGGCGTACAGCAAGCGGCGCAGAAGGCGCCTCTTTAGAAGCCTTACCATCCTTAATTTGCTTACCCCAGGCCTTTAATATAAAGTGGTTAACCAGGTAATGAAAACAGGGCAGCTCCACATTCCCATTTACCTAACAGGTGACTCCATTATTTAAATAGATCTTTAATTGGTAGGGCTACTAAAAGGCTACCAAAGGAGCTAGATTTCCTGTAAGAACTTCTAATAAAATATCGTCAGGTAGAGAAAGGCGCTGGGCAATAGTAGCACTCAATCTACCCTTCTTCTTAGGTGTACTGGATGTAGCTCTAGCCTCAAGAATATTTAATAAAAGTGCACTTGCTAATAAGGCTCTCTAGAGCGCCTTAATACCAAGGGCGTAGGGAGAGGCGTATATTAATATAGTTTCCGGTATAGGCTTCTCAGTTAATGTAACTACTACCTCTACGCGTAGCCCTTTCCTGCCCTCTATATGTCACGTTCTTATAATCTAATAAAGGTCATAGACGTGCCTAGTAGAGTGAATGTCTTGCGGTACTATATCGCGAGCCATAATGCGATCATAGGAAGCTGTCGCCCTAATAGAATACTTATCCTCAAAGGATCTACCTACTATATTAGCTTTAACCTTATCAATCCAGGAACCAATCTTGTTAAGAAGCTCTCCACTAACTATATACTACGCAGAAGTAGAAGCAAGATCTTCCTCTCCTACCCAAGCTTTCCAAATTGCCATATAGTATTGAAATACTACCTCAGACTCCAAGGGAGCCGGCGAGCTTAAATCTATCGTAATAGCTTCCTTGGTTGCATTCTTTCGTCTTAGCAGAGGCTTTAAAGCCTTTACTAATTTAATAGGCTTCTTCTTAGAGGCTGACTTTAGATTTAAACTCTTCTGGCTTAAACGTCTAGTAGGCTTCTAATATTACGGACGCTTTAAGTACGATGTTACGACTACTTAGAGAGGAGTCGGCGGAAGCTAGTTGGTTAATATAGGCACGGTCCAGGATAGATCCGGTGGAACCATGTGACGAGGAATAGTAAGCGAGTCACATAATATTATACGCAGTATACGCAGTGTACGCAGTGTACGCCACATACAACACGTATAACACGTACCTTACGTACAAGAGAGGATTTCTTAGGAGTACGGTTGTGTATTTAAAGGACCTTAGTCCCTACCATAGATAGTTCTCTCCTTGTAGTAAATCTCAGAATATAATTAGAGTTAATCTATTAGGCAACCACTCCACCAGTTATTATTACGTTGTTAATTTTGTTCATACCTACATACCCAGCCTATTAACAGAACCTACTGTAGTTCCTGCTATAAGGTTCTATTACACATTCACTACTAAGGTTACGGTATTAAACAGAGAGAGATTAAACAATATGCCACCAAGAGCAGCACCAGTCATGACGGCGTCAACGGGAGCCACAACCTTAGGTCCAGGTGATACCAGTATAGATAAGGGAGATTCTCAAGTAGTTACACAAGGTTAGTTACAGGAAATAGTTAATCACTTATAGGACAACAATAGAATACTTAAAGAACGTATTAATGGAATTAGAGCAGCAAAGATCAAGTTACCTTCAATTAAACGATTCTCAAGAGAAAAGTTAAAGCTTAAAGGATTTCTTACGCAGATACACTTTAAGGTAGTACAGGAAGGAGCAAAGTTAGTAATATCGTTAGATTAAGTAGCCTATGCAGGATTGTTCCTAATAGGAAGGGCACTTAAGTGGTTTAAACCGTATCTTACGGAAATACAGGCTAATAGTATAATAACTACTAACTAGAATATACGGTACATATTTACCAGTTAGAACGGGTTTGTAGAGCGACTAATATAGATATTTGGAGACCTAGAGGCCACAACCATAGTAGAATAAAAGCTTCAGAACTTAGTACAACGCACTTTAATAATTAAGTATACAACACAGTTTTAAACACTAGCTACATAGGTTAAGTGGAACAACAGGGCGCTTATGGCACAGTATAAACAGGGACTTAAGGCTAAAGTCCAGGACGCAATTATCCTAATGGAAGATACGGATACTCTAAGAGAGTTAATAGATTAGTTAATAAAGATCAATAATAGGATCTACTAAAGGGAACAAGCTAAGAGAGGGCAAGACAGAGTTCCATAGTCGTATAAGGCGCAGAGTACGTAACAATAGACATAGAGTTAAAAACTATGGAATGGCGCAGAGCTAATAGACCTAAGCGGTACCAAAGAAATCTAAAGATGGGAAAAGAAACTATAGAAACCTAGAGGTCAAGGATTAAGTAATTAAAGGACCCAGGAGTAGAGGCTAAACCAGAGATCTTAGCAGTAAAAGATATTTAAGCGGACTCTATAACAAGAAAGATAGTTTAAAGATAGAGCTTATATAAATTGCGGAAAATAGGGTCATTTCGCCAGAGACTGTAGAGGTGGTTAGAGTAACTACGTAGTAAAGGGAACCAGACCAGCAGACAGCACATATATATAGAGGGATGACGGTGCACTGCAAGGAACAAAAGAGTGTTCAATTAACAGTTTTGCGTATTGTTACAATAACGCATACTGAATTTATAAGGACGCTAAGTACGGCATAAGCTATTAGCTGCAAGAGCCAGAGTTAAAAGGACTCCGAGGAACTAGAGAGTTAGATAAAGAATAAGATCAACTCTACAAGCTAGATTAAGATGTCACAGCAATATATAGATAAAGATCAGCAGTAATGACAATAAAGTTAGAGTACTTATTAATTAACAGCAATAAGGATAAAAAGGAGGCTAACTGGGAGCACTTAAACCTTAAAAACGCAACAGAAGTAGAGACTAAGACCACCACTAAGCAAGGTTCAGTAATGGGTATAGCGACACTGTTAGATACAATTTCTATTGCTTTATAAGACAATAGGAGCAACGTTTAAAAGAAACTAAGTAAGCAGACGACTGCTAGTGCTAGCTTATCACTTAATAAAGGCAAAAGGCCACAGGCTTAAGATTCTTAAAAAGAGATAAAAAAAGCTTAAGATTCTTAAGACAAGATAAGACACACCCAAGAACCCATAACGGACGAAAACCGATAGGAAAGGGCAGCAACTCAGTTTAGTAACAAACGAATAAGTATAGGACGCAAGTTTAAGAACTGTGAGTTTAGGGAACGAATAAGAACGTTAGCAATCCTAGGTAAACGCAGTGTTTAGCCTAAAGATTAATTAGTTAATACCAGGATTAAAAAGCAAGACAACTATAAAGATCCAGCTGCAAGACGCAGAAAATAAGAAACTATAGATAAGTTTAGAACAAGAATTATCGCATAGCAAGAGCAGAAGCTAGACAAGAGGTTAGCTATACCAGGTTATATAAGGGACAGAGCACCCGTATAAAGAGTTACTAATAGGCCGAGTGTAGAGACACCTAGGGTAAAATGGTTAGACGAACTAGAACAAGAAGAGGATCTAGATATTCCAACCAGGTTTAAAGAAAGACATACCAAAGGATATTATAATGTAGTAATAACAAGGTACTTTCTAATAGATAGACCATACACACTAAACTAGCTGTATGGAAAGTGGTATAGGCAACAACATAACAACGAATAGGAAGATTTTTATATATAGCTGGACGAAAAAGTTGTCTAAGACTAACCCATTACGGAGAAACGCATAAGTTACATTAAAGGAGCATTAATTATGACGTTAAGGAACCTAGAAAAGAGGTCCAGGGACTAGAGAAGTAAGCGATAAATCTTAGTACCCGTAGCAGAGATACCAGTGGTTAGGTCAACTAGGTATAGGTTTAAACTTAAGGATAAAGACAAACTAAGAGTTAACCCAAAATATATAGCGCATTATACACTATCGTGGATAGCTTGTGTAGATGACATATACAACATACATAGAGCACTAAAAGATAAGAACCGGAAATACCTAGCAAGAATATATTAGGCACCAGAAGAAAAACGGTTCAGAAATATTAAGTATATACATAGTTGGCACCCAGTAGAAGTATAAGGTTAAGGAGACTTAATACTTTAACCAAAAAGATTCCTTACGGAAGAATGCCTAGACGGACGACAGTAGTGGGAGTGCCTAGAGAACACTTGTCCATAGTATATAGAGGAAAAGAAACGAACTAAGTATTAGCTAAAGTTGGACTAAGTACAAGCAGGATCTAGCAGCTAATAGTTAGGAAAAGGGGAGGCGCACAGGACTAGAGGGAACTAGTATTAGAGCCTTAGACCCTTAAAGAAATTTAAGGACGATACCTAAATTTACAAGCCAAGTGGCAAGATTAGCAGTTCAAAGCATTAGTAGACAGTAGAGCAATAAGGAACTATATATCACCAAAGGCAGTAGAAAGGATGGGGTTACTATATAGACAGAAGGAACACCTGTATCCACTTACAACAATTTTAGGAGATTAGATAGCCTACGGAGGAGGCATTATTAATCTTAAAACAGGACCTATTCAGATAACTATTAAAGGGAGACCAGTCAGAATGTCTTTTAATATCCTACCGTTGGGATAGGATAAGGCGATACTAGGAATGCCTTGGTTATAGAAGTATAATCTAAAGATTGATTGGGTTACAGGTTAGGTCAATATTAAGAATATATAATAACGCAAAGTGCGACAGTAAACCAAGTTGGTATGGTACTAAGTTGGAGCGATATATAAAGAGACTGAGCGAGGCTTAAGTTATGTACCAAAGAGATACCACAAGTATGGAAAAAAGTTATGGTCACCAGAAAGTGAGAAGCTGTTAGAGCATACAGCTTGGGACTATAAAATAGAATTAGAAGAGGAGTTAGTAGCGCTTAAGGAGTTTATCCAGGAGAACTTATAAAAGGGATATATTAGACCGTTGTAGTCATCAGTAGGATATCCAGTACTATTCATCCCAAAGAAAAATAGAAAACTTAGGATGTGTATAGACTACAGACAGTTAAACAGCATTACCAGGAAGGATAGGTATCCTTTACCCTTAATTAGCGAAATCCAAGACAGGATAGGTAACGCAAAGATCTTTATAAAGATAGATCTGAGGTGGGCGTACCACCAGATTAGAATCAAGGAAGGCGACAAATAGAAGGCAGCCTTTAGGTCAAAGGAAGGACTATACAAGCCGTTAGTTATGCAGTTTGGGCTTATAAACGCACCAGCAACGTTCTAAAAGCGAATTAACAGTATGTTAGGAGAACACCTAGATAAATTTATTATAGCATACCTTGACGACATTATTATCTACTTAGAGAACAAGGAAGAGCACGGAGAACATATTAAGTGGGTCTTAAAGAGACTATAAGAAGAACAGATGCTAGTAGCAATTAAGAAATACAAGTTCTTTACTAGAAAGACCGATTTTGTTGGATTTATTATCGAACTAGGCCAACTTAGCATAGATCTAAAGAAGATTAAGGCTATAGTAAATTAGCAAGAACCAGAGAACATTACGCAGTTAAGATTATTTCTAGGGTTTTGCAATTACTGTAGAAGGTTTATAGCGCAATAGTTATAGGATATTGAACCGTTTACGCGGTTAACTAAGAAAGAAGAACCGTGGATATAGGGAAAGGAGCAATAAGAACTGTTTAAAAGAGTTAAAGAGTTATTTACCTAAGAGCCAGTTCTTAAGATCTATCAACTAGGGCTAGAGACAGTTGTAGAAACGGATGTATTAGACTTTATACTAGGGGCGTGCTTTCTATAGAAATATCAAAATAGATGGCACCCAGTGGCATACTATAGTTAAAAGATAACACCACCAGAGTTAAACTATGACATCTATAACAAGGAGTTGTTAGGTATAGTTACAGCACTTAAAGAATAGAGAGCGTTCTTATAAGGCACAGAAAAACCATTTATGGTTAAGACAGACTATAAGAACCTTATAGGATTCCTAACAACGAAGGAACTTAACTGAAGACAGGTTAGATGGGCGGAAATGCTTATAGAATACTATTTTAAAATTTAGCATACCAAGGGTACAGATAATGCACGAGCAGATACTCTAAGTAGGAAGGCTAAACTATAAAGTGATAAAAAGCTATCAGGAGCTTTGTTGCGAAAGAATTAAGACGGATTGATTAGGTATAATTATTTAAAGATTATAGCAACCAAGGAAAGTCAGATCTATAAGTTACTAGAGAGTAATTAGACATAGAAGATCCAAGAAGCATAGGTAAAGGATCTAGACTTAGAGCAATATGAAAACAGAGAAGCAACGTATATGCCTAAGTCTATTACAGAAGAGTTTGTTAAGGAGTTCCACAAGGAAATAACACAAGGACATAATAGAGCTACAGGCTTAGTGTTAAGACTTTAAGAGGAGTACATTATTTAAGGAATCTGGGGACTAGTAAGACAAGTTATAAAGGAATATTTAAATTGCTAAAGGAACAAACTAATAAGGCATAAGCTGTATGGAGAGCTACAACCTATCAAGACACCAGGAAGACCATAGGAGGTTATATTATAGGACTTTATTATAAAGTTACTAAAGTTAAGAGATCCTATTATAGGATAAGATTATAACGCGATCTTGGTAATAGTGGATAAGCTAACAAAGTAGGGATACTTTATAGCATACACTAAAGAGATATTAGCAGAAGATATTGCTAGAATCTATATAAAAGAAGTATTCGCAAGATATAGAGCACCAGATAAGATCATATCGGATAGAGATCCAAGATTTATAGCAGCATTTTAGAAAGTGTTTCTGGCAGAATAAGGGGTTCGCGCAGTAACGTCTATAGCGTATTATCCACAGATGGATGGATAAACGGAAAGACTAAACTAGACACTAGAGCAGTATTTAAGGCATTATATTAATCACGTATAGAATAATTAGGTATCGTTACTACCAGTTATATAGTTTGCATATAATACAACACTATAAAAAGGAATGGGAACATCACCGTTTAAGGCGAACTATAGGTATAAGCTAAGAATATCATTATCGCCACAATAAGTAAAAAAGACGAGTAGCACAGCTAAGTAAAGAATGGAGACGTTAATAAATCTTTATATAGACCTTAAAGAAATAGCTAAACTAGTATAAGAACGAATAAAAAGGTACTATAATACTAAGAGATCTAAGGGACCAGATCTTAAGGAGGGGGATAAAGTGTAGCTACTACACAAAAACTTTAAGAGTTAATAACTAAGTAAAAAGTTGGACTATATTAGACTAGGACCTTTTAAAGTTAAGCAAAGAATTTTATTGGTTACGTATAAGTTAAACCTATTAGCTAAAATAAAAATCTACCCTATATAGCATATCGCAATGCTAGAACTAGTATATGGAAATATTAAGCTACCAGTCTATAAGGCAGACACGTATAGAGGACAAGAGGAAGACGAATAGCAAGTTTTAAAGATTATTAGTTATGAGGATGTAGATAACGAAATATAGTATAAAGTAAAGTAGATAGGCTACAGTAAGACTACCTAGAAACTACTAAGCAACCTAAGAAACACTATAGGAAAGGTACAGGAGTATTAGAAGAAAGTAGGTTAGGCAATATTAATAAAAAAAAATTGCTAAAAAATAAGTCGCCTAAGGGGGACCTAAGAGGAGCAATTGCCGAGCTATTTGGAGTTATTTCCCTTATAGGAGGAAAGTTAATCCTTTTGTTACCCAGCTTAGATAAACCCTATTAAACAAGTTTCCACTTTTTAGAACGGACCTTCTTACGGACACGTTTAAGATAAAGAAGATAGGTAGAAGCGGATAGACAGGCTTTAAGGGTACGCTATTAAGCAGCTGCAGCCTTCTACTCCGCTTCCCGCGAATAACAAAGCTTATCTAAGACGCTTAAGAGCTTACCGTTAAGTTTTATAATGGTAGATTAAACATAAGACCCTATAATAAGTTACTTAGGGAACTTAAAGACTGTTAAGAGTTATCAGACGTGTACACTTAGCGTCAAAAATAGAGCGAATATCGCAGGACAATTAAACATTTGCTTTAGTACACTCCAAGCAAGACAAGGGTTGTTAAGATAAAGAACTCGCTAGCGCAACACACACTAACCCCACCTTTACGCAACGAGAATATAGAGACGGCATTATCTTACCAAGTGACAGTATGGCAGCCACGGTGCGAGCACAGCGCTACGCTTATAAGGAAGAAGGAGCTTTAGCCATAATAAGTACAGATATTAACCAGACTAATTAAATGGACATTACACCTCTAGTGGACGACTTGGAGATGTTAGAAATCTTTAAGGACGAAGATAAAGAGGAGGGAGATAGTATTACGGACGCTTTAAGTACAATATTATAACTACTTAGAGAGGAGTCGGCGGAAGCTAGTTAGTTAATATAGGTATAGTCCAGGATAAATCTGGTGGAACCATATAACAAGGAATGGTAAGCGAGTTATATAATATTATACGCAGTATACGCAGTGTACGCAGTGTACGCCACGTATAACACGTATAACACGTACCTTACATACAAGAGAGGATTTCTTAGGAATACGGTTATGTATTTAAAGGACCTTAGTCCCTACTATAGATAGTTCTCTCCTTATAGTGAATCTTAGAATACAATTGGAGTTAATCTGTTGGGCAACTACTCCACCAGTTGTTATTACGTTGTTGATTTTGTTCATACCTACATACCCAGCCCATTAACAGAACCCACCGTAGTTCCTGCTATAAGGTTCCGTTACATCTAAGTACGCCAAGTCGACTTGGAGGCCTTAGTAGCTCTAGCAACTTATGCAATTTTAACAGCTTTAAGAGCTTTAGTAGCTCCTTAACTTGGTTAAACAATACGCCTACTTACTGTTCTAAAGCCTACTTCCTTATCCAGTGGCTCTTAAGGTGGCTGGTGAATATCTAGATCAACTAGGCCTGCGTCGTCTTCGTCTTCGTCGTCTTCGCCCTGATCTAAATCCTTATCTGACTCTTGGGCCTCCCCCTCCTCTTCCTCTTCCTCGTCCTCATTAGAACTAAGCGGCTAAAGTAGGCAACGATCTAGAACGGTACGGAGGCCTACATGCAAGGTAGTATTGCGCTTAGTTGCCTAAGAAGGCTCTATAGATTAACTAGCAGCTCATTTCCAAAGGCTATTACGGTTTACCATTGCGCCTGCAACACCAGAAAATTGAGCTATATAAGCAATACAATGTAATACTTAAGCCTCATAAGTAATTAAAGAACAGCAAGCGTAGTATGCGTGGTAGTCATACAATTTGTATAGTGAGATCACCTAAATTCGATGCTGTGCGGGCGGGGCTCGCTTAATTCAATTTTCGCAATACTTTCGAAAACGGTAGTATACTAAGCTCTCCCTACATTGCCTGGGAAGGCCTTAATAATATCCCACCCTAAAAAAAAAGACCTTCGTCTACAATAACGCATTAACGCGTTATACTTAGACATTAAAAAAACTTACACTACCATGCCTGAGAAGGCCCTAACAATATCCTACTCTATAATTCAGACTGTACTTAACCTACTCCCCTAAAAGAACCCCAGAATTAAAACCGAATTATATAATTCTAATAACCCTTAGAAAGCCAACAATAGCACCTAAAGTAAGCTTATTAAAAAGATCTATCTCTACCTAAAAGGAACACGAGATCTAGTTAGGATTAGAAATTAAAGACAATAACAACGTTATAGGTGTATATAAGCAGATTTATACCCTTATAGCTAATTAGAAGGTTAATTATCTTTAAGCCTAAAGTATATAAGAGACTCTAAAGGAGATCCTAAAAATCCTTACTACCTTATAAAACAGCCCAGCCTCCCCTATATAAAGCCTTAATTAACCTATTTGCTTAACTAAATATAATACACTAAAGAGTACGGATATAATAATAAAGTAATTAAAGTCTATTAAGCTCCCTAACCCCCTACTATTGTTAGACGGCATAGACCTAACCTTTAAGAACTGGAGAATCTAGGTGCAAGGAAAGCTTTATGTTAACTATAACCATTTCCCCTCTAAAGAAGCTAAAATGCTTTACCTCTTTAGTTAAACCATTAGGGACGCCTAGCGACACCTTTAGGCCAAGTTTAAGGACAAGTTACCTATTTAGTTTATATCTGTTAATAAGATAATATAGCATCTAGCTACTATTTATATTAATCTAAATAAAGTATAGGATGCCTGTTATAACTATAATTGCCTAATAATAAAACTAAACTAATCCTTTACTAAGTTTTAGACTTAATTCTTATACCTAGTAGGTAAAGGCTAGGTTCCCCCTAAGAACTACCGTTTAGATTTATATAATAAGCTAACGGTCTAACTACAAGAAAAGATTGCGGTGGCCTTAGATAACCTACTAACCTACTAAAGACTTACAGCCTAATATTTATTGCTAGATTTAGAACTAAAATAAATTAATACTTGTTCTAATTAACTAAAGCGGTTCTATAGCAACTAGAACCCACCTACTATACTAATAGGAGCTGGCGTTAGAAGATAAACCACTACTACCCTTACGCTAAAAGTGGTTATAACTACCTACCGGCAAGCCTTGCCTAACTCACCGCGTACTACACCTTTAGCTAATACTTATTGCAACACCCTAATTAACCCTGCCACGGTTATGTGCTTTAATTACAGAAAGGATAGTTATTTTACTATATTATGCCCAGAGCTAAAGGATATAGGTAATATTAAGGAGATAGAGGAAGAAGATATGTCTAATAAATTAGGAAAAGAAAAACCCTAGGGAAAGACTCCCCCCTAGGGTATCCTATTAATCTTAAGGAGATTAATCTAAGTTAGCTAATAGGTGGAAAATACTTTATAGTTCTATATATAGTATTTTAAAATAGATATGGAGTTAATATAACTACCCTTATTAATACTAAAGCAAATAGCTTTACCTTTATAAATACTACTTATATAAATAACGTTACTAAGTTCTTAAATATAAACGCCACCTAACTAGAGAAGCCTATTTAAGTAAAAGGCTATAACGGCCAAGCCGGTAAGCCGGTTACCTATATCTTAAAGCTATATATTACTATTAATAGAAGGCGCCAATTTGGCATCCCCTTCTATATTCTAGACCTAGGGTTACATAATATAATCCTTAGCCAAAAATATATGTCCTACTTTAATATTTGGTTAAATATATATTAAAGATAGTTCATCTGGCTGGAGAATAAACTAAAGTTGCCCTCCTTTATTAGAGAAATCTATACTAACCACAAAACACTAGCCGTAAAGGCTAATCCTATCTACTAGTAGGATGTTAAGAACCGCGACCTAGCCTTTACCCAAGAAGATGCCCGCTAAGAGGCTGGTAGGAACTCCGTACTAACGAGGATACTCCCCTAAAGGACTACGGTTAAGAAGGACTCTATATACAGAAGTAGAACGGACAGTAATGTAAACAACCTCCAAATTACAAAGATCCGGCTAATAGGGAAGAGGATGTACTAGTAAGACGTAGAGGATAACCTTTAGAAGATATAATAAGAGCTAAAAGGAGTAAAGATAATACTAATATACTAAAGGCCCCTAAGGCCATAGACACCCCTACTACCGCATAACCCCCCTATAGTAGACATCGCAGTAATTAGCGCTATAGGTTTTTACTTTAATATATATTGGAAGGATAATAAGGTCTTTACAACTAGCTTATACAAAATTAACTAAATTATTAACAAGAAGGAAGAAGGGCTAGTAGAGGAAACTAATAAGGAGCTAGTTAAGCGCCTCCTCCCTATATATCTCTTAAACCATAGAGATGCGTTTTTAAAAGCAGCCTTAGATATACTACCCCCCTACTAAACCTATAACTATAAGATTTAACTAGAGGCCAATAACTCTCTAGGCTATAGCCCCCTTTATTAGTAAACTATAAAAGAACTAAAAGCTATAAAGTAGTACTTAATTAACAACCTCTATAAAGGGTTTATTAAACCAAGTTAGGCCCCTTTTACTTCCCCTATTCTATTTATAAAGAAACCTAATAAAGGCCTCCGCTTCTGCATTAACTATTAGAAACTAAACGCTATTACTTAAAAAAATTGTTACCCTCTCCCCCTAATTAATAAGACCCTTATATATCTAAGCTAAGCTAAAATCTTTATAAAGCTTAATGTCCGCTAAGCCTTCTACTAAATTAGGATAGACCCTATATTAGAAAATCTAATAATATTCCATACTCGCTATAGTTCTTACAAGTATAAAGTTCTTCCTTTTAGACTAATAAATGGGCCAGCTATATACCAATAGTATATAAATAATGTTCTTTTCAACTACCTTAATAAATTCTATATAGCATACCTAGACGACATTCTTATATACTTAGATAACAAACTTAAGCACCAAGTTCACGTTAAGAAGGTCCTAGGGAGGCTGCGGAATACAGGTTTATAGATTAATATTAAAAAATGCAAATTCAGAGTAAAATAAATAAAGTACCTTAGGTTTGTTATTAGCATAGAAGGAATTAAAGTTAATCCTAAGAAGGTTAAGGCGATATATAACTAGAAACCCCCCTGTACTATAAAAGGCATCTAGTCCTTTCTTAGCTTCTATAACTTCTACTACCAGTTTATCTATAACTATAGGGTTATGGCTAAGCCTCTTATATAATTAACTAAGAATAATATACCTTTTATCTTTAATAATAATTATATAGAAGCTTTTAAGAAGTTAAAGGACCAACTTACCTCCTCCCTAGTTCTCTATTACTATAACCTAGACCTTAAATTAATACTAGAAACGGACGCCTCCAATAGAGTAGTAGTAGGGGTTCTCTTACAGCTACACCTAGATGGCGAATAGTACCCTATAGCGTTTTTCTTAAAGATAATAGCCCCAGCTAAGTATAACTACGAGGTACATAATAAGGAAATGCTGGCTATTATATAATTATTATTCTAGTAGCGCGCAGAGCTTAAAAGTACAGACTTTTAGATTAAAGTCTATACTAACTATAAAGCCCTTAAGTATTTTATAATAATAAAGCAGCTTACTAGTTAATAGGCCCAGTGGGCTAAAATACTCTTCTAGTTCTTTTTTATAATTATATACCGCCCTAGTAGACAAAATTCTAAAGCTAATGCCCTTACCTAAAGAGAATAGGACGTGGAACTATAGGATAAGCTAAAGGCTTAATACTAGATATATGCCCTCCTCCATCCCAAATAGCTTAACCTACATATTCTTAAAGAACTAAACTCTAAACGGAATAAGCTAGCGCCTATAGAAGGAGAGATCCTAGACAAACTAATAGGACTAATTAACCGCATCCTAATCGCGAACCGTATAGCTAAATCCCTAAAAGCCCTCCGTAATTAAGCTACGGAAGGCAACCCTAATCTAGAAATAGAAGACGGACTGCTCTTATACTAAAAACAACTTATAGTTCTAGACGTTAATAACCTATAAATAGAGCTGATTTGTAAAGCCTACTGTTAAGTCTCTATAGCGTACCCTAGTTAAGATAAGACCTACTAACTACTAGCGCCTTGCTACTACTGGTAAGGACTCCTATCTAATATAGAACAATTTATTAGGAATTATTATGCTTATAAACGGGTAGGTACCCCTAGGGATTAAACCCCTAAATTATTATAACCACTACCAGTTCCTAAACGCCCTTAGCAGTATATTATAATAGACTTTAAGTTACTTCTAAAGGATAAACATGGTTATAATATAGCCTTTATAGTAGTTAACCAACTAAGCAAGTAAACCATTTCCCTCCCTTACTTTAAGACTATAACTATAAAAGATATAGCCCGTATATATATTAACAACATTTACCGGATCTATAGCGCTCCTAAGTTAATTGTCTCTAACTATAGACCCCAATTTATATCAGACTTTTAGAACAAATTCTACCGCATCCTTAGGATTAAAATTAAGCTCTCTACCGCATTCTACCCTTAGACCAACGGCCAAACTAAGATTATAAACTAGTACCTCAACTAGCAACTTCGCCCCTTTATTAATTACTACTAGGATAACTAGTTGGAACTACTGCCTATAATAGACTACGCATAGCTTACACTCCCTTATAATAGTATAAGAATGTTGCTATTTAAGTTACTCTATAGATACAAGCCATAAACATCCTTTAATTGGGATAGACCTACAGGACCTATAACGGCCCGTAAACGCCTTAGCTATAAAGAGGCCTAGACGTTCGCTAAGAGAATATACGGAGCCTAGGAGACTACCTAAGCAATTATAAAAAGGGTATAAGAGAAGAAAGAGGCTAACATAAACCAATATTGCTGCGAGATAGACTTCTAAGTAGGAGATAGGGTATAGGTGTTAACAAAAAACTAGAAGACCTAGAGGCCGAGCTATAAGCTAGACCACTAAATAGCTGGCCCCTATAAAATCCTTAAGGAGGAAGGGCACTCTTTTAGGGCTAAGCTACCTAAGTTAATAAAAATCCACCCTATCTTTTTTCTAGACTAACTACGGAAGGCTACAGACAACCCGTTGCCTAGACAGTACAACAACCCCCTACTACTAATTTAGATTGCAGAGGATAAGAAATAGGAAGTTAAAGAGATTTTAGCAGTTAAGAAAGACCGCGGTACCCTAAAATACCATATAAGCTAGGTAGGTTATAACGAAGATCCAGAATGGTACCCTATATCTAATTTTAAGCACTCTCCCCATAAGCTACGGGACTTCCACCTAGCCTACCCTAATCTCCCTAGACCACCACGCCAGTTAGAGAGCTGGATTAAATGCTAGGAAGAAGGGATAGATAACTATAACAATTTAGGTAATAATAAGGAGCTTAGATAACGCCTAAGGGTAGGCTTTTTTAGAAGGGGGGGGTAATGTAATAGTGCTAGGGCAACGCCACCTGCCATACTTAGTAGACCCTAACTCCTGCCAACCAATTAGGATTTTCCATCCCCGGGATGGAAAATCGCTATTGGCTCGCTTACTACTAGCGCCTTGGCGACCCCTTTGTATCTTACCAGTCTCTAACAGACTTCTTCTTCTCCTTAGCTTAGTATTCTTATATGGTAGCAATCTACAAGCTTCGGTTTAGAAGTATTTATACAAGCCTATCACAATAGCTCTATATCTATATTCTTTAATTTATAGGTATTACTAAACTCCTACGCAGTTCCTAGTATTATTAGTTATTTTATTAACTAATATAGAAAGCAATGATATATAGTTTTAGGGCTTTATAAGGTTATTAGTAAATACTTTAATAAGAATATAGCAGCTATTTTACTAAAGCTAATTAAGGAGTATAGATTTAAATATAATATTGGCTATTTTATAGGCGATAATACAGAGCTAAATAATGCATGCGTTAATGCAGTACTTTAAGTTCTATACCTAAAGATACCTATAAAGAAATAAAAGCTTATTAGCTACGCTGCTTTAGCTATATTATTAACCTCTATATATAAGCCTTTATAATTAGAAAGGACGCTAAGAAGATTTATAAGGAAATGGCCTTTATATAATATAAGATAGACTTTAAAAGGGTTTAGAAGAAGCAGGGGTCTATTAAATTACTTTATAATCTTATCTAGTATATTTAAATAACTCCCTAAAGGTATAGATTTATTAAAAGTATTAAAATTAGAGAGGATCTAGTAAAGTATAACTGCTTAAAGGTAAGTAATATTTTTAAAAGTAGTAATATTTACTACCTAGTTCATTACCGGACTAATTAGATTATTAGGATTTAGTTATACTATATCTAACCGCCTTTACGGTTATAAGACTTACCTATAGTCGCAATCTTATACTTTATTAAAAGCAATACTAATAATTTACTAGCTTATTTAAAATAATTAAACTTACTAGAACTTGCTCTCGTCACGAAGTTTGTATAAAGCAGTTTATTAATAAAATAGGTTAATTAATTAATGATCTTGACTTAATCGTTAATTAATTTTGATTGTCTTGGGGCCCTAGGGCTGCGAGCTACGAAGAGATTTTACAGTGTACGTGACTTATGTACGTAACCTACGCCTTTAGAGAATATAGATTATTTAACACACCCCCTTAGCTTTAAGCTCTTTAAGGTTAAAGCTAACCACCTTCTTGTGTCCGTTAATGAGTTAATTAAACCGTAATCTTATCTAAATCCTTCCGTCTTACTCTAATACTGTCCCTTAGGTCCTCCAGTTACTTCTCCTTATTTAGCTGCTCCGTAATATCCACTATTCCAATTATATTAACAAAGCTTTAAACCCTCTACTTAGGTAGGGCCTTTATAAGTCCATCGGCAATTATCTCCTTTATTACTATCTATTAAAATCATACTTATCTCATTGCATATTCCTAACATAGCCAGTGTTAATAGATATTAATATATTAAAGCTTTATAATTAGCTTTACCGTATCTTCTATAATTAGTTAGAGCGTCTAGGTGTTATCGCAATTAATAATTAAGGGCTTATTTAGCCTTAACATTATTACTTTAAATAGCCTACTAATAAAGATCGCTTCCTTTACTGTCTATAATAGGGCTAATAACTCAGCTTCTATAATCAACGTTATAACCATATCCTACTTATTTGCTCTTTAGGCAATTAGTCCCCTAAATAACTTTATAATATACCCTTATAAGCTCTTTCTGTCAACAGAGTTGTCCGTAAATAATGCATCACTAGCATAGATAAATAATTGCGCTTTACTTCTACCATCTCCATTATCTTATCCTTTATCGCGTATTCCTTTATCTCTCCCTCTACCATTTATTCCTTTCTTATCTCCTCTATAGCAGATTGCTCTACTCCTTATGCTATATAGGTACTAGATAACTCTATCTACTACTTAATAGTGCTCTTGGCTTGGGTTCTAATTAAACCTTACCAGCTATAATACTATAAAAGCAATATCCGGACGCGTTATAGTGGCTATATAGAGTACTAAACCCAATTTTCTCTAATATAGTATTATAGAGGCTAGTAGGGATATAGGACGGACTAATAGGTTTATATTAGGGGACGGACGCATTAGACGGATCCATTAGTAATTAATAGGGAGGAGTTCCGATTCTACTATTAGAGTATCTAAAAGACGCCCTTTAAGATCTATCTTATACTAGTTAGCTATCTTCTTAATATAGGCTTCCTAGGATAGCTATAGGAGCCTCTAGCTACAATTGCGTAGCATATAGATTCCTAAAAACCATTTTAGCTCGCCAAGGGTACTTATCTGGTATTCTTTGCTCAGCTCCTTAATTACTTCTTAAGCTTTCTTCTTATCTATCTTTTAGTAGCAGAAGACAATATTATCAATATAGAAGAAGACAACTATTCCTTTTTTTAGTATAATATACAGCTCTTATGGAACCTCTTTAAAACCTAATTCGTTTAATAAGCTTATAAGATTCTTTTGCCATAATAGAGGGGATCATTATAGTCCGTAAAGGGCTTTTTATAAGCGTAGTACTTTATCTATCTTTCCTTTATTAAACCCTAGCAGTAGCTTTATATAGTAGATTCTTTGATTAACGTCTAATACAGATCCTATCTAGGCCCACGCAGACTACTCCGTACACAAGGGAAAAGTAATATTGACGGGAAAAAAACCCTTGCTATTAGGGGGGAAGGAAAAACCCTATAAGCCACCTCAGTAGGATAAAAAACCCCGATTTGCTATGCCTGCACATAGCAGCGGCCCTATAGGCCTACAGCTACGTCCTCCTCCTTAGATGTTTTGAACTCCTTAGGAACTACTGCTTTCTTCTCTAGCTTATTCAAAGCTAGGGTTCACTACGTCCTAGCTAGGCCTTGCCGATTAATTGCTGTATATAGTTGTGTCCCGTATCTTAACCACTCCCTATATGCTATCTCTTATTAACCATTCCATTGCCATATACGCCTTGCCTCCCCCCCCCTAAGGCCTATCGAAGGCGTAAGGGGGATTTATCCGTTCTACCATCCTAATACTAAAAGACGAAAGCAGGATGTGTGTGTATATCTGGGTATCTTTTGCGCCTAGGCCCCAGTCACTAGGCCCTCTCTAAGGGTACCACTCCGTTGAGAGGAGACAAGGAAAACCGTACGGGGTTATCCAGCTGCCTTTTAGTAGTATTACGGTAGTACGGCGAGTGACCGCATGCTCCGCGGGCGATCGCCCTAGGGGTTAGGAGGGGCCGTATATTTGCTCATTCGCTTGTTCGTTTGTTCGCGCTTATCTATTCGTTGATATAAGGTCGTCGATGCTTTCCATTGGGGTTTTTGGGGATGTTATCAAAAACTGCTTATCCACGTTAGATTGTATAGGTGCCCTGGATAGAACAGTGTAGTAGTTATCGTACTGTAGAGGGCCAACAGTAGTGGTTTTCAAGATCTTACTATCTAAAAAATTTTCACCACCGCCCTTGACGCCTATAACCACCACCAGGTCCTGTCTGCACGCTGTGCGACGTCTCTGCGTTGGCTCTAGATCTGAACTTTGAAGACCAGGTTCGTAGCCGTCACCATGTATAGGTGCAGAGTCCGATTTCGATAGCCCGGTAGCTTTATATAGACAACCTTGTTGTCACGGGACACCTCCGTGACACCTTACACACGTCCACCTGTTTCCACCGACGCAGCAAGAAGAGACCGACCGCGAGACGGCAATCTGCCGGCAATCTACGGCAATCTGATGGCAATCTGCCGCATTCTGCCATATTCTGCCAAGTCCAACGAATCCTGCCAAGTTCTGCCAGGACCGCTCCTCGAATCCTATCCTGCTCCGTGCACGTGTCGACCAAGCAACGAAACTAACGATATATACCCTTTCTCCCCGTTTCCTTACCTTCTCTCCTCACGCAACGTCTTGACTTCATCACGCAGTTCATGTACATAGCTTAATAATATCTACTTTGCTATATATTACCATCGCTTGTGCTCGCTCCGTGACACTTGTTAAGATTATAATGGACAAACGCGTTAACAGTATCTATTTGCGTTATCTCTAGGTCAAATTTTGTGGTAATCGCTATAAGGGTTTGGAAGGTTATACTAGCTAATATAGTAGCTCTTATAGGTAGGTCTCCTAGAGCCTATTAATTTCTATATACTACTAAGCATGCCTTGCATTTCTAGAGGAACCCGTGCTTATCCATCTTATAGACAAACACCCATATTAAGCTAAGGGCCTACTGTCCCCTTACATGCTTCCTATCTGTTTCTTAAAATAACCTTATTTAATAATAAGATTAGAGGTGGGCTTATTAAGCCTCTTAAAACTAATCTTAAAGAGGGTGCGTATTAAGGTTGCGGATTAACTAAGGTGGCGGAGGTAAGTTCTTCCTATATAATCTAACATTACGTATTCTACCTAATTTCAGCCTACTATTATTAAGTTAATTATTAAGGTTAAACTTCCTTCCTGCTAAGAAGGCGCTATAATAGGCTAAGGTAATCCTTTTAGTAATAAATTCTTTAAACCTATTATCGCCGGCTTCCTTAAATAAGTCTTTAACTAAGTTATTAAACACCCCCTAAGTATAAAACCTATCTCCTACTCAGTTAATAGTGTCCTAATTAGTATCTAACTTTATAGGATACTTAATGTAAAAGGCATATAAAGATTCTTCGTCTTCTTCCGTTAGAGGTGGCGTATAATACATATCTTTAAGAGCTCTTACAAGCTTAAAATCTACTAACTTATTAAAGGCTTAAACTGGCTTATTATTATTATCATTATCTTCCTCTTAAATTAACAGATTAAATACTTTATTATTATCTTCTAGAAGAACTTTATTCTTAGTTAGGGTATTAGGAAGTTAAATCTTCTTAATTAGCATATCTAATTTAGCGTGTAGATCCTTTAAGATATCCGTTTGCTTACCATTAAAGAACGTCTTTTTATTAAAGATAACATCCCTAGTAAAGATAATAATACCCTTATATAGGATCCAGATCCTATAGATATTAGTAGAGTTATAGCCAATAAGGTAGCCGATATGGGCTCGCGGATCTAGCTTACTTAGCCTCTTCTTCTTTAGCTAGGCATCCAACATTATCGCGTACGCCCTACAGCCGTAGGCTCTTAGGTGCGCTAGTTGCGGTTTTCTTAATCTCCTATTCGCTAGGTAGGTATGAAACCTCTTATATAGCAATTTCCATCTATTACTTTCCCGTAGCATTTAATCTTAAAGGTATACTGCACAGTTAACTATCTTATTTTATAGGTTATATAGTAAATTGGCAGCAATTCTGATTACACGTCCTTTCTTAATAATTATACCCCCTAAGCATTCGGCGGTACTATTCTATGCTTAGGTATATAGCGCCTGTAACAGAACCTTGTAGCAAGAACTACAGTAGGTCCTATTATTAGGCCAGGTATATAGATATAAACAGGTTAACAACGTAATAACAACTAGTGGAGTGGTTGCCTAACAGATTAACTCCAATTATATTCTAAGATTTACTACAAAGAGAGAACTATCTGGGTAGAGACTGTGGTCCTTTAAATACACAACCGTACGCCTAAGAAATCCCTTCGCTCCATAAGGTATGTGTTATCTATATTAAACATAACATCCCTTCTGTTTAACATAGTTAATATGTTTAACGTTACATAACCTTAGTTACTATTCCTCGTTATATAGTTCCACCAGCTCCATCCTAGACTGTGCCTATATTAACTAACTAGCTTCTGCCGACTCCTCTTCTAGTAGTTATAACATTATACTTAAGCTGTCCGTAACACCATCTCCCTCCTTTTTATCTTCGTCCTTAAAGATTCTTAACATCTCTAAGTCGTCTACTAGAGGTATAATGTCCGTTTAATTAATTTAGTTAATATCCTTACTTATTATACCTAAAGCTTCTTCTTCTTCTTCTACAGCCCGTTAGTCTCGTACCGTTGCTGCAATATTATCTCTTAGTGAGATAATGCTATCTCCGTATTCTCATTGTGCGAAAAAGGGGTTAGTTTGTATTGTGCTAGCAAGTCCTACTACTTAACAACCATCCTCTTACTTAGAGTGCACTAAAGCAAACATTTATTCGTCTTGCGATATTCGCTCTATCTCTAACGCTAAGTGTGCGCGTCCTATAACTCTTAGTAGTCTTTAAGTTCCCTAAGTAACTTATTATAGGGTCTCGTGTTTAATCTACCACTATAAAACTTAACAATAAGCTTTCTGCCTCCCTCGCGGAGCTTTAGCGTACTTGCGCTGCTTATAAGGCGTACTTATCTACCTCAGCGCGTCTTCTTTATCTTAAGAGGGTGCGTAAGAAGGTCCATTCCAAGGAGTAGAAACTTGTTTAATAGGGTTTGTCTAAGCTAGGTAATAAGCAAGTAGTGTCTTTAGAAAAGGAAACAACTCTAAATAATATAGTAGTTGCTCCTTTTAGGTCCCCCTTAGTTAACTTATTCTTTGGCGATTCTTTTTTTATACTCCCTAACCTACTTTCTTTTAATACTCCCGTACCTTTCCCATAGCGTTCTTTAGGTTACTTAGTAGTTCCTAGGTAGTCTTACTATAGCCTATCCACTTTACTTTATACTATATTTCGTCATCTACGTCCTTATAACTGATAATCTTTAAAACTTGCTATTTATCTTTTTCTTGCCCTCTGTATATGTCTGCCTCATAGACTAGTAGCTTAATATTCCTATATACTAGCTCTAGTATTGCAATATACTGTATAGGGTAAATTTTCATTTTAGCTAGTAGGTTTAACTTAAATATAACCAATAAAATTCTCTACGTGATTTTAAAAGGTCCTAGTCTAATATAGTCTAACTTTTTGCTTAGTTATTAACTCTTAAAATTTTTATATAGTAGCTACACTTTATCTCCCTCCTTAAGATCTGGTTCCTTAGATCTCTTAGTATTATAGTACTTTTTTATTTACTCTTATACTAGTTTAGCTGTTTCCTTAAGGTCTATATAAAGATTCATTAACGTCTCCATTCTTTCTTTAGCTATAATACTTGTTTTCTTTACTTAACGTAGTAATAATAATGTTCTTAGCTTATATCCGTAATTCGCCTTAAATAGTAATATTCCCATTCCTTCTTGTAGTGTTGCATTATATACAAACTATATAACTAGTAATAATAATACCCAATTATTTTATGCATAATTAATATAGTGCCTTAGATACTATTCTAGTGTCTAGTTTAATCTTTCTATCTGTCCGTCTGTCTACGGATAATATGCCGTTAAGGTTACTACGCGAACTCCTTATTCCGCCAAGAATACGTCCTAAAATACTGCTATAAATCTTAGATCTCTATCTAATACAATCTTACTTAGTGCTCTATATCTTATAAACACTTCCTTAATATAGATTCTAGTAATATCCTCTACTAATATTTCTTTTGTGCACGCTATAAAGTATCCCTACTTTGTAAGCTTATCCACTATTACTAAAATCGCATTATAATCTTATCCTATAATAGGATCTCTTAACTTTAGCAACTTAATAATAAAGTCCTATAATATAACCTCCTATGGTCTCTCTGGTGTTTTAATAGGTTATAGCCCCCCGTATAGCTTATACCTTATTAGTTTATTTCTTTAGTAATCTAGACATTCTTTTATAACTTATCTTACTAGTCCCCAGATTCCTTAAATAATATACTCCTTTTAAAGTCTTAACACTAAGCCTATAGCTCCGTTGTGTTCTTAAGTTAGTCCCTTGTAAAATAACTTAACAAATTCTTTTATAATAGACCTTAGAACATAGGTTACTTTTCTATTCTTATACTGTTCTATATCCAGATCCTCTACCTATACTTCTTAGATCTTCTATGTTTAATTACTCTCTAGTAATTTATAGATCTGACTTTCTTTTATTGCTGCGATCTTTAGATAATTATACTTAATTAACCCATCCTGATCCTTTTGCAGTAATGCCCCTAATAGCTTTTCGTTATTTTATAGTTTAGCTTTTTTACTTAGAGCATCTACTTATATATTATCTGTACCCTTAGTATACTAAATTTCAAAATGGTATTCTGTAAGCATTTCCGCCTACTTAACCTATCTTCGGTTAAGTTCCTTTATTTTTAGGAATCCTATAAGGTTCTTATAGTCCGTTTTAACCACAAATGATTTCTTTATACCTTATAAGAATGCTCTCTATTTCTTTAACACTATAACTATACCTAATAACTCCTTATTATAGATGTTATAGTTTAGTTCTGGTAGTGTCATCTTTTAACTATAGTATGCTACTAGATGCTATGCGTCTTAATACTTCTATAGTAAATATACTCCTAGTATAAAGTCTAATACATCTATCTTAACAACCGTCTCTAACTTTGGTTAACAGATCTTAAGGATTAATTCCTAGGTAAACAACTCCTTAAGTTCCTTAAACAGCTTCTTCTATTCTATTCCCCATACCCATAGTTCCTCTTTCTTTGTTAACCACATAAATAGCTTAATACTTTTCGACCACTACGCTATGAACCTCCTATAGTAGTTGCAAAACCCTAGGAACGATTTTAACTATATAACGTTCTCTAGTTCTTGCCAACTAACTATAACTTCGACTTTCTTTAGGTCCATGCTAATTTTTCCTAGTTTAATAATAAATCCTATAAAATCGGTCTTTCTTGTAAAGAACTCGCATTTCTTAATTACTACTAGCATCTGTTCTTCTTATAGTCTCTTTAAGACCCATTTAATATATTCCTTATGTTCTTTCTTACTCTCTAAGTAGATAATAATATTGTTAAGGTATGCCATAACAAACTCATTAAGGTATTCTCCTAATACACTATTAATTCGCTTTTAGAATATTGCTAGTGCATTTATAAGCCCAAACTGCATAACTAATAGCTTATATAGTCCTTTCTTTAACCTAAAAGCTGCCTTCTATTCGTTGCCTTCCTTAATTTTAATCTAATGGTACGCCTACCTTAAATCTATCTTTATAAAGATCTTTACGTTGCCTATCCTATCTTAGATTTCGCTAATTAAGGGTAAAGGATACCTATCCTTCCTAGTAATACTGTTTAACTATTTATAGTCTATACACATCCTAAGTTTTCCGTTTTTCTTTAGGATAAATAGTACTAAATATCCTACTAATAACTGCAACGGTCTAATGTATCCCTTTTATAAGTTCTCCTAGACAAACTCCTTAAGCGCCACTAACTCTACTTTAGTAAGCTTATAGATTGGAAAGAACTTTAGACTTATTCCTGGTTCTAACTCTATTTTATGGTCCTATACTGCATACTCTAACATCTTTTCACTTTCTGGTAACCATAACTTTTTACCATACTTGTGGTATCTCTTTAGTATATAACTTAAGCCTTACTTAGTCTCTTTATATATTGCTTTAACTTAGTACCATACTAACTTAGTTTACTATCGCCTCTTATATTATTAAGTATCTCTAATATTAACCTAATCTATAACCTAATTAATCTTTGGATTATATTCCTATAACTAAGGTATTTCTAGTATCGCCTTATCTTTTCCTAACAGTAAGATATTAAAAGACATTTTAACTGGTCTCCCTTTAATAGTTAACTAAATAGGTCCTATTTTAAGATTAATAATACCTCCTCTATAGGTTATCTAATCTCTTAAAATCATTATTAGTGGATACGGGTATTCCTTTTATCTATATAGTAACCCTATCCTTTCCACTGCCTTTGGTAATATATGGTTCCTTATTACTCCACTGTCTATTAACGCTTTAAACTACAAATCTTGCCACTTAACTTATAAGTTTAGGTATTATCCTTAGACTTCTTTAAGGGTCTAAGGCTCTACCACTAGTTCCCTCTGGTCCTATAGGCCTCCCCCTTTCCTGACTATTAGCTGCTAGATCCTACTTATACTTAGTCCACTTTTAGCTAATACTTAGTTTATTTCTTTTCCTCTACATACTATAGACAAGTGTTCTCTAGGCAGTCCCACCACTATTATCTATCTAGGCATTCTTCTATAAGGAATCTTTTAGGTTAAAATATTAGGTCCCCTTAACTCTGTACTTTAACTAGGTGCCATCTATATATATACTTAGCGTCTCTAAACCGCTTTTCTTCTAGTGCCTAATATATCCTTACTAAGTACTTTTAGTTTTTATCTTTTAGTGCCCTATATATGTTGCATACGTTATCTACATAAGCTATCCACAATAATATATAGTGCGCTAGGTGACTTAGGTTAACTCTTAGCTTGTTTTTATCCTTAAGTTTAAACCTATACCTAGTTAACCTAACCACTGGTATTTCTACTGTAGGTACTAAGATTTATCGTTTACTTCTCTAATCCCTAGATCCTTTTTCTAGGTTCTTTAACATTATAATTAGTGCTCCTTTAATATAATTTATGCGTTTCTCTATAATAGGTTAGTCTTGGACAACTTTTTTATCCAGCTATATATAAAAGTCTTCCTATTCGTTGTTATGTCATTGCCTATACCACTTTCCGTATAACTGGTTTAGTATATATAGTCTGTCTATAAGAAAGTACCTTATTATCGCTGCATCGTGATATCCTTTAGTATATCTTTCTTTAAATCTAACTAGAATGTCTAGATCCTTTTCTTATTCCAGTTTATTCAACCACTTTACTCTAGGTGTCCCTATACTAGGCCTATTAGTAACTCTTTGTATGGGTACTCTATCCCTTATATAACCTAGTATAGCTACCCTCTTGTCTAGCTTTTGCTCTTATTATATAATAATTCTTTATCTAAACTTATTTATAGTTTCCTGTTTTCTGCATCTTGTAGCTGGATTATTAAAGTCGTCTTGCTTTCTAATCTTAGTATTAACTTTTCAATCTTTAGGCTAAATACTGTATTTACCTAGAATTGCTATAGTCCTTATTTATTTCTTAAAATCTTGGCTTCCTAATAGCGTTTTTATTTATTCCCTAAACTTATAGTTCTTAAACTTGCGTCCTATACTTATTTATTTATTACTAAACTAAGTTACTGCTCTTTTTCATTAGTTTTTGTCTATTATGGGCTCTTAAGCTGTCCTTATTACATCCTATAAGTCTGGAGCTTTCCTTATCTCTTCTTAAGAATCTTGGACCTGTGGCCTTTTACCTTTTATAAGTGGTAAGCTAGCACTAGCAGTTATCTACTTACTTAATTATCTCTAGATATTACTCCTTCCGTCTTATAAAGCAATAGATACTATATCCAACGGTATTATAATACCCGTTACTAATCCACGTTCTATAGTGGTTTTAATCTCTACTTCTATTGCGTTACTAAGGTATAAGTGCTCCTAGTTAGCCTTATTTTCTTCCTTGTTACTATTAATTAATAAGTACTCTAACTCTATTATTATTATTACTAATCTTTATCCGTATATTACTTTAATATCTTAATCTAGCTTATAAAGTTAATCCTATTCTTTATCTAACTCTATAGTTCCTTTAAGTCCTCTTAACTCTGGCTCTTGCGGCTAATAGCTTATGCCATACTTAGCGTCCTTATAAATTTAGTATGTATTATTATAACAAAACGCGAAGTGTTTAATTAAACACTCTTTAGTCCCGCGCAACATCCCTATATCTGCGTTATTATACTCTAATAACCTAGTGCCTTTTACTATATAGTTACTCTAACCACCTCTGCAGTCTCTAGCAAAATAACCTTATTTTCCACAATTTATATAAGCTCTATCTTTAAACCATTTCTCTTATTATAGAGTCCGCCTAAATATCTTCTGCTGTTAAGATCTCTGGTTTAGCCTCTGCTCCTTAGTCCTATAATTACTTAATCCTTAACCTCTGGGTTTCTATAGTTTCTTTATCTATCTCTTGGATTCTTTAGTACCGCTTAGGTCCATTAGCTCTGCGCTATTCTATAGTTTTTGGCTCTATATTTACCAATACGTGCTCTACGCCTTATATAACTATAGAACTTTATCTTACCCTTTCTTAGCTTGTTCCCTTTAATAGATCCTATTATTAATCTTTATTAACTAATCTATTA